>JACXTT010006669.1_pt1 | contig 16442 bp, 18 predicted proteins | sample 9270951 | NCBI WGS metagenome assembly JACXTT01 (sample SAMN15532306, study PRJNA645909) | rock metagenome | isolation source: weathered quartz diorite | place: Puerto Rico | collected 2017-06-21 | reverse complement strand
CCCAGTCTTTGGTGCCCCGTGTCCTGTTTCGTCTTGGGTTTCTGGCGTTCCTGCTCCTGCTTCGCGATTAGCTTTTCCTGGTCTTGTTGGTATTTCTTGTCCGTGTTCGGGTTCCCCGTGCCGCCAGTCGTGGGGCGTGTGATAGCCGGAAGGTCGTTTGGGTGGATCGCACTATTGGGATGAGCCGCGTTGTTCTCCGGCCGGGCAGGCGGGTTGTAGTGTCCTCCCTCTTTGGCCGTTACGACTCCACGATCATTCAATGCTCCTGGTCTAGGAGTAGCGGCGACCGGCGGCTTGCCATGATTCGTGGAAGCCCGCAGCGCGGGGGTTGCGCGTGCAGCCTGCACGTGTTGAATTTGAGCAGGTACGGGTGGGATATGTTTCTCATGTGCAGCAGCCCCTTCTTGGGGCGTCGGACGCTCGTTGATCCCACCATTGCCGCCGTTGTAACTGACGCGAGTCACCGTCGTATTGTTGACGACCGTCGTGTTGTAAACGTTATGAATCACAGTAATATTCACGTTGTTCACCGAGCGGTTGTAATAAAAGCGTCCGTTGTCCCAACGCCCGCCTTCATAACCGTGGCCGAAGTAACCGTAGCCATAGTTGATGCCGCCATAAAAACCTACAACCGGACCCCAATAGCCTTCGTAGAAAATAAAACTGCCATCGCTCCAAGCCCAATAGCCGGGGGTCCAGAAGAAACCGGCCTCTGGAACTAAGACCCAGGTACCCGGCACCCAGTAATAGTCGTCATCTCCCCAGGCCCAATAGCCCGGGGTCCAGATATATCCCTCGCCCGGGCAAAGAGGTTGCTCGTAGATTGGTAGCTCCGGAGGACCAACCCGAACGGAGATGCCTACAGCCACTTGTGCTCCGGATTGAACTGGAATTGCCAGTAATCCAACTGCGAGAAACAACGAACCAAAGAAACGAGCCATACGCATGGATGCTCACCTTTCTGGCGTTCGCTGGGCATTCTCAAGTTTTGAGAGGCAGCAAAAGTCCGGGCCAGTTCCAACAAGATCGACTAACGCTTGAGTTGTGGGGATGATTCTTGCAGGGCCGCAATCAGGTCATGCGCCGATGACGGAGCACTAACATCCGATTCGGTGATGATCTTTGCGGCGCTCGTGGAGTTGCCGTACAGCCTGCGATTTGCGTCCTCATCGGGGCGTAATGTCGAGCCTTCAAGGGAGATACCGGCAAAAACACCTCTCGCGCGGGAATAGCTCAGAATCTCCGCGCGCAAATAGGCGTTCGTATCGGCTGAAGCCGAACGCCCCTTCGGTCCAGCAGCGATAGAGGCATCTGCTCCCAGCCTCACCTTGGTATGCAGCAAGCTGCCTGCGCCGCGGTCGTTCATGACGAGAAAGACGAAGTCTGTTGCCTCTTCGCCGATTTGCAAACCAACGCTGCCGCCTTCGAGGGCATACATAGCTGGTGCGCTCCATGGACCGGTGAAGTCTTTGCCGGTGCGGCAAACCATAGTGCCGCGGCCGTAGCTGCCACCAATAACGAATGCAGCTTTCAGCACTGACGGCATAACGACCACGCAACGTGCTTTGTCGAGTAGGTCTTGAGGAATATCGTCAGGAACATTGAGAATCTCCTGCATCACCTCTCCGGCATTCCGGAGACGGTCCTGCTCAGTTTTTGGTTCGTTTGCATTTTTTGCAGAGAGAAACGTTCCCGAAGCAAGCAGGCCCGCCACTAAGATGATCCAACACTTTGTATACTTCATTCGGTGCGCCTCCTTGAAGCGCCTTTTGTGTTTCTTTATGCAAACTTCTCTTTTTTCGAGCGCTCGATCCCCTTGGATTGTTTGGTCCAACTGTTAGAAGGGCAACTTCCCTTCCAGGCTCGCGTTGAATTTGGTATGGTCTGAAGATTCAATCGCATAGAACAATCATGGGGGGGGAACAAGCGATGAGACCTGGAATCCGAAGCGTGTAGAAAATACAGAGCAGGAAGAGGAAACAGTCCCTTTCTGCGTACTGGGACCCATACTCAGCAAACCTGCGTGTAGTCTCAAAATCCCTGAAACTCGCGACTTACCTAAGTTGGCGAACGAAGTGCAAAAGCGTTAGTGAAGGGAGAAGAAATGAACAAACAACTCTCCATCAACACGGGGGTCTGTAGCAAGTATCAGAGACTACTCGAAGAGTCTCAGAGCGCCTTGGAAATTTGGAAAGAGCAACGTTCAGAGAATTGTCAGTCTCGCCTGGTCGGGAAGGAAGCAGTCGACAAACTTCTGCGATTACAAGCGAACTTCGCTCGAGCATACGCAGTATTGCAGCGCCACGCACGCAACTGCCTCCGATGTCAATTGGTGTCAAGAATTGAGGGATGCGATTCTGAAAGTAATTCAGACGCTCTCTCTGAACGTTTGAGAGGCGTCCTTCTCGTGATGGGCGAACATTGAGGTCGTGAGGAAAGAAGAAAAGCCCAGCCCCTGAAATTCCGCAGCTCACAATTTTCCTGTTTCTGCCGTTATACTCGCAGTACTCCAGAAATTCTCAAGTGTTGTAATCCCTTGTGGCCCAGCATCGTCAGCTCCAGCGAGCAAAATTTTTACGGGACTAGTACTTGGTCGTAGGCGAAGCATTTCGAGTAGCTCTGTGTAGCCACTTGATTTTACAAGCAGTTAAGCAGAGGACAAATCGTGTAAGCTTTGGCTCACCTCTTGCCTCTGTCTCTACTCCCGGTCCAAATCAAATTGGAGGAGACTCAATGCGATTTCGGACTTCACTGTGTCTAGCCACACTGTTCCTCGTTTGTTTCACCATCGCGGCTTGGTCCACACCGGCCCCCACTCAACCTGAGGCAGATTACCTGAAACCCGCACCGGATAGCCAATCCTTGTCGGGGACAATCGCGTCCGTAGGAGATGCGGAATTCTCCGTACAGGTGGAGAAAAACAGGGATGCCAGTACCGTTCAATTCGCGGTCGATGACAAAACCAAAGTCGACGGCAAACTCGACGTGGGCGCGCAAGTCACTGTCGAGTATCGCTCAGACGCAGGCAAGAACATCGCCGTTCATGTCATCGTGACTTCGGCTGCCGGGAAATAGATCCTTACTAAGGATATCTACTGCTTACACTTTGACAGCCAGTCACCGACTATCACAGGTTTCGATGAGGCCGCCTGCCCCAGCCCCTCGCGGCCAATTTTCATTTTTCCCAATTGTGGAGTCTCGACGAATCCGTGCATAGCGATTTTCGAGTGCATAATTGTCCTCCCACAAAGGACTAGTACGCCCCAACGTCCAGTTGGGTGAAATTTTTGCCTCCCCATGAAATCCTGTGGGTTTCGTATCCCATTGAGCAGCCGCTACATATGAAACATCCCGATGGAATCGTGTTTGCTGCCTTAAGGAATTGTGAAGTCATCAGCTTGGCGAATGCCAATGATAGTGCATCTCACATTCCTTGTGTTTGTTGTCGGAATGGCCTTCTCCGCGACGAATGGTGATCTCACCGGACGTCTGAATCCTCATTCCCCGAGCATTAAGAATCCGATCGTTGCGTTCTTCGAATGGTTTGGCGACCTTGGTATGTTTTGTGGTCGTCTGATCTGGGCAGCCTTCACTCCGCCGTACGAAATCCGGGAGTTTGTGCGCCAATTCGATCAGCTAGGCGCCAAGTCACTGCCACTGGTCGCGCTCGCCGGAGCAGCAACGGGAGTCGTGATGACCCTGTCGACTCGCGATAGCCTCATTCGCTTTGGCGCCAAATCATTCCTACCAGCGGTTGTTGTCTTCTCGATCATCAAAGAGAGCGGCCCGATCATTACAGCGCTCGTCGTTAGCGGCCGCGCGGCCGCGGGAATCGGCGCCGAATTGAGTGCGATGAAAGTCACCGAACAGATCGACGCAATGGAGGCCTCGGCCGTCAATCCGTACAAGTTCCTGGTGGCGACGCGCGTCCTGGCCTGCATGTTGATGCTTCCATTGCTCACATTGGTGACAGATTTCTTCGGGGTCGTGATGGGATGGGCCGCCAATACGCTCACGGATCCGATTTCCCTGCGGCTCTTTATCCACGACGGCTTCAAGAGTGCGACTTTTTACGATTTCCTGCCTTCGACGCTCAAAACAATGGTATTCGGCGTACTCATCGGTGTGGTCTCTTGCTTCCAGGGAACACACGCGACTGGCGGTACAGAAGGCGTGGAGCGCGCCGCAACAAGTTCTGTCGTCTTGGCTTCTCTCTTCATTATTCTGGCGGATGTGTTGCTCGTTCACATAATTCTTGTGTTTTTCTCGTGAGAGGCCAAAATGCCGAACGAAGAACCCAACAGAAGCAGCGAGATAAAAACATTGCCGGTCCAGGTGCGCTCGCTGAGCAAGTCTTTCGGCGAACAGACGGTTCTGAAAGAAATAAATCTGGAAGTCGCGCAAGGCGAAACTCTCTCGGTCCTCGGACGGAGCGGCACCGGCAAGAGCGTTTTGCTGAAATTGATTATCGGCCTGCACTATCCAGATTCGGGTTCGATCCGCGTCAACGGACAGGAGGTTACCGGTCTGCCGATGAAGCAGTTGAACGAAGTCCGAAAAAAAATCGGCTTCTTGTTCCAACAGGCGGCGCTTTATGACTCGCTGACGGTCGAGGAAAACGTTGCTTTCCCGCTGCGCCGCCATTCCAAGATGTCCGACGATGAGCGAAGCGAGCGCGTCCGTGAGCTGCTGGCCAGCGTCGGAATGGAGCAAGATGCTCACAAACTGCCCGCCGAAATCTCCGCCGGAATGCAAAAGCGCGTGGGCCTGGCACGTGCCTTAGCTCTGGAACCCGACATCCTGTTGTTCGACGAACCGACGGCGGGTCTCGATCCAATCACGGCTGCGGAGATTGACGACCTGATTCTGCGGTTACAGAGGGAACGCAAGATGACGTCGGTTGTCGTTACACACGATATTCACGGGGCGCAGAAAGTTTCCGACCGTCTGGCTTTGATGCGCGACGGCCAGATCTTGATCGAGGGAACGTTTGAGGATTTGCAAAAGAGTCGCGATACTTTCGTCACGCAATTCCTGAGTGACTCCTAGGTGAGGATGATGTCGACGGCGTTTCGGGTAGGCGTTCTAATTGTTCTGGGACTATTATTTCTCTCCATTGGCATCTTCTTGATAGGCAACAAGGATTTCCTGTTCAGTTCGACGTACAGCTTGAAAGCGGATTTCCAGAACGTCGGCGGCTTGAACAACGGCGCTGACGTTCGCATCGGCGGAATTCATGAGGGCACAGTCAAAGAGATCGACTTGCCTTCGCAATCAGATGGAAAAGTGACTGTGATAATGAGTTTGCGTAGTGCGACCCGCAATATCATCAAGAAAGATTCACGCGCGTCCATTAAGACAGAAGGGCTCCTGGGCGACAAGTACATTGAAATCTCATTCGGTTCACCTAATGCCGATGCCGCCCAGGACGGGGATACGATCGCGAGTGAGACATCCAAAGACACGGCCGAACAGGTCCGCGCGCTCACCGACGAGGCCCAAGCTGGTGTCGCCGCCTTCCGTGACAATATGGAAGCACTACACCACAATTTCCTTCTCCGTGGATTCTTTGAAAAGCGCGGATACGACGACGCGACAGAGCTTACCAGGCATGCCATCTCCCGCCTCCCCGCCAGGGCACGCACCAAGGACTTTGAGTTCGATGCCAAGGACATTTTTGACAAAGCCGACGGCGCGAAGTTGAAGAACAAGAAACCACTGGACGAGGCCGGAAAATACCTTGAAGAGAATCCGTTCGGGCTTGCCGTCGTCGCGTCCTCTGAATCGAAGGGCGATACGGACAAAGTTCGCCTTCTCACCGAAGCCCGCGCGAAAGTTGTGCGCGATTACCTTGCCCAGAGTTTCAAGCTGGAAGACAAGCGCCTCAAAACCATCGGTCTTGGCAAAACCCAAGGCGCCGTAGACTCCTCCAAACTCGTCATTCTGGTCTATCCCACGAAGACGCCCGCCCATCCGGCTCAACGTCCCCCGCCACCTAACCCTTAGTTTTGGGCCGATTCTAAGAGTGTTTGAGGGTTCCAAATGACACAAACCTTCAGCGAAAGTGAGCGCTATCTCGGTACCGGAACTCTCTTGTGATACGAGAATTGATTCGCCAAAGGTGCCTAAACGCGTCGGTTAGACGGATGGTTTGCGATTTGCAGCAAGGATAGAGCGTGGTCGTAGTCTTGGCAGATCGACATGCGCGCACCGATGTTTAACTTTTTCAGCACGGACGTTCGTGGAAATCCGGTTTGGTTTTGAAGCGGTATCGGACGTTGAAACCGCGCGTCTTCGCTTAAGCCAAAAGTACAATTCCTACCATTCCGGAGGGTCTGATTAAAGCCGCGCTTTCTATATTGCTACTCGCGATCAGCCAACTGAGCGCGATTGCTGCGGCACAGGAGCGACCAGGCCCAGTTCCTGCGCCCAACAAGGGGAGCAGTCAAATCTATATCACCCGCGTGACCGTAATCGACACGGAAAGCGGAAAAGAAGCACAAGATGGCACGGTCATCATTCTGGGTGATCGAATTTCAGAAGTGAGAGATAGCAAGGATGGTCCGCCATTCTCCTAGTTCAGGCAGCGGCAATGTAAACTCCTTTTCAGCAGTGCGTTCCTTAATTGTTTCGCTGGGATGACAATTCAGACTTCAGGATGATGCAATCCGACGACTTATACTGTCCATGTTGCCCATCTGGAGAAACGGCACATGAAGAGACTACGGATCATTGTTTCACTTCCCAATGACAACGCGTATCAGCATGAGCAGGGAATAGTGGCGAAGTCAGCCGGAGAACGCATGGGGCTCGATCTGCAGGTCATGCACGCAGAGGATGACTCCATAAATCAAAGCCAGCAGTTACTGAAAATCATCCAATCCCGATCGGAAGCCCGGCCCAGCGCATTCTTGGTTGAACCTGTGACCGCGACGGGGCTGCGCCGCGTCGCCGAAGAGGCGGTTGCGGAGGGGATTGCATGGGTGATCAGTAACAGCGATGTGAATTATGTGAAGCAACTCCGCAAGAGCCCCCGGGTTCCCGTATTCACTGTGACCCAAGGACAACACGAAATTGGGCGGCTTCAAGGCAAGCAGCTTGCGGCACTTTTGCCCCAGGGTGGGTCTGTCTTATACATCGAGGGGCCGAGCATGAGTTCCGTTGCTGTCCAGCGACATGAAGGCATGGAAAGTACAAAGCCGCAGAATATACAGATAACAATGCTCCGGAGTAAATGGAACGAAGAGAGCGCTTATTTAAGTGTTGGTGCCTGGCTACGTCTGGCGACTTCTCGCTCAGAAAAGATTGACTTGGTGGCCGGCCAAACTCATGAACTTGCGTTAGGAGCCAGAAAGGCGTTACACAATATCGACAATCAAGAACAGCAGAAAAGATGGATCGGAGTGCCATTCATCGGCATTGGTATTCCAAGCCAGGTGAAACCCTTAGTTGATGGGCACGTCCTGGCCGCCGCTGTGATTACATCCGTCACGATGGAACTTGCTCTCACGCTGTTGGTTCACGCAATCGAAACACAAGTCCAGCCGCCCGAACGCACCGTTGTGGAAGCGTTCTCGTTTCCCGATTTGGACAAACTAGCGCCAAAGCGATAAAGCTGTGTTGCAGGAGATCGGGATGCGCGCGCTCAACTCGCCCGCTGTACAGGCTGAAGTGCACTTGGATCTCTGTCGCCCTTAGTTCTAAGCCGGCGAATCGCTTACCTCACTAGACATGGCCGAGCAGGGGACGGGACCATCGTCGGCACATTTTAATACGTGTCGCCTGAACAGAAAGAAGCGCAAAATGCATTCGCAGCTGACATTCTGTTACAACGGCTCTGGTTCTTTATTCTTCTCCTTTTTGGTGTCTCCTAAGTATCTTTCCAAACACTTCCGAGCCAGATCTTGACCGCCTAACCCGAAAGCGATAGCCAGGCCCAACATCGTAGCCCCAAAAACGATCGAAAAAGCCGAGATCACGGTCTGCCTCGCCAAACCGAGCTCCTCCAGGGTCATTGAGATCGCCAGAATCCAGATAACAAAGCGGATCGACCAGCTAAGAATTTTGGCTGAAGGATGCCCCGCATTAACCGCCGCAAGAAGCGCGGCCCGCGATAGAAAATTTGCGATCACCACGGCCAGAAACAAAATCAAGATAGCGACGAACACCTCGGGTAGAAACCGGAACAACCGAGAAATCTGTTCCTGAAGGCCAGCGACGCCGAGGACGCTGAGCCCAACCAAAATAAAGCCTAACCACGATACCCAGAAGATGGAGCGGCTCAGCAGCTCCGTCATAGAAGGAAGATGCGCCATTCGAAGGACACGGGAAGCCCCCCCTTCCTCAGACACTCGATCAAGTTTCGTGAGGCCCAAAAGTGCTCGCAAAATGTACTTGAGCACGAATGCCACAAGAAGGCCGATCACAATAATGACCAACATCACCAGGAAACGCGGAAGAAATTCAGCAATCATGTGGACTAAATTGCTGTACACCTGCTGTAAGCCTTGCAGGATGGCCTGTCTCATGATTTCACCCCAACCTTTGCCTTCCATCTCTCCCTCAAATATGGTTTTTGTAGCTCGAACTCGACGCAGAGCATTTCGTTCGCCGCCTCCATCTCAGCCGGTGATGAATCAGAATGTTCAACGAGAAAGGAATAGGTCATGCCTCGATACAGGGGTGCTAAGGCCTGTACCAGGTGATCCCGGTTAATGACGGAATGATGGTAGGAAGCAGCAAAATCATAGAGCGTCCTTACCCAGAGGTCGGATTTAAATCTGAACTTCCCTTCCCTGAGCGAAACGATGCTCTTAATTTCCGAATGAGTTTCAGGATCCAAAATCGAGCTTAGGATTGGCTCCAATTCCGTCACTCCGCTTCGGAACATCTCGAAGATTCTGCGTCGATCCAGGTCGGTCGGCTCTGAAGTGAGTTCGTGGGCTGGTCCGAACGTAGACACTGCTTGCGATCTCTCGCAATCCAACCACAACGATTGCTGGGTTTCTAAGCACCAGAACAAAGTTCCTACCGTCTGCCGTAGGACTTCGACGATGTCCGTTCCAGGACCCTTCATTGCTTGTGGTTTTTCACCGAGAAAGACTTGGCAACAGCGAAAATCAGAAGAAATCGCGGAGATCACCATCCATGCTTCCGGTCGTGCCCGAATGGCTTCCTCGTGCCACACATCCTGATTGAGGCAAAGCGCGGCAAGGCGACCGGAAAAGCCCCATTCATCAGAGTAGAGTTCACGAATTCCACAGCCAAAGAGGGCGCGGCTCATAGGATAGAAAAGATTCCGCGCCAGCAAACCTTGATACTTGTGGCGACTGTAGAGCGGCGCTACAAAATCAAACTTTTCCCGGTAAACCGGCCTCAGCAGATTCGCAATCGAGTCAGGGTTGAGATTGGATGTGGCAGGTGAAACCACGGCACAGGCCCGAGCTCGCGACAAGTCTGCGGCAGCCAGTATTGTACGCAGAGCGATTCCGGGAGCAGGCAAGCTAGAAAGGTCCGCCGCCACTCGGTGGATTGTGCGGAGTGAGGTTATCCCGGGTAAACGCACATTCTTTTCTGCCAAGTTGTCTAGGTCCGTCGTTACAACGCCATCCTCGTTCTTATCGCCACCGCTCACATTTACGATGACAACTCGTTGCCTGACGAAGTTTTGCTGAACACTTTGTTCTATTGCGTGCACGACGGGACTGATGGTATTAGCGGCATTGTGCGAGGAGATGCCCACAAGAAGGTCCACTTCGCCTACGCTCATCAGCTGGCGAAGCAGATCATCCGCTAAAAAGGTATCTTCAGCCAAGACGCTTAAAATCTCGCATTCAATTTGTAACATCCGGGAAGATCCAGGGACATGATGCCATCACCCGTCGCTCGATCAAAGCCGGCGAAGCTGAAACCAGTAAAACTGATAAGGCCCTAGCGTGAGTAAGTAGGGCAAGCTTCCAAATCGCGGAAAAAGGTTTCTCCCGAACATCTCAATCGGTACGTAGCCCTTAAACCGTTGCACATCGAGTTCTACAGCCTGCGCAGAACTTGAAAGGTTATTCACCACAAGGACTGTTTCCCCACCGAATTGACGTATGTAAGCCAGAACCCGATGGTTCGAAGGATTCAAGAACTGAATCGTTCCGCGACTAAATACTCGGAATGCATTACGCACCTGAATCAACGATTTCATCCAGCGGAGCAGTGAGTGCTCGGACCTCTCTTGAGATTCTACGTTGACCGCCTGGTAACCATACACAGCGTTAGAAATTACAGGCGCGTACAAGCGTTCCGGATCAGCCAATGAGAACCCGCCGTTTATTCTGCTGCTCCACTGCATCGGAGTACGCACTCCATTTCGGTCGCCAAGATAAATGTTATCTCCCATGCCGATTTCGTCTCCGTAATAAACAATCGGCGTTCCCGGCATGGACATCAGTAATCCGTTCAGAAGTTCAATTCGCCTCCTGTCGTTGTTCATCATAGGAGCTAGTCGCCGGCGGATGCCTCGGTGGATCCGCATCGTCTTGTCCATCGCGTACTCGTCATACATGTAGTCGCGTTCAACATCCGTCACCATTTCCAGCGTGAGCTCATCATGGTTGCGAAGGAAAATGAACCATTGGCAGCAATCGGGTATTTCCGGTGTCTGGTCAAGGATCTCGATGATCGGCTTGCGATCTTCCAGCTTTACGGCCATGAACATTCTCGGCATGAGGGGAAAGTGAAATGCCGCATGGAATTCGTCGCCGTCCCCGAAATAAGCACGGACATCCGCGGGCCATTGGTTTGCCTCAGCTAGGAGCATGGTTCCCGGATAGGATATGTCCAGACGTTTGCGAAATTCGCGGATGATCGCGTGCGTTTCTGGCAAGTTCTCACACAAAGTCCCTTCTCGTTCGACAAGAAAGGCAACAGCGTCCAACCGGAAACCGTCCACGCCGAGATCCAGCCAGAACTTCATCACGTCCCATATGGCCTCGAAGACGGCAGGATTGTCGAAATTCAGATCCGGTTGATGGCTGAAAAATCGGTGCCAGTAATAGGACTTCGAGATGGGGTCCCAGGCCCAGTTGGAGGTTTCTGTATCGACAAAAACGATCGGGACACCCTGATAGCGACTTTCCGTCTCGCTCCATACGTACCAGTCTCGCTTGGGGTTTTCGCGGGAGCTTCGAGCCTGCTTAAACCAGGGGTGTTGGTCCGACGTATGATTCAGGACCAGCTCGGCGATGACGCGTATTCCCCGACCATGAGCCATCGTCAGGAATGTCTGGAAATCCTCCAATGACCCGTAGCTTGCGTGAACCGAAGTGTAATCCGCGATGTCGTACCCATCATCGCGCAGCGGCGATGGGTAAAAAGGGAGGAGCCAGATGGCGGTAATCCCAAGATCCTGGAGATAGTCGAGTCGTTGCGTGAGGCCGGCGAAATCGCCGATGCCATCCGCATTGCTGTCGCAGAAAGTGCGCACATGAAGCTGATAAATAACGGCATCTTTGTACCAGAGATTGTCCCTCTGCAGCGCCAACGATCCACTCTCCTTTCCGTTCTGCAAAACCATCTATCAGTGATCCCATGATAGTATTCATTGTATTGACCGCACTCAGAAGGCATGCGCGAAACGGTCAACAGATTCAGGCTGACCTACCTTCTGATTCGATTCCAAAGATATCTCGTATCTTGTGGCAAGTCATCCCCGGTCACGTCAATGTACGGCGCGGTCTGGTATGGCGTGGTAGGACAAGGCTATCAGAAAGAGCCCGGAGCAGAATCCGGGCTTTTCCTGTCTTTGAAGACACAGGATTGACGCATACAGCCGATAGTCGCAGGATGGTGCCAGAGGTCCGTCATGCCTCAAGGACAATTAAAGCGGTCTTATGTCCCTTTGACCATTTCCTGCAGCCACTGCCAGCAGGAACAGGTCGTCCATGTACAGTCCCGCGGCGGATTTTGGTCGACGGCGCATCAATGGGTGAAGTGCTTGAAATGCAGGCGGGAGTTTGAAGTAAGGGTTCCCGAAGCCATTATCGCCGGCCCATTTCTCCCGTGGTAGGGCCTGCCAGAATCCCCCAAGAGTCGGAGGGGATCTTCGTCTCGTTGCTGAATGTGCCCTACCATGACAACCTGTGCCTTCTTGCCGTTCGCGAATACATGAAAAATAGTGATTGCACAGTTTACCCAACTGCCTGCCGAGTTTCTGAGGCGGGTCTGCATAACGACTTAAAGCTTTATGTCTTAGCCCCCAGAAAAGAGAGCTCGGGACATAGAGAAACATCCACCCAACTACTTCCGGCGGCACCTGCGTCGGCCTAAGAAGATGGAGGCAACGTCCATAATGCATCCTACACGGCCATATAATTAGAATTTATTTACACAGCAACCTTGCGTGAATGGTCTTAACCCGCGGTGGCGGTTCAAGCAGGTCGGCCCAAACACTATATGAGAGTTGGGCCTCAGGAGAATAGATGAGTAAGAGTGTTCTTCTTTCCGCAGCTATTCTGTTGTTTATTTCGTTCGCGCATTCTCAAGATCTTGATCCTGCCGACGTCCGCGTCACTTTGGATCAAGCCTTGGCCATTGCAATGACGAAAGCCAAGGTAGATTTTCCCGATTTAGAAAAATATATTCTTTATTCGGTTCATCCAAGAGTGCTAAAGGGCGACGCCGAGGGCCTGTTTTGGGAAGTCCTTTGGGAAGAACAGGCTTCCCCCCATTACAAGCAACTGCGCGTTCGCGTGTATATGAGTGACGCATCCACCAAATCTTACCGGACCGAAAAAGGGACATTTCAGAAGAAACACGACAAACACATCAACCCTTAGGCCCAACCAGTCGATGTAGTCCGCGCGGCACGGTCCCACGCCATATGGTTGAGACAGAACGACACCGCCAGGATATCCATTCATCAGGCCCTCAGAGCTGCAGTTATTGGTTTTGCTACTGGCGCGACCTTAGGGCCCGGAACTGGTGCGATGATGGGGTTGCTGCGTATACGGGGCGCAAGCGTTTTGGGTCGTCATCACGTTTGGGCAGTGTAACGATCTGCTCCGGCTGTATTTTCTTCATCGGCATACCAGCTTCCTCCACAGTGAGTTGTCTCTCACTCCCGCTGGTACAAAACCCCCCCCCTCACCTCACGGTACCTCGTCTTGCCGTCAGGGAAGGTAGTCCTCGGAATCTCAAAGAACAAGCCGCGCGTCCGCGGCCTCTTTTATCCCAAACCGAAGCGATACTACGGCTTCTCGACGATATCGCTTTTCATCGGGCCGAGAACGCTCAACAACTCGTTTTTCTCTTTCTCGCCCACCTTGAGTCTGTCGAGTGCCTTCACTAAGTCTTCGACCAGCGCATTGAAGTCTGCCGTGCTGATACCCATGCCCGCGTGCGCCTCTTTCATGGATTTACCCGTGTACGTGCAGGGGCCGCCACCAGCCTGGCAAATCTGGTCCACGAGTTTTCCCTTGAATGCCGCGAGGCGATTCGGATCGGCAGCGGTCGCCGCAAAGAACCTATTGATCCTCGCATCGGCCGCGCAGTTCGCCACGAACTCATCCACCACGGCACTGATGGCCTTCTTACCTCCGAGTCGCTCGTAGAGTGATTTCTCACCCGCTGCTTTGACCTTGCTCGCTGTTTGGATTTTGCCCTGCGTCTCTTCCTGGCATGCAAAGGCTAGCTGCCCCTTGCCCGCCGCGAAGGCCACGCCGAGCAGCGCTGCGAAAAGTATCCAAATCCGTTTGTGCATGCGTGTGTCCTCCTTGTTCAAAAGCGATTAGGGATTTCCCGGTGAAGAACAAAGCATAATCCGCTGACCTCGAAAGGACAAGCCGCATCCGCGCCAATCGCGTCATGTCAGCGCACCATATAGGCCGGTTCACTTGCATCAGTTCTGTGCCTTGCATTGTCTTTGTCTATTGGGATGGCGCTTTTGACATCCACTACCTGGATAAAGCACGCAGCGAAATCTCGCCGGACGAGGCGTTGAAAGCTACTAAACTAGTCGTAGGCAATCCGAAAAAGAGGTGAAAGCTCACAGAGGTGGGCCGCACTCCGGCCTCTTCTCATTTCTGCAAAATCCGAGCCTCCCCGTCGAGGCACAAGCGTGAAATTAGACGTCCCCTTGAATGCCGCAAGCCCGTGCTCTATAGTCCCCCGGTTAGGAGGTGGTCCATGAAAAAACACATTCGTCTATTCGTCATCGCGGGCATATCTCTTGTTGCAGCAGCAGCGCTCTGTGCGGCACAAGTTGAGAAAGCAGCCAAGCCAGCCGCAACAAAGCGAGCTGTGATGCGTACGGCCTCGGAGATGAAGTGGGTTGACATTCCGGATGCCAAAGGCGCTCAGCAATCAGTGGCCTGGGGCAATGCAGAGAAGGGGCCGCACGGCTCGTTTGCCAAGTTTGAAGGGGGAACGCAGATCGCCCTGCACACGCACACCGCGGGGTCGAGAAGTGTTGTCATTACAGGGACGATGATGGAGGGACTAGAAGGTCAGCAGCCAAGAGAACTCGGACCTGGCTCCTACTTTTTTATTCCCGGCGACCTGAAGCACACCACGGCCTGCAAGGCGGGCGCGGAGTGCGTCATTTACACCGATTGGTCAGGTGCGTTCGACCTCAAACCCGCCACACCGTAAAAGCCAGAAAGAGCTCGGGAGAGGAGCTTGCCGCCCTGAAAAAGCAGGCGGACGTTGGAACCTCGCAACCGCTCCTGGCCATCCACATCAAATAATGTGTGGTCAGTATAAGGCACAGTGAGCGACGAGGGCTATGAATGACCGTCTCCGGGGCGAAGAAAAGAATCGATGCCGTGCAAGACTGGTGGGACTTTGCTGCGCGTCCCCACCGCAGTTTCTTTACTTTCAGGGCCCAATGATTTGCGAACGATTGCGATCCAGATTGTGGCGGTCCAATTCCTCTTGGAAACTTCCGGATCGTTCGGAAATCATGGTTTAATCGCTCCACGGAGACACGCTGAATGTTTTGGATACTCCGGCTGGCATTGCTGATCCTCTTGTTCGCCTGGGTGTCCCGGCAGGTTCGGAAGCCGAGCGGTCCGCTGGGCAGGCGCGTCGTGCGGGCGATGAATCTGAGTCATTCCACGATGACCGACTGGGGGCTGCAACAGGTGACGGTGCCGAAGAACGCCGCGATTCTGGACGTTCTATAAAAGGAGAAGTCAAGAAAAAACACATCTCCTTCGGCCGGAATTTTTCTTGCTTCGCAGCCCACTTAAATGAGCGGGATGTGTTCTGACCTGCCGCGCCATTCGCTCGGTTGCTGGGCATTGTGACCCAGCGGTTGGGGTTTTCCCCGTCAGTGGTTTTCATCGTTTCTTCGCGACGAAACCCATCAGTTCCGAAACCAGCAAAGCAGAACGGCGCTCAAGTTGGCGACCATGGTTCTATCTGGGACTCGTGGCCCATCGCTTTTTCTGGTTATCCGAGAGGGCCTAGGGTCGGCTGTGAGACTACGTGCCCGAGGCACACAGCGCCTAACTAACCAGCTGAGACTCGCTCTCGAACCAGAGTGTCTCGAGAACCCGACGGCACCGCCAGAGAAGATCCCCAGCATGGAGCGGACTCGATCAAAGACACTCAAGCTGTTTGTGGTTTCAGATATTGGGCGCCGAAGCACACTCCCTTCTTCCATACAATCAGTACGATCGTGGCAATCTTTCTTGCTAACGTCAGGCGCGCCATTTCTGGCCTCGTGCCTTTGGCAACCAGCGCCGCGTAGAACTCTTCGAAGGGACCCGACTTGCTGGAGGCCACGACTGCCGCACCCTTAAACAGATTCTTCAGATCGTGATTGCAGTTGCGGTTGAGTCCGCGAACCAAGACTTGCTTCTTGGACCGTTGCAGTTGTCCGTCGACGCTGCGGTGATCGGCACTGCTATGCGTTTCAATGCCCAAACCACTGTAAGTCCACAGCTGCCGCTTGCTGCGGCAGCGGTGCGGGGTCTGCAGGATGCCCAGTAACACCGCCGCCCGGATCGGGCCGATCGCGGGGATCTGGCAGAGCCGTTTCCAGGACTTGTGTTTCTTGCTCTCCGCTAACAACTCGCGCCGCACGCCCTGGCGCAACACTCTCAATCCATCGAGTTGTAGGTAATAAAATTCAGCCCGCCGGCGCACCCCGGGTTCATTGATCTTGGCAAGCCACTCGGCACGATGACAGGCGGCATAGACCTGCTTGCCGGTGCACGGAATGGCCCAACTTCGATAAATAGCTTTCACCCGTGTCATGACCCGTCCGAGATCTTTCGTGACCGTCAGATAACTGCGCACCAACTCCTTCAACGTTCGTAGGCCATGTTCGCGGTGATACACGGGAGTGAGATGATCGATGCGCAGCAGCTCGGCCAATCGCCGGGCGTCTATCTTGTCGTTCTGGTTGCCTTCCCTCATGGACTTGTTTTTCCGCGGATCGCACACCACCA
>JACXTT010006668.1_pt1 | contig 16443 bp, 17 predicted proteins | sample 9270951 | NCBI WGS metagenome assembly JACXTT01 (sample SAMN15532306, study PRJNA645909) | rock metagenome | isolation source: weathered quartz diorite | place: Puerto Rico | collected 2017-06-21 | reverse complement strand
AGTCAGGTCGCCCACCCCGTGGCCGCGGTTCGCTCGCCGAGCCGTCGTTTCATCCCATGCCGAATGGGTCTGGCCAGCTTCCAGCCCGCGTCAGCACCGATTTGAGCAACAGCCCGTTTGCTCGAGGTCGACGAAGACAGGCTGTGATTGGAACAATCATCAGAGGTCACGTCTTGTATTTGCCATCCAGGGAGCAGAGAATCCTCCGCCATGGCTAGACAGTTGCGGGTGACCTATGAAGGTGCGGAGTATCATGTGACGGCACGGGGGAATGAGCGGCACGCGATCGTGCGAGAGGATTAAGCGGAGCAGGTTCCGCCCGGAGGCAACAGCGAGATTCCCCAAAAAGAAGAGGACCCCAGCTGCTGGGGTCCTCTTAAGAAGAAACGGATAAAGATCTCAGTACGTTGCGTGACCGTATCGGCGGGTCACCAGTCCGAAAGCGAGCAATCCCGACCCCAAGAGAAGGAAGCTGGACGGTTCAGGCACTTGCTTCGTCAGGGTCTCTGACACAAGGGATCCGACCTTATCACCGTTGCGATCCACGTAACGCGCCTTGATCGAGGAGCCGTCCAGGCCGGCGAAGAGGGTACCGTTCGCCACCGCAACGTCAAAAATCCACGAATAGGTTCCGCCGGGGACGACCACTCCCAATCCACTGTTCAATGAGATCGTTGAATCGGCACAGCTGAAGCCGCTTCCCGAACCAGAACAGCCACCTGCATCAATCCCACCGGGATTCAGACTCCAAGCGCCCGTGCCTCCTGGAGCGCCAAAGAGGGAGACATTATAAACAGAGGAGCTGACCTTCAGCGCAACCTGGTCAAGGTACGATCCGCCGCCGTTATACCCGGTTGTATCGATATCGTAGGTAATACGGTAAGTCTCGTGAAGGGGGTCTGAATCGGGCAACGCAGTTCCGTCGTAGGACAGACTATAGATCGAACCTTGGCAGGTGCCGCAGTCGGGACCGATCGATAAGGCGTAAGCGGAACCGTAGGACAGCGCTCCCAGAAAAACCGCACCCGCGATGATCATTCCGAATTTCTTCAAGACAATCCCCCTCTCCACGTAGGATACTGCCAGACTACACCCGTTTTTTGAGGCCAGCCAAGAAATTTCTGCTCTCAAAACATACCCGCTTAAGTACATTACAATATCGTGATTTTGCTCGGTAACTAGGTGCCGGAAAGCTCCGGCGCCGATAATGAAAAGACCGATCTGGCGTCCGATTATTCCAATTGTGGAGGCATTGTTTTCAAATAAGACGCACGGCCACGGGTTCCTGACACCATTGCGGTTCACTTTTTCGGTTCCGAGCGCAGCGTCCGCGTGATGAAGAGAAATTCGCGGTGCCATGTGACGTCCTGCGATTGACAGTACCGCTCGCCTTGTGATGAAATGGCGTATTCATGTGCTCCCCTGAGGTTCCCGTCATGGCCCCCAAACATCCCGCGGTGCGAATGGCGCTGGTGCGTTGTCTTTTCTCGCTTGGCACGCTCCTCCTTTCCGCCTGCGGTAGCGGGGCAGGTGGGCCAAGTGCCCCACCGTCGTTGCCCGCTGGCGTTGCTGCAATGCCTAGCAACGCCAGCGTCAGTGTCACTTGGAACCCTGTTTCTGGCGCGACCTCGTATAACGTTTATATGGCCTCGGCCCCCGGCGTGACCAAAGGTAACTACAGCACGCTCGCGGACGGCGTGCGGTACGGCGGGGTTACCAGTCCGTATACCCAAACCGGTTTGACCAACGGCACAACCTACTATTTCGTCGTGACAGCCGCCAATGGGGCAGGTGAAAGCTTAGAATCAGACAAGGCGTCCGCCACGCCTCTCGCGGGAATCGGGACCTTTACCCCGACGACCGGCGACATGACTGCGGCTCGCTACGGCCACACGGCCACGCTGCTGCCCAACGGCACGGTCCTTGTGGCCGGCGGATTCAACGGCAGCGTGAATCTCGCCACCGCCGAGGTGTACGATCCCGCCTCCGGCACCTTCACCGCCACCGGGACCATGAGCGCAACCCGTTATGGTCACACCGCCACGCTCCTGCCCAACGGCAAAGTCCTTGTGGCCGGTGGATCCAGCGGCAGCCCTCTCGCCAGCGCCGAACTCTACGATCCCAGCACCGGCACCTTCAGCGCCACCGGGACCATGAGCGCGGCCCGTTACGGCCACACCGCCACCCTGTTGCCCAACGGCACGGTCCTCGTGGCCGGCGGATCCGGCGGCAGCCTCTACCCACTGACCGCCGAGCTGTACGATCCTGGCGCCGGCACCTTCAGCGCCACCGGGGCCATGAGCGCAGCCCACTTCGCTCACACCGCCACCCTGCTACCCAACGGCTCGGTCCTCGTGGCCGGCGGATTCAGCGGCAGCCCTCTCGATAGCGCCGAACTCTACGATTCCAACGCCGGTACCTTCAGCGCCACCGGAAACATGAGTACAGCGCGCTTCGCTCACACCGCCACCCTGCTGCCAAACAGCATGGTCCTTGTGGCCGGCGGATTCAGCGGCAGCCCTCTCGCCAGCGCCGAACTCTACGATCCCCTCACCGGCACCTTCAGCGCCACTACTGGGGCCATGAGCGCAGCCCGCTACAAACACACGGCCACGCTGTTGCCCAACGGCAAGGTCCTCGTGGTTGGCGGAAGAGCCACCATTGACAAAATCAGCGCTCTCGCCAGCGCCGAGCTCTACGATCCGGCCACCGGCATCTTCGGCGCCACCGGGAACATGCGCGCCGCCCGCGTCGCCCACACGGCCACGCTGCTGCCCAACGACACGGTCCTCGTGGCTGGTGGATTCAACGGTAGCGCCTATATCGCCGGCGCCGAGTTGTTTCAATAGGGGTGGCTCAGGCTTGATTTGTTGACAGACCGGATCGAATCGCCGATTACGGGACTAGAGAATACTGCGCAGACACTTGCTGCGCGGTTAATGCGACGTTGGAGATCCGGAGCTCGTCGAGATCACCTGGGAGCTCATGCTCGAAACCGAAGCTCGACGTATCGATGGCCCCAACATAGGTGCTATTGACCGGAGAGGCAAGAGCAAAGGCGATGGGCGCGCGACTATCTTCTGCGGCGTTGAGATAGACCACGGCTTCGGACCCGGTGAAGGTCACCGCGACATAATACCAGGTCCCTGCAGCCAGAGTCTGGTTCGACGTGATGATGGACTGCCACGTCAATCCATCGTTGAGCACGAATTCGACGCGCCCACCGTTGATCTGGACACGATAGCTTTGCACTCCGAATGCGCCCCCGCCCACGACATGGTAAATCGCGGAGGGATCCACCGCGATCAGTCGAACCCAAAAGTCCACACTGATCTGCCCGGAGCCAAACGCCTCGCCCATTTGGGGGATGATCATGCGAGCCGCTGGCGCCCCGAAGCCCAGCCCGCCGCCGGACACCCCCTGAATCCGTTGCGCACCGAAGATATCGGCATGCAACCCGTTTCCCGACGCGTCGAGTGCTTGGCCCCCTGTTTGTTCACCGAAATGATAGAGCGCAACCGTTGGCCCACTCGGCCCCGGTTGCACGGCAGGGGTACTACTATTTCCGTTGTCTCCGCCAAACGACCCGATCCCACAGGCTCCAGTGCTGATGAAGAGCGCCACGAGCATCACGGGAATCAGTTTGGGGGCAAGGGACATCGGGAGACCACTCCTGCCAGGTGCTCGTATTCTTAGCACACTACAGGTGCGCCCGACAACCCCCGACACGGTCCCCTGTCGGGAACGGTGCGGCGTAAGGGACCCAATGACCCCATTTTGCTCGCTCTCCCCTCGCAGGCCTGTCGAACAAGGGGCACGGTTGACTCGACGTCACGGGCTCATATAAGATTGCCCTCACCTTCCCAAGCCCACTTCGGGTCCGGCCCGTGGTCTTTGATGAGGGTTGCCCGCGCTGCGGCTTCCCTTATAGTCCTCTGGGATGCGTTCGTTTTCCGAATAACGGGGGAGAGAACGACATCTGATTGACGTTCTTGTCGTTGTGTTACCTAAATTTTTCCTCCGTGAGCCCTGTAACGCGATAGATGGGAGGTTGTGCTATGGCTACCGTCGACAAGAAGACGCGATGGATCAGCAGTCGCCCACTTCCAAGCAGGTTGTGGGTTGCGATGCTTCTGGTCACGGTTCTCGCCGGATGCGCGTCCGATCTCACGATGATCGCGCCGCGCCCACCGGATCAATTCGAGAAACTCGGCCGGGCGGCGGGAAGGGCCTGCGGGTCCATGCTCATCCTTTCAACGGCCTATAACTTCATTCCCGTCATGTTGAATAGCCGCGTGGAACGGGCCTACAACAGAGCCTTGGATAGCGTCCCCGGGGCCACTGCCCTCGTCAATGTCTCGATGAAGGAGTCCTGGTTCTGGTGGGTTATTGGGTCTACTCGTTGTGTCACCATTACCGGGGAGGCGATTCGATGAAGACACGCGGACAGATCCTGAAACGGATCGGGATCGTGCTGTCTCTTGCCGCCGTTCTTGGAGGATGCGTCGGGCCGCCCATGACGGTGACGACCTTAACGGATGAGGAAATCGACTATTCGCGGGGACGCACGGTGTTGGCCAGCGCCTGCGGCTTTCAGCTTCTGCTACTCATCCCGATTATGACGAACGAGAGAGCCGAACGGGCATTCCAAAAGTTGCGCAGCCAAGCCGGAGAGAACAACTACATCGCCGACGTGAAAGTGCGGGAACGGTGGTTCTATGGACTCGTCGGGACCGTGTACTGCACCGAACTTGAGGGAACGGCCTACCCCCACAAGACCAATACGATGGAAAAGGGGGCTCCCTCACTCTGACCCCATTTTGCTCTCAAAAGAACTCATGCGCGAGTCCTTAGTCGGCGCACCCCTGCCCGTCGATCGTGAACGAAAGGGACAGCCCATCGGGGCTTGACTCGGGGCTCGCATTCCCGGTATAAGTAGGCCTCCCATTTTTCCAACCTCAAGGACGAGAGACCTTTAGGACAGGGGGCCTACTGCCCCTGCCCCGGGATTCGGTTCCCGCGCTGCCAGGAACATCGCGGTCGGAGAACTATTTCTTAGGGGTGTGCTGACCTTCAATGAAGCGCGCCCGACTGCCAGAAACTTTTGTTCTGCGGATCCACCGCCGCTCGAAGCAGGAGTCGGATGCCGGCGTGGGTATCGTGGAAGGGATCGGCTCGCAGATCCAGATTCCTGTTTGCGACGTCCAGAAGCTGGGGCCCCTCCTGGCGAACACCTTAAAAGCCCGGCGGGCAGGTCACCAAATGATACAGATGAAGGAGGCATACGCCATGGCTTATCGGATGGGGCTCATCGTGATCCTACTCAGTCTGACCCTGACCGCCTGTAGCGGGGGAGGGGGTGGAGGTGGAGGGGGCGCCCCCCTCGACACCACCCCGCCGGTCCTCTCGGGCATTGCCGCGGGCGCCATTACGGGTACCAGCAGCGTTCTCACCTGGACAACGGATGAGTCTGCCACCTCCCAGGTGGAATTCGGTCCCACAGCCAGCTACGGATCATTGTCCTCTCTGGACACCACCCTGACCACCAGCCACAGCCAAGCCCTCCCCGGCCTGTGCCCCTTCACCACCATGCACTACCGGGTCATCAGTCAAGATGCCGCGGGCAACACCGCTACCTCCGGCGATCAGACCTTCGTCACCACCGACGCGCCCGGCGCAGCGACGCGGCAAACGGTGGTGTTTAGCCGCAACGTACCTAACGTGAACGGAGGTTTTGACAATGTGGGTCTGTACCTCGTCAAGGAGGATGGATGCGCTCAGGTTACGCTGAGCGATGCGCCCGGCATCGGCTTCAGGGTTCTCGTGAGCGGCGACCGGATTATTTTTACACGCGACATGAGTAACGGACAGGTGAGTGGCGGACAGTTCGATCTCTTCAGTATCAAGGTCGATGGCACGGGACTGGTGACGCTCGCCGACACACCGGACACCGAAGGGTTTAACTTCGTGACGCCGAACGGGCGGGTGATCTTCTCCCGCGACGCGGGCGGCAACCAGAGTGACATCTTGAGTATCAATGTCGACGGCACCGGATTGATTCCGCTCGCCGCCTCGCCGGACAACGAGGAGCCACGAGTGCTGACCCCGACCGGGCAGCTTCTCTTTACGCGTCGTATGGGAGGGTGCTGTGGGCAGCGCGATCTCTTCCTCATTAATGCCGACGGCACGGGACTCACAACACTCGCCGATTCTCTCGATGAAGAGAGCTCCCCGACGCTGACTCCGGGTGGGCGGATCGCTTTTCATCGTTCTATTGGAAGCTTCGCGGGGCAAAGCGATCTGTACAGTGTCAATGCCGATGGTACCGGATTGGTTCCGCTCGCAACCTCGCTGGAACGAGAATCCATCCAAGCGGTTACCGAGAATAACCGAGTCATTTTCGAGAGCCGCCCGGATATCAGCGGCCCGGTCGCCACCATGCCGCGCGATCTGTTCAGCATCAATGCCGACGGCACCGGGTTGATCACCCTCGCGAACTCTTCGGCCATCGAAGCCTTCAACGGCCTGACGCCGAGCGGACAAGTGCTCTTTATACGCGGGGTGCCCGGGAGCCGCGACCTTTTACTGATTAACGCTAATGGCACCGGACTCACCACGCTCGCGAATGGTTCCGAAGATGAAGTGGCCATAAGGGTCACCAAGACGGGGCGTGTGCTTGTTCGGCGCCGTGTCGGCACCGACGGCCCGGCCGATCTGCTGAGCGTTGAGACCGATGGCACGGGGCTCGTCACGCTCGCGGGTTCACCGGACGATGAACAGTTTAACCAGTTGACCCCGGGCGGGCGTGTGGTCTTTACCCGCAACGTCTTCTCCGCCGGCGTATCCAATCCGCGTGATGTGTTCAGCATCGGCGCGGACGGCACGGGTGGGACGATCACCCTGGCAGACTCACCCGATGACGAGGTTGCCGTTGGAGCGACGGCCAACGAGCGCGTGATCGTTCTTCGCGGGGGCGGCCTCGGTGCCCAACAAAGCAGTCTCTCGAGCATCAAGTCGGATGGAACGGATGGAAAACCGTTGGCCACTGCTGTTTCTGGCGAACGGCTGTCCTTCGTGACCGTGTTCTAAACGATGACCGGCTCCTTCCGCCTTCGATCACTAGAACGCTGGGGCTGCAGTGATCAGCGCGAGGGAGCGTGAGGCGCCTCACGCTCCCCCGGCGTTCTCTGCGCTGATGAAACTATTTCTTCCGTTGCAGCGTGAATGTATGCGTCATGTCCTGCCCGTCCTTGCTCAGCACCCAGTCCTGCGTGATATGGTCGTGATCCTGGACGTTGAAGGTCAGTTGGTGCATATGGGCATCGTTGGGAGTTGCCAGGTTTGATGCATCGACAAAAGCAAACTGCAGCGTCTTGAACTCACCCTTGGGCACATCCGCCGCCATGCGAGGCTGGTTTCCCAGCGAACAGTAGTGGGTCAGCATCAGGCGGTTGCCGGCCACGTGGTACAAGGTCTTCATGCTTGGCTCTTTGTCTTTGACGAGGGTTTCCTCCAACACACTCCCGCCCGAGGTCAGCTCGTAGGTCGCACGCACGACCTTGCCGTCCGGGGCCTTACCTTCCCACTTCCCGATCAGGAACTTCAACGGCTCGAGGCCCGCGCTTGAGGCCGGCTTCATGTCCATCCCGGCGTGAACAGCCGTACCCGTCAGTCCCACAAGCGTCAATGCCAGCAGCACCCTTGTCATAGCCATACCCTCCTTTCATGTGTGAACCGTTAGAACAATATTGGGGGTCGGAGTTCTATTTTTTAGAAAGACCACCCCCTTCGCAGCACAAGAAGACCTCTGACTTTAATGTATTTCTCGCAGCAGGAATTCGAGGGCGACCTGGTTAAAGAGATCGGGTCGCCTTGCGAACACCCGATGGTCCGCATTCGGGATAATGCAGAACTCCCCGCGTTTCAATAACTGAAACAGTCTGACGGTGTGATTGATATCGACAAACTGTTCCTGATCGCCTGTGATTACCAACGTGGGCACAGTGATCGAGGAGATCTCTTGTTCCGAGTAGTGAGGGAGCGTCCGCCATTGGGTTACCACCTTCCTGAAAAACCGGTTCCAGGACTCCGGCCCCTGCGGAGACCGGCGCTGGTAAGATTCCACGATCTCCGGCGACCAGCACCCGGACTCTTCTGACTCCGTGGGTTTGCCGAGCCAGGTCCGAAAGGCGGGGATGAGACCGTTTACATCGAAGTTTGCGCCCACCAGGATCTGCTTCTTGATCACGCCGGGATGATGGACGGCCAGATGCAGGCCGATGATCCCCCCGTCACTCCATCCGCACAGATCCGCACTCTGGATTCCCAGGTACTTGAGGAGTTCGATCACATCCGAGGCCATCACGGCATAGCTGAACGGCTGATCCGAGTCTGTGCTGCGACCGTGGCCGCGGCTATCCGGCACGATGACCTGGAAATGGCGGGCGAAGGGGCCCAAGTGTCCGGACCAGCATTCGGACGACACCGTTCCCCCGTGGAGCATCACTAACGGCGGCCCCTCGCCAAGGGTCTCGTAGTACATCTTGATGTCGTTCACCTGAACGTATTGGCCTCTTGGCTTCATCCCCGCTCCACGTACCCGTTTCCCGGGGACAGCGTAACAGATCTGGAGACACAACTCATCGGCAAGCCTTCGTGTCAGCCTTGTGATTTGTGCCTTCTCCGTGTTATAGCTCGCCCATGCCGCGCACCCCGTCTCGACCTCCGCGGCAACGCTCGGGACTCTTGATGAACGCCGACTCATTACGCCAAGCAGGGCCGGAGCAGGAAGACCTCCGACAACGCCCGCTTGAACTCCGTAAGGCGCTGCTCACCCTGCACAAAGCGCTGATCGACTCCGAACGCGCGAGTTTCGAAAAGACCATGGGCGAGATCCAATCGCCGAATCATTTCCTACAACTCCTCACCAGCGATCCCTGGTTCGCTTGGCTACACCCGCTGTCACGCCTGATCGTCTCCATGGATGAAGCGCTCGATCAGAAGGAACCGTTGACGATAGGCGACGTCGACGCATTGATGAGCCGGTCCGGTCGGCTGCTCGTCCCGGCGGAACACGCCGACGGGTTTTCCGGCCATTACTTCGAGGCGTTGCAACGCGACCCCCATGTGGTGCTCGCGCACGCGGAGGCGGTCAGATTCCTCGGCCCGAGGGAACCGACAAAAGAATGATTCGGGACGCGATGGAGAGCGATCGAGGCCACTCAATAATGAGAACAACGAGCGGATCCTGACGTCATCGACCACAAGGAGGCTCCCAATGGAAGATCGCCAAGTGTTGCATCACATCGAAACCCTTGTGAAGGAAGAACATCGCCTCTATTCAACAGAGCAGTTGGATCACAAGGACCGGCAACGTCTCCAGACCATCACGGTGGAATTGGATCAATGCTGGGATTTGCTTCGGCAGCGGCGCGGCTTACGTGATGCCGGGGGAAATCCGAATGTCGCAGCGGTTCGGCCCGCTAAAGTGGTGGAAGGTTACGAACAATAACGCGTTTGCTCGTCGGAGCGATCCGAGGATTTGGCTCGCTCCTTGTTTCCGTCCCCTTTGACATTCGACATTGGCCAAGACTAGGATGCACCGGAGAGTCCCCATCCGCCGTTAGCGATCCGCTTCGACGTCCAGGAAAGGACCAACCATGCTCCCGCTGAATACGGCACCGGAGCTCCCACTTCACCCTGCGCGGCGCCCCGGACCAGACGGTCTCCCTGACTCGTTACGGGACGCCTTAGAAGAACAACTCACCGAGGAGGTCTTATGAGTACGAAAACCAAGGCACACGATACCGATGGACACGCACGAAAAACGCTGCACTTCGATCCGGAGCGCGCGCGGCCGAAAGTCGGCCAGGAGGCCGCGGAACTTCAGGCCTTTAAGACCATCGTGAAATTACCGATCGGACTGAGCGAGAAGGTCTGCCGGGAGAGCGTCGAGCGGCTGAATCAGATTCTGGCCAACACCATGACGTTGCGCGATCTGTATAAAAAGCACCACTGGCAGGTCTCCGGTCACACGTTCTATCAACTCCATTTGCTGTTCGATAAGCACTATAACGAGCAGGTCGCATTGGTGGATCAGATCGCGGAACGGATCCAGCTCTTAGGCGGACTGAGTTACGCCATGGCCGCGGACGTGGCCGAGGCCACCACGATTCCGCGCCCGCCCAAGGGCCGGGAGGAAGTACCGATCCAGCTCTCCCGCTTGCTCACCGCGCATGAGATCGTGCTCCAGGGCGCGCGGTCCTCGGCGCGGAAAGCGGCGAAAATGGAGGATGACGGGACTAATGATCTGCTCGTGAGCGATGTGATTCGGACCAACGAGCTGCAGGTCTGGTTCTTGGCCGAGCATCTGGTCGACGCCCCCGCGGTCATCGCCACGTAAGGGCCGCACATCATAGTACTCTGACCCTGTTTATCCAAGACCGAGCCTTGAATAGATTGAGAGAGAAAGAGACCGAACTCTCTGGCATCAACAACCTGAACAGGAGCACAGACCAATGTGGAAATTACTCGCAGCACTATCGATAGCGCTCTGCCTCGTCACCCCGACATTCGTAGTCGCCCAAGAGGCGCCGGCTGCTCAGAAATCGGTGGCTGAGCAAACGGTCGACGCCCTCACCAGCGTGTACGGCGCCCATCCTGGAGCACGCGTCAATCACGCAAAGGGCGTGATCGTGGAAGGCACATTCACGCCGAGCGCTTCGGCCGCGTCCGTCAGTAAGGCGGCCCACTTTCAGAAACAAAAAAGTCCGATTCCGGTCACGATCCGGTTCTCCGACGGGGGGGGAATACCGAATGTCCCCGACACCACCGCCATGCCGCGCGGCATGGCGGTGAAATTCGCGCTTCCAGATGGAGCCAAGACCGATATCGTCCTCCTTTCCTACAACGGCTTCCCCGCGGCCACGGCCGAAGAGTTCCGGGATTTTCTGCTTGCGATCGCTGCGAGCGGACCTGACGTGCCCCATCCCACGGCGATCGAAAAATTCCTGGGCGGTCATCCGGCCGCGAAAGCGTTCGTGGAGGCTCCGAATCCGCAGCCGGAAAGTTTCGCCACCCAGGCGTACTTCGGGATTAACGCGTTCAAGTTTACGAACGCGGCTGGGGTCGTCGCATTCGGCCGCTATCAGGTCCTGCCCGTTGGCGGCCCAAAGGTCCTCACCAAAGATCAGCTCTCGAAAATGGGCCCCGATTACCTGGTGGATGAGATTGGTGAACGGGTTCGTCGTGGTCCCGCCAAGCTCATGCTGGTTCTGCAAGTCGCCGAGCCCGGCGACAAGATCGACGACCCGTCGATTGCCTGGCCGAGCACCAGGAAGACGGCCGAACTAGGCACGATCGCGATCACCAAAGCCGCGACCGAAAGTCACACGGCGGACAAGCAGCTCTTCTTGCCGGGAGCCGTGGTCCCCGGGATCGAGGCGGCCGATCCCATGATCGCCGTGCGTTCGGCGGCGTATCCGATTTCCTTTGGCCGCCGGTTCAAGCAATAGTGACGTGACTGACCTGGTGGGTGGACAATGATGGCAGCCCTTCGAACTCTCTAAGCGATTTCTTGCCCGCTGCAATTGCCTGAGTCTTTCTCTCAGGATGACTAATTGGACGAGTGCGACTGTCGAATCGGTAGTCGCACTTTGAACCGGGTATCTCCGGGCTCGGATTGGAATTCGATTTCCCCGCCGTGGCGGTCCGCCACGATGCGGTTGCTGATCACCAGACCCAGGCCGGTTCCCGACCCCACGCCTTTGGTGGTGAAGAACGGCTCGAACATGCGCGCCTGAACGTCCGGGGGAATTCCGCTGCCGTTGTCCGCGATTTCCACCACCACCTGGTCGTCGTCCAGGAACGTGGCGATACAGATTTTGCCTGTGCCTTTGACCGCGTCGATGGCGTTGTCGATGAGATTCGTCCACACTTGGTTGAGCTCGCCGCCGTAGGCCATGATGCGCGGGATCGCGCGGTCGTACTTGCGCGTGACCGCGACGTTCTTGAGCTTGTGGCCCATGATGGTCAGCGTGTTCTCGATGCCCTCGTGCACGTCGACCTCCTGCATGGGCGATTGATCCATGTAGGAATAGGATTTGACGGCTTTGACCAACTCGGCGATGCGCGTGGTGCTCCCTTCCACTTCGTTCAGCAACGCGTTCAACGACAAGCTGGCTTCCATCCAACCCACGGCGTCACTGAGCGCCTTACTGGGAAGCTTCCCGGCGAGGGCCGTCAGCTCTTGGCCGTCGACACGTGCATTCACCAGTGCCGGCGCCAGTTTCCACCCGTTGGCCACGCCGTGTTGCTCCAGCCAGGTCGCGACGTCCTCCTCACGGTCACTGCGGGTGATGGGATCGAGCGGCTCGGAGGCGGCGACGCGGGCGAGCGCCCTCTGCGACGCGTCGATGAGGTGCTGCCACGCTTCAGGAGTCAGTTGTTCGTGGAGTTCGCACGCAAAGGACTGGAGGTCCTTCACCACTTGCCGCAAATGGGTCGAGGCCCGTCGCGCGGCGGTCGCGGGGTTATTCAGTTCGTGCGCGAGACCGGCGGCCATGGTACCGAGCGAGGCGAGTTTCTCGCGCTGTTGGGAATAGCCCTCGATGTTGCGCAAGCGAGTCGCCATGGCGCGGAAGACTTGGCTCGCGATCAACGGGCTGGCGCTCAGCATTTGCCAGAAATCGTCCTTGCCCAGCCGAAACACGCGGCAGGGTTTGACCGTGCGCACGGTCGCGAGCATGGGAATGTCCAACAACAATGACAGCTCCCCCAGAAACGTGCCCGGTTTGACCACGCCCATCAAAATCGACTGGTTTCCGTAGTTGCTGGTGACCCGCATTTCGCCGTCCAGCAGCACGTAGAACGATTCGACGGCGTCGCCTTGGCTCACCAGCACCTGGCCGGACTCCAGTTGGATGATCTCTCCCGGCTCCAGACAACGCATTTGCTCGTCGGACAAGGCGGAAAAGAGCGGGACGGTTCGCAGCGCGCGAAGAGTCGAGCGGTCCATGTCAGACCGTGCTGAGATACTGGTGGACGAGCTTGACGGCCATGGCGCCCTCGCCCACTCCGGAGGTAACGCCCTTGGCGGACGCGTGGCGCACGTCTCCCGCCACAAAAATTCCCGGGACGCTGGTTTCGAGCATGAAGGGGTCCCGGTCCATGGTCCAGCCGCGCGGCCGCTTGCCCCCCCGCAACAGATGGGTGCCCGACACGATATACCCTTGTACGTCTCGCTCGACCACGCTGGCCAGCCAATCCGTGTACGGGACCGCGCCGACGTAAAAGAACAACGCGTTGGCTGAGACGGTTTCCCTCTCGGAGGTCTTGTTGTTCACGAACGTCACGGCCTCACAGTGCTTCTCACCTTTCACCTCCACCACACTCGTGTTCAGCTTTACCGCGATGTTCTTGGTGGCGGCGATTTGGTCTTCCAGATACTGCGACATATACGACGACAGCGAACCGTCGCGCACCAACATCGTAACGCTCCGCGCATATTTCGAGAAATACATCGCCGCCTGGCCGGCTGAATTGCCCCCACCCACGATGTACACGTCCTCATCCTTATACGAAAGCGCTTCGGTCATCGGCGCGTAGTAGTACACGCCTGCGCCGGTCAATTGTTCCGCGCCCGGCACGTCCACTTTGCGGTAGGCGATCCCCGTGGCAATCAACAGGGCGCGGCAGCCGACTTCGCTGCCATTGCCCAACGTGACAAACCGCGAGGGCCCATCCACCCGGACTCCGGTCACGTCTTGCGGCGCCAGGATCTCCACCCCGAACCGCCGGGCCTGGCTGACCGCGCGCCGGGCCAGATCAAACCCGCTGAGCCCGGTGGGAAAGCCGAGGTAATTCTCGATCCGGGAACTCCGACCTGCTTGTCCACCGGGAGCTTCCCGCTCGATGAGCAGGGTCCGCAATCCGTCGGCGGCTCCATAGACCGCCGCCGCCAGACCGGCAGGCCCCGCTCCGACAATCACCAGGTCATAAAACGGCAACTCCGCCTTGGTCTTCAACCCGAGCTTCTCGGCCACAACCGCCGGCGTCGGGTCGCACAGATGCGAGCCGTCCGCAAACACCACCAAGGGCAACTGTTTGGCGTCTGCGCCGCTGCTCGCCATCAACTGACGGGCGGTCTCATCGGTTTCAGCGTCCAGCACCTGATACGGAATCGAGTTTCTCGCCAGAAAATCTCTGATCTGGGTGAAGTGCGGCGACCAGCGGTGACCCACGATCCGAATGCCTTGGAACGGCGGACGGAAGGAGGTCTGCCAATCGTCGAGCAAATCGTCCACCACGCCGTAGAGATGCTCCTCGGGCGGGTCCCACGGCTTCATGAGGTAGTGATCGATCTTCACGGAATTGATGGCGCGGATCGCGGCATCGGTGTCCGCGTAGGCGGTGAGCAAGGCGCGCCTGGCTTCCGGATAGAGCTCCAGCGCCGCCTCCAGGAACTCGACGCCGGACATGTGCGGCATCCGTTGATCCACCAGAAACAACGCGACCGGGTCGTTGCGCAATTTCAACTGCTTGACGGATTCCAACGCTCCCGCGCCCGAATCAGCCGCCATGACGCGGTATCGATTCCCATACTGTCGCCGCAAGTCCCGTTCCACGGCCCGCAGCACGTCCGGGTCGTCATCCACTGTCCAGATCACCGGCTTGGCCATGTCAGGACCGCCGCGTTCCCTTCGGGGCGTTCGTGAGACTGATGGCTGCTTCGACCTTCGCTTTCAAGGTGTCGAAATCATCGTCGTCTTCGTTGCGCACGCCGTTGATGAAGATCGTCGGCGTGCCGCTCACTCCGCTGTCACGCCCGCTTTGAACATCCTGCCGCACGCGGTCGGCGTACACGCGCTCGGCGACCTCGCGCTCGAACGTGACCGTGTCCAGTCCGAGCGCCCCGGCGGCTCGGACGAGATTCCCGGCGTCGATGGCCCACTGATGATGGAATAAATAGTCGTGCATGTCCCAGAACTTGCCCTGACCACCCGCGGCTTCGGCGGCCTCAGCGGCGCGTTGGGCGTCGGGGTGTTTTCTGGTCAATGGAAAATGCCGGAAGACGAATCGGAATTGATCGCCAAACAGCCGTTGAAGATTCTTGATGATCGGGTCAACTGCAGCGGAGAATGGGCACTGGTAGTCGCCATACTCCAGCAGCGTCACGGCGGCTGACGATGGACCTTGAACGTGATCGCGCTTGCCCACGGGAAGCGTGAGCGCCGTGGGCGACGACTTACTCATGGGTCGGACGTCATTTTGGTTCGAATTGGGCTTCCATCGTCATCTTGGCTCGGTCGAGATCGATCCCTCAGTCCTGGAGCCCGCCTCACCGGATGGCTGATGCGGTTCGTTCCAGGATCTCGCCCGGCCCCATCATACCATCCTCACCCGGATCGCTTCTAGGCTCATCCGGACCGAATTGTGGGAGCGTGGGGGGATGTTGCGGCATGAGTGGCCTTCTTCTCGGAATGGATTGATGGGGAAGTGCGGGCGGTTCTTTGAACCGCCTCTCCGCCTGGTACTACCCTTCGTCCCACCCTGCGAACCGCGCTCCGAACACCGCGCTCGCCTGACGCTCCGCCCGTTCGAAACTCGTGAACCAGTACTCCGCTACCGGCGGCTCATCCGGCGAGGCCATCAACCGCAGGCAGTACGCGTCCACCTCGGGATCGTAGATCATGGCCAGATGGGAGACCTCGGCCAGCGGCTCTCCCGGCGGGAGGCGGGCTGTTTTGACCAGACGATCCTCCACGATCTGAGTGAGCGGATCAGTTCGAGCGGCGTGCGGGCGGTCGTCCCACGGGGAGGGGATCGATCGTCACCCGGCTCATCGCCCGCGGCGTGAGGACGCGCTCGACCGCTTGGTCTTCGCTCCGCCCTTCGGCTTCCGAGCCGTCGACGTCGCTCGGCGCGCGGGCTTCGCTTTGGCGGCCGGTTTCGTCGCGGTCCGCGTCTTACTGGGCGAGCGCGACGGCGTGGATCGTGCCGGGCTGCTCGTGAGCCAGCCGGACGAGCCGGACGTCGTCACGATTGCCAGACACCGCTTGCACCGCCATTGCCCCGATTCCACGTCGTACGAGACCGTGGTCCAATCACACTGAGAACACCGCATAGCCCCTCCCTTCCCCGCAAAGCGGTCTGCGAAACGCCTTTGGGGAGCCTAGCGAGTTGCGCAACAAATTACAAGCCGGTGGACTGAGGTACCACACCCGGCGCGATAGACCAGGCGCAGCCGAGAGGATCACGTCTTGCCTGTACACATGAACGATCGGATACCTCCTGACCTTGTCCTCGGCTCGAACGCGCACATATAATACGGGCTGTTGCTCAAATCGGTGCTGACGCGGGCTGGAAGCTGGCCAGACCCATTCGGCATGGGATGAAACGACGGCTCGGCGAGCGAACCGCGGCCACGGGGTGGGCGACCTGACT
>JACXTT010006667.1_pt1 | contig 16443 bp, 12 predicted proteins | sample 9270951 | NCBI WGS metagenome assembly JACXTT01 (sample SAMN15532306, study PRJNA645909) | rock metagenome | isolation source: weathered quartz diorite | place: Puerto Rico | collected 2017-06-21 | reverse complement strand
GTGGGGCGTAACGGGGCGGCATCGGGGCGCGGCGCGGGGTTAGTTGTAGGGTGGGAGGCACACCTGAGGCGTGCCGGGAAGTCTGGTCGGCGAGGAGGTGGGTCTGTCGGCCCCGCGTCTGATTCCGGCCAGTGCTCTTCGCTCGATCTTCCAGAGTCGTGCGCTGCTGCTGGTCGCGTTCGCGTTTGCGGTGATGGGCGATCCGGTCTCGTCGGTCGCTTACGCGATCGAGGCCGCCCTGCGCGCGTTACATGGCGATCTGGGGCTGCTGGTGCCGACGATAGCGCTTGTGCTCGGAATCATCGTGCTTGTCTCGCTCAACTATCACCAGCTGTATGCACGCTTCCCGGAGGGAGGCGGCGATGCGGCTGCGACCGGCGCCGCCTTTGGTGAGGGCTGGGCGTTTCTGCCGCTGGGCTCGTTGATCGTCGACTACGCGCTGACGATCACGATCAGCGTCGCCGCCGGCGCGTCGGCGATCATCGCCTACCTGCCGGGGCTGGCGGCGTTCCGGATTCTGCTTGCGCTCGGGCTGCTTGTCGTCGTTGCCAGCTTGACCTGGTTTGGGCACGGCGGCCGTTCGATCTTCGCCACGATGACGATCGCCTTCGTCGTCGTTGCGTTGGTACTAGTGGCTCGCGGTTTCCTCGCGCCCGTTGCGCACGGTGCTAGAGCGCTGGCGCCGGCCGGTCATCCTCGCTCCGGCCCGCTGGCTGTGTTGCTGGCCTTCCCGGTGGCGATGGCGCTCGCCACCGGGGTGGAGGCGCCCTCCTCCTCGATCGCTCAGCTGGGCCAGCTCGACGACCGCGGTCGACGCCGCTTCGGTCGGACGACACTCTGGCTGATGCTGGCGATCGTGCTCGTGCTCACGGCCGGCCTTGCCGTTCTCGCCTTCCATCTGCGCGTCGGCGTCCCACCGGCCAACTCGACCCAGATCGCCGAGGTCGCCCGCGCCGCCGCCGGGCCCGGCGTGCTCTTCGCCGCCTTCCAGCTGACGACCGCGGTGCTGCTTTTGGCGGCGGCCAGCTCCTCCTTCCAGGCGGGACCGGGCCTGTTGAAGGCGCTCGCTCGCGGCGGCGCTGGCGTCGGTGTGCTCCCCAGTTGGCTCGGGCGCACAAACAGGCACCACACCCCCTACTGGGGAGTCGTCGTCTTCCTCGCTGTCTCCGCCTCAATCGTGGTCGCGGCCGGTAGCCGCGAGCAGCGGCTGGTGCTCTTCTACGCTGTCGCCGTCTTCGTCGCCTTCCTCTGCGGACTGCTCGCGATGGCGACCTTCTTCCACGGCGAAGGAAAACCGCTCTTGCTGGCGACAAGCGCGCTCGGCGCCCTTGCGGTGACCGTGACGCTCGCCGTTAACCTCGCCCGCGGCTACCCAATCGTCTCCCTACTCGCAGCCTGCCTAGTCGCCGCCACACTCCACACGCTCTGGGTAAAAGCGGGACGCCCCACAGGCGTCGCAGCCGCCGAACGCCTCGCAGAAGCCGCGCCCGACGAGAACGCGTCACGCCAGAATCATCTCGCTCCCTCGCCCTAACTGCCGAGGATGCAGATATTTGCACCCCGGCCGCTCACCGAAGCGCCTAGCAGCTCGTCGCTCGCAGATCGTCCCGCCGGCCTCGAGCATCGCAACGTCGCCTGGCGGCTTCGCGGCGAACCGGCCAGCGCTCCGTGCGCAAGCCCATGCAAACGCCGCTTCAATGCTTTGCCGAAGCCACGTTCGGTTCCACCGGCTGTACCGGCTGGCATTTGGAATGCGCCTGCCCGTCGTTGTTTGTTGGAAACGCGACAGCGGCCGCCGCTTGGCGCGCCGGCGCTCGCCCTGCCGACCCCGGGGAGCAGGAGGCTCTGTCAGTTCGCCAGTTCAGGCGAACTGGCGCTGCACGGGGATGCTGAGGGGGGGGTGACGCTGTGCCGGTTTGGCAGTTGAGGCGAAAGCAACGCCGACCGCTCGGCCTGGTCGCGGCCGATCACCGGCCGCCGCCGCAGGCAGCGATGACGCTCGCCGAGCAGCATTCCTTGGCCGCGAGCACGGTCAGGCAGCTCAGGCAAGCGCTTCCACGGCCGCCTCGACACGCGCGATCAATTCTCTCGCGGTGGCGATCGTCGGGTGTTGCTGCGTGACCTCGATCGGGTTGCCGACGAGCACGCGGATCGGCCGGCGCGGCAGGAGCTGACGGGTGGCGACCAGCCGTATCGGCACCAGCGGGGCGCCGTGAGCGAGCGCGAGCCGGGCGGTGCCGCGGTGCCAGACCCGGTTGCCCGTAGGTTTCGAGGTGCCGCGTGCGAACATACCGAGCAGCTCGCCCGCCGCCAGCAGCTCACCAGCGCGGCGCATGGCGCCGGTGTCGCCGTTGCCGCGCTCGACGGGGAAGGTGCCGTAGGCCTCCATCGCCCAGCGGATGCCCGGATAGCGCCAGAGCTCGGCCTTCGCCATGAAGCGCACCCGACGTGGCGTCGCCAAACAAAGGATCCAGGGGTCGATCAGCGACTCGTGGTTGGCGACGAGAATGCACGGCCCCACTGCGCGCACATTCTCAGCACCGCGGAGCTCGACCGGTACAGGCGGGTGAGGACTCGCCGCAAGCGCAGCCGCTCGGAAAGCTCCCACAGAAACACCCGCGAGGTCTTTCGCCACAGCGGAGCTCGCACCTGTGTGAGATCTCACGGGCGCGAACGCTGATCGATCCTCCGGCGAGATCGTAGGTGAGGATCGTCCTGGTTGACCCAAAACACGAACTCGATACGACGTCACGCTCGACTTCACGCCTCCGATCGTCCTCTCCGGCTACCCGTCCCTATGGTTGCGCCGATCTGATCTGCCCTTGGCGTCGAAGCCGCCACGACAACTCCGCCGACAACGACGAGCGCGATGGATACAGCGAGCAAAGCCCCACCGCCGCGCGTCACGCTCCAATGCTCTCCCGCAACCGAAGTCGCGAGCAGTACGGGGATGAGCACCTCGAGGGCCAGGACGATCGGCACGACTTGCGTCGCAGGGCGCACTCGCAACGCAGCCATCTCATTGCCGGTGCCAATCACGGCAACGGCTGCAACAGCGGTGAACCAGCCGACGCATCCGGCCCACGAGTGGTTCGTGAGATCGTCCGCCGCAAGCTTCGTCGCGAGCCCCGTCCACGCGTAGGCGAACCCCGCGCACAGGGCGGCGATGAAAGACCAGATCGATCCGAAACCTCGTCGGAACTGTGGCACGAGCGTGAGCAAGCCGAGTGTCACAATCGGGACGATGAGCGTCGCGCCACCCGAGTGGTGGGCTGTATGTTCGGGCGCAGCCCATGCCGTGCCGGCAAGACCCAGCGCGATCCCTCCTGTCGCCCACAACCGCGACCCGCTCAGACGCTCACCCAGTACGCGGCCGCTGACGAGGGCGAGCCAGACCACCTGTGCTGCGAGGGCCGGCTGCACGAGGGAGAGCGGAGCGAACAACAAAGCGATTCCCTGAAGGAGCCAGGCCGCAATCGTCAGAAGTGTCCCGGCGATCCACGCGCGCTGTCGCGCCAGTGCAAGGAGGAACCGCGTCGGGCTCGCCGCGGCCGTCTGACGGGCTTCGAAGGCCTGCACCGCAACGCCCAGTGAGAACACGAGCCCGGACGAAAGCGCGATGAGGAGGCCGATGAGGAGTGAGGGCACTGACGCGCACGATATGGCGGGCCAAGCGGTCGGGAGCGGCTCCTCATGGAGCGACCCCACTGACCGGTAGATTCGGCCGGTTGCCAGCTCGCGTTCTTATTCTCACGGCAAGCGTTGGCGAGGGGCATGACCTACCGGCGAGGATGCTCGCCGCCCAGATCCAGGCGGAGCGACCCGACGCCGAAGTCCTCACGATCGACGGTCTCGCGGCGATGGGCAGAGTCATCACTTTGATCAGTGAGGATGGCCCGAGGATCGTCTTCTACAGGCTGCAGTGGATCTGGGACGTGGCGTTCTTCGTGTTCGCGGGGTTCGGGCCGTCCCGTCGTGCCGCTCGTTCAGTGCTTGGCGTTCTGGGCTCGAGAGGTGTCCTGCGCGCCGTTGACGCCATCCGCCCTGACGTGATCGTGTCTACGTATCCGCAGACGACGGAGGTCTTGGGTCGGCTGCGACGGAAACGCAAGCTCGATGTACCGGTCTGCTCGGCGATCACCGACCTTGCCGCAATGCACTACTGGGCGGCTCCCGGTGTCGATCTTCACCTGATCACGCATCCCGAGTCGATCGCCGAGGTGCGTCGGGTCGCCGGCAGCACGGCAAAGGTCGTCTGTGTGCGCGGTCTCACCGACCCGGCGTTTCTCAAGCCGCAGTCGCGTGATGCGGCCCGAGATGTTCTCGGGCTACCGCGGGACGGGCAGATCGTGCTGGTGTCAGGTGGCGGCTGGGGTGTCGGCGACCTTATCGGAGCAGCCGAGACCGCACTGGGTCTCGACGAGGTCCGCGAGGTGGTGTGTCTCTGCGGCCGCAACGAGGCGCTGAAAGCGCGGCTGATCGCGCGGTTCTCCGAGGAGAGCCGAGTTCGCGTCGAGGGATTCACCGATCGGATGCCCGAGTGGCTCGCCGCCGGCGACGTATTGGTTCACTCGACAGGAGGACTCACAGTGCTGGAAGCGCTGATGCGCGGCTGCAGGGTCGTCTCGTACGGCTGGGGTAGAGGGCACATTCGAGTCAACAACCGAGCCTTCGCCCGCTTCGGGCTCGCCGACGTCGCCGCGGATCGCGACCAGCTCGAGTCGGCGTTGCAACATGCGTTCGCCGACCCGCGAAGGCCCGACCTCTCATTCGCCGGGCTGCCGTCGGCGGCCACCCTCGTGTTGTCGCTTGCGTCAACGTGATCTCGATGCTCGCGTGACCCAGTCGAGCGGCCCGTCCAGGGAGCTATCGATCGCGGCAGCGTTGGTGGGCATTGCTGCCTGGTGCACACCGGCACCCGCGCCCTTCGCTCCTTGGCTCTGCGATGCCCTTGGAATCTCACGCCGACTGGGCTGTGACGACTGCGTGGCACTCACCTTCGACGACGGACCGCACCCGCAGGGAACTCCGGCCGTTCTCGATGTCCTCGCGCGCACGGGAACAACCGCGACGTTCTTCCTCGTCGGCGAGCAAGTGGAGCGCTTTCCCGCGCTGGCTGCGGAGGTCGCCGCCGCGGGTCATGAGATCGCCGTCCACGGCTACCGGCATCGCCTCCAACTCCGCAGGACACCGGCGGCGTTGAAGCACGACCTCGACCGAGCGTTCGACGCGATCGGGACCGCGACCGGGCGAGCACCAATGTGCCTCAGACCGCCCTACGGCGTGTTCAGCGCAGCCGGACTGATGCTTACGCGGCACCGCGGATGGCGCCCGGTGCTCTGGTCACAGTGGGGACGAGACTGGAGCGACCGCGAAACCGCCGAGTCCGTCGCCGACCGCGTGACGAGCGCGCTGACAGCCGGGGACATCGTCCTGCTTCACGACGCAGACCACTACAGCTCGCTCGGTTCTTGGCGGACGACAGCGGCAGCCCTCCCCGCAATAGTCGACGCTGCTGGGGCGCTCGCTCTGTCCTCCGTCTCGATCAGCCACTCGATGTAGCGGCGCACCCCCTCTGCAAAGGCGGTTCGCGGCTTCCACCCGAGCTCGTCGGCCGCCCGTTCTCCCGACACGTCGGCATGGTGGATGTCACCGGCGCGACCTTCGAGGTGCACGATCGGCACCGAGCCGATCATGTCGCGCACGGCTTCGGCGATCGAGCTGACCGTGAGCTGCTCAGCTCCTACGAGGTTGTAGATGCGTCCTCGTCTTCCTCGCTCCAGCGCCGCGATCACCCCGTCGGCGAGATCGACCACGTAGACGAACCGGCGCGACTGCGTCCCGTCGCCGTGAATCGTCAACGGCCTCCCCGCGCGCGCCATGGCCACGAAGGCCGCGAGCACCGTGGCAGCGCGCGCCCGCGGCCCATAGGGAATCCCGAACCGAGCAATCGTGCAGTCGAAGTCGAACAACTCGGTGTAGGAGTTGCAGTACATCTCACCGGCGAGCTTCGTCGCCGTGTAGAGATGTCCGGGAAGCGTGAGGCGAGCCTCCTCGTCGACGATCTCGCCGTTCGCGTTCCCGTACACCCAGACCGTGCTCGCGTAGACGACACGCGTGACTCCCTCCGCGCGGGCCGCCTCGAGCACGACCCGTGTCCCGCCGGCGTTGATGAGCTCCGCCCGGGCCGGTCGCTCCAGCACGTCGTTGACGTCAGCAACCGCGGCAAGGTGCACGATTGCGTCACACCCGCGCACGGCGGCTCGCATGACGTCGACGTCGAGGATGTCGCCTGTGATCGTCTCGACGTCAGCGGAGCTGTGATACGACGATGCGACGACGTCGAGTATTCGCGGCTGATGTCCGTTCGCGAGCAGCCTGTCGACGACGTGCGACCCGATGAACCCCGACCCGCCGGTGACGAGAACGTTCAGTCGTCCGGCTCAGTTGCGGCTCCGCTGCCTGGCCGGTAGTAGAGCGGGACGCACCAGTGATTCGACGCGACCCAATCGGTGTTCGGGAGCTCGACCGCATGCCGCAACTGACGATGGCATGGGACGTCGTACACCTTGCCCGTCGAGCGCTCGATCGGCTCGAAGACGATGTACTTGTACAGCCCGGAGACCATCCCGTCCGGGAGCTCGGGCCGCGCGGCATATCGCGCGTCCAGATGGTTGCGCGCCGCATCGTTCTTCCACGCGGTGATCTCGTCGAGCCGCCCGGTCTCGACAAGCCCTACCGCCGCCGTGAACTCGTTCATTCGGAAGTTCAAACCCATCACTGTGTGGTCGGGCTTCCCATAGTTGCGGAACGCCTTCCCGAACTCGACCACGTCGGCATGCTTGGAGACGAGCATACCGCCCTCACCTGTCGAGATCGTCTTCGTCGAGGCGAATGACCAAACTCCGGCGTCACCCCACGTGCCGGCACGCCTGTGATGCCATCCCGCCCCGTGGGCGTGGGCACAATCCTCGATCAGGAAGATCCCTTTCGCGCGACACAGTTCGGCAATCCGGTCGACCTCGAAAGCGATATGCCCCCCGATATGGACGAGAATCACGGCCCGTGGCCGGTGAGTTGCTACTTGCCGTTCGAGGTGGGCAAAAGACATACATAGGTCACTCCGGTTGCAGTCGACGAACTCCACCTCGGCGCCCGCATGGATGGCCGCGAGTGGTGTAGCCATGAACGTGTTGGATGGGCAAAGCACCTTCTTGCCGCGAACACCCGCATATTCGAGTGCGGCCAGCGCCGCCCCGGTCCAGCTCGAGAATGCGACAGCGGGGACGCCGTTCCATTCCCCCCATGAGGCTTCGAAAGCCTCGCTGATCGCACCTTCCGACCAGCGCTCCGCGTCAAGCACCCGCTCCCAAAGACTATGGAGCTGCGCTCGGTCGCGATGATCGAATCCGATCGCGAACCGATCGAACGCAGAGAGATGAGTCGACGCAGCCACGAAATGGCGAGCCTACAGCTCGCGACCGCTCTGAGGAAAACCGAGGGGAGTGCTCGCCCACGGTCGCGCACCGACCATATGCGCCGGCGCCGTCGATGAGCGCGTCGAGCCCGAGAGCTGCCCGAGCACGCCGGGCGACCTATACGCCAACGCGTCCGGCCCGCGCATTTCGATCACGCGAAGCCGGTCCCCCCGGTTCGCCGCGACTATTTTTCAGTAACGCTCGTCGCTTCCGCTTCGGACGTGATCGACCTTTCGAAGGAGCGTGATCTCGGGGGTCGGTTCGCTGTCGACGGGTGCTACCGTGGGAAGCGTCGTCGGCTGCGTCTCATACGCGATGGGAGCAGCGTAGGGAGCGTGACGTGTTTGAGATCGGCTCAACGTTGCGCGCGGCCCGGATCCAGCGGGTCTGGAGCTGGCCGATGTCGAGCGGGCGACCAAGATCCGGCCGCGTCAGCTGATAGCGCTTGAAGAGGAGCGCTTCGACGCGCTCCCCGGCAGGGCGTACGCGCGTAGCTTTCTCAAGGAATATGCGGACTTCCTCGGGCTTGACGAGGGCCGGTAGGGGCAACCACGCCGGCATCGACCCGCGCGGCGGCCAAGCCGAGTGGGCAACCCCGGCCGGGCTGAAGCTGATCGACACCCGTCGTTAATCGTTCCCCACGGACGACGGGTATGCCCGCACCCCCCGCTCGGAAGTGAGCAGATCGAACTCGTCTCCGTCGCCGGCAGCGGCTAGGAGAACTCTCTTGTCCGCCGCGCTATGCTCTTCCGAAGGGCCCGATCAGGCGTGATGGGAGCTCGCTCCGGTGGCGCATCTCAATCGAGGACCCTCGTCGGGGTCAGAGGCATCACGCGGCGCCTGCCGGAGCGAACGGTTCGTCTCTGGTCAGCATCCACCAGCTCGCTTCGGCGAGTCTGCGCGCGACCACGATCGCAGCGACTCTGCTGCCGCGCTGCTTGCCGAGCCGTTTCTTGGTCGACTGGTAGAGGTCGCGGTAGGTCGCTGTGCGGGCGGCGTGTTGGGCAGCCTCGATCAACGCCCAGCGCAAGTAGCGGGGGCCGTTCTTGGCGAGCGGGCCGCGGCGGTCGCGCTCACCCGACTGGTAGACGCGTGGGCAAAGGCCGGTGTAGGCGACCAGTTTCGTCGGCGTGCGGAAGCGGCTGATGTCGCCGATCTCAGAGCCGATCGTGTAGGCGAGGATCCAGGCGATACCGGGCACAGTGATGAGCCGGCGCACGTAGGGATGGCTGGCGCCGAGCCGACGAAGCTCGGCCTCGCAGCCGTCGATCTCCTCCGTCAACTGGTCGACCAGGGTGAGGCTGACCGCAACGTTGCTCTGCCACGGCTCTGGCAGCTCCAGCTCGCCCAGCAGCCGGCGGCCACCGACACCGAACAGATCGCTGACCGGGCAGGGGACGCCGTGCGCGACCAGCGTCTGGTGGATACGCGACTTCAAGGCCGTGCGGTGCTTGACCAGGTGCAAACGGAAACGTGCCCGCTCGCGCTCGGCGCGTACCGCCGGGTCGGGCAGCCAGATCTCCGGGATCAGATCACGCCAGGCCAGCTCGGCCAGCACGCGCGCGTCGATCCGGTCTGTCTTGCAGGCAAGCGGCGCCAACCCCTTGACCCGCTGCGCATCAGCGATCCGCACATCCCACCGCGCAGCTCGAGCTGGTCATGCACAAACCGCGACCCCGTCATCGACTCGATCGCCGCCAACACCGGCGCGCCATGCCGGCCCGCACACGCAACAAGATCGCTCAGGCCATCCGGCTCGGGCACAACCACACCCCGAGCAGCCTCGACCCCGCTCTCATCAAACGCAGACCACTGCAAACGCTTGCGGCTGAAATGCAAACCGACGTACAACATGCCAAGGGCCTCCTTCGCATCGCTCCACCCCACACCACGGAGTGTGTCCGGCAGAGGCCCACCTTCATGGCACTCAAACGCTACGTCTCCTGCCACCTCTACCGCGTAATGGAAAGCGCGGCACCAATGACCACTTGACACGCATAGGAGATTCATTGCGGAGCGCGACCTCGGATCGACGGTACACCCGCTCAAGGTCGTCGCGCCTGTTTTCCCACGCCTGGCCGCATCAACCCTCTGGGTGATCAGGCGCTCTTAGAACAGGCGACGCGGGGCTCACCGCATACACCTTGACGGTCTGCTCCTTGCCCTCGAGCTGCAGCTCGCCCTGCGGCTCGACCGCAACGCTCTCGTCGAGACCTCCCAGCGTGTCCTCGTCGATCAGGATTGGGCGCTTCAGCTCCTTCGTCTTAGCCTCGAGCCGGGCTGCGACGTTGACGGTGTCGCCGACGCACGTGTAGGTCGCGCGGTGAAGCGTTCCCGTGTAGCCCGCGACCACCTGGCCCGACGCGATGCCGATGCCGATCTGGATCTCCACCTTGCCCCGCGCCGCCTGCTCCACGTTGAAGAGCCTGATCAGCTCGACCATCTGGCAGCCAGCGAGCACCGCACGCAGGCGGTGGTCCTCGCGCGGCATCGGCGCACCAAAGATCGCCATCAGGCCGTCACCGACCATCTGGTTGACGATGCCGCCTTCGCCGCCGATCGCGTCCATCATCAGCGTGTAGTAGTCGTTCAGCAGCTCGATCGTCTCGGTCGGCTCTCGCGCCTCCGTGATCGAGGTAAACGACCGGATATCGCAGAACATCGCCGTCGCCTCGACGTGCTTGCCTCCGAGGGAGAAGCCCGAGGTGAGCAGGTCATCGGCCACCTCCTTCGTCGCGAACTTGCTGATGAGCTCGCGCTGCTGGTCGCGCAGCCGCTTCTTCTCGACGCTCGCGTTGACCCGCGCGTTGAGCAGGACCGGGTTGATCGGCTTCGTCAGGTAGTCCTCAGCCCCCATCTCGACGCACTTCACGACACTGTCCAGCTCGTCGAGCGCCGAGGTCATGACGACAGGGATGTCGCGAAGGTGAGCGTCGCTCTTCAACTCCTCGAGGACGCGGTACCCGTCGAGCTCGGGCATCAGCACGTCGAGCAACAGCACGTCGAATCGCCGCTCCCGGAGTAGTTCGAGCGCCTCACGCCCGTGCTCCGCGAAGACGACCGTGTGACCCTGCCGTTCGAGACTGCGGCCGAGCAAGAGCCGATTCATCCGGTTGTCGTCGGCGACGAGGACCGTGCCCCGCACGATGAGATCGCTCACGTCGGCGCCGTCGGGCGCAGCGCCTCGAGCGCCCGCTCGAGCGAGCCTCGCTCCGCCTCGATCCGCACGACGAGGCCCGGCGCCTCCTCGAGACGGCCGTCCTTCGCCTGCTGTTCGAGCGCGCGACAAAGCTCGGCGAACTCCGTCGCCCCGAGCGCGGCGCCGTTCGACTTCAGCGTGTGCGCCGCCCGCCGAACCTCGGCGGCGTCTCCCTCGTCGAGGGCACGGTGAAGTGTCGCGAGGAGCGTCGGAAGGTCGGCGAGGAACGTCTCGATCACTTCGGCGAGGAAGTCGTCGCCCCCGAGTTCCCGCAGGCTCTCGAGCGCGGCGCCGTCGACGCGTCCGTGGGCGTCGTCTGCCGGCGGCACCGCGTCGCGTACGACCGGCCGCGCCCGTTTCAGCGCCCCTGCGAGCACGTCTGGACGGATCGGCTTCGCCACGTAGTCGTCCATGCCCGCCGCGAAGCAAGCTTCGCGATCCTCGGGCAGCGCGTTCGCCGTCATCGCGATGATGCGCGGCCGGGTATCGGGCCACCGCTCGCAGATCCGGCGCGAGGCGTCGAGGCCGTCGAGCTCCGGCATCTGCACGTCCATCAGCACGACGTCGTAGGGGCGACGCTCGAGCGCCTCGATCGCCTCCAACCCATTTGAGGCGACATCGGCGCTGTAACCGAGCCGCTCGAGCAGACGAAGCGCGACCTTCTGGTTCACGGCGTTGTCCTCGGCGAGCAGGATCCGCAGGGACGAGCCGGCCGTCCCGGGCCGTTCAGGCTCGGCCGCCCACTCGGGGCCGTCGTCCTCCGCGAGCAGCCGGACGAGCGCGTTGTAGAGTTGGGACGCGCGGAGCGGCTTTGCGAGCTGCGCGTCGAACTCGCTGCCGGCGGCAGTCTGCGGCAAGCGTCCGAGCGAGGTCAAGAGCAGGACCGGCAGCTCGCGCCGCGACCGACGACGCCGGATCTCGCGCGCCAGCTCGACCCCGTCCATCCGCGGCATCATCATGTCGAGCACTGCCACGTCGAACTGCTCGCCCGCGTCGATAAGCGCAAGCGCCTCGGCGCCGCCTTCGACCGCGACCGGCTCCATCTGCCACGCACGCGCGTGCCGCGTGACGATCTCGCGGTTCGTCGCGTTGTCGTCGACGACGAGGACACGTTTCCCGAGAAGATGCGGCAGCATGTCGGGGGCCGTCCGCAGCGTTTGCAGCTCCGCCGGCTCGGCCGGGAGCGAAATGTGGAACGTCGAGCCCTTGCCCTCCTCGCTCTCCGCCCGGATCGTCCCGCCCATCAGCTCGACGAGGCGCTTCGAGATCGCGAGACCCAGCCCCGTTCCCCCGTAGCGGCGCGTCGTCGATGCGTCGACCTGGCTGAACGACGTGAACAGGCGGTCCATCCGGTCCTGCGGGATCCCGATCCCCGTGTCCCGCACCGCGAACTCGAGCCGGACGCGTCCTCGGACAGCCGCTTCGGCCTCCACGAGCACGACCACCTCGCCCTCCTCGGTGAACTTGACCGCGTTCGACAGGAGGTTGAGCAGCACCTGTCGCACGCGAGCCGCGTCCCCGACAATCCCCGCGGGCGCCTCCTCGTCGATCAGGCACCCGAGCTCGATCCCCTTCTCCCAGGCGCGCGGGGCGATGATCTCGAGCGCACGCTCGACGCACTCCCGCAGGTCGAACGGCTCGCGCTCGAGCTCGAGCTTCCCTGCCTCGATCTTCGAGTAGTCGAGGATGTCGTCGATCACGTGCAGCAGGGCGTCTCCGCTCGAGTGGACGACCTCGGCGAACTCGCGCTGCTCGCCCGTGAGCTCGGTGCCGAGCAGAAGGTCGGTCATGCCGATCACGGCGTTCATCGGCGTCCTGATCTCGTGGCTCATCGTCGCCAGGAAGGCGCTCTTCGCCTGCGTGGCGGCCTCGGCCTCCTGACGGGCGCGCTGGAGCTCGGTCACATCGTGGTAGATGCCGAGGAAGCCGACGTGGGAGCCGTCCGCCATGAGCTGGACGAGCTTCAGCTCGACGTCGACCGGTGTTCCGTCCTTTCGCCTGCGCCTCGTGATTCGTTGCGCACGGCCGACTCTCATGGCCTCCTGCGTGACCTCGCGTCCCTCGCCACGATCGGCGTCGCCGAAGACGAGCTCGTCGATGGAGCGGCCGAGCGCCTCTTCCGCCGAATAGCCGAAGAGCTCCGCAGCCGCCGGGTTCCAGTCGGTCACCAGCTCGTCGGCGTCCATCACGACCACCGCTGCGGGGCTGATCGCCACGAGCGATTCCAGGTACTGGCGCTGCCGCTCGACCTCGGTGAAGAGACGTGCGTTCTGGATCCCCACACCGACGTTGGCCGCAATCGTGGCGAGCAGGCGGACGTCGCCTTCTCCGAACCGCCCCTCCAGCTCGACGTTCTGGACGCTGATCACGCCGATCGACTTCTCGCCGACCAGGATCGGGACGCCGAGGTAGGAGAGGGATGGCGTACCGACCACAGCGTGCCCCTCGTGTTGCTCCTTACGGTTGAGCACGAGCGGCTCGCGCGAACGGAGGATCTGCGACGTGAGCCCCTCCCCATAGGGCATTGGCGGCTCCGGCCGGCGCTGGCCGGTCTCGTAGTAGTAGGCGAATTCGATCTGTCGGGCGGCCTCGTCGTGCAGCGCGACATAGGCGATGTCGGCGTCGAAGGTCTCGCGCACCTGCTCGCCGACCAGCTCGATCAGCGTGCCGAGATCGAGCTGTGAGGCGAGTGCCTGTCCGACGCTGTTGACGGTCGCGAGCTCGGCCAAACGCTGCCGCGTCTCGTGCACGAGCCGGGCATTGTCGAGCGCGACGCTGAGGCTGCCGGTCAGCGTCGTCAGCAGGCGTTCATCCGCCTCGGTGAACGCATGTGTCCGGTCGACGTTCTGGAGCGAGATCACACCCGTCGCGCGGCCGCCCACCACGAGGGGAACGAAGACCGCCGAACGCACCGGCTCGCCGCTCAGCACGTATGGATTGCCGTAGCGTGCGGCGACCTCCGGGGTGCTCTCATCGAGCATCAGCGGCTCCCGCGTCTCCATCACATGCTTGCGGAAGCCAATCAGTGGAATCGGGTCTACCTGCAGCCTTTCCCCTCGCTCGATCACGTACGGGAACGTGAGCATCCGGCTCGCCTCGTCGTAGACGGAGATGCTGACGACCTGCGCGTCGAACACCTCGAGCAGCCGGTCGCCCACGAGGTCGTAGATCGCCTGCGGATCTAGCTCGCCGGCGATCGCGGCCTGGACACTGTTGATCAGCGCAAGCTCCGCGTTCCGCTGCCGGGTCTCGTGGACGAGGCGCGCGTTCTCGAGCGCGGCGCTGACACTGCCGGCGAGGGTCACGAGCAGCCGCTGGTCGGAATCGCTGAATGCGTGCTCGCGGTCGACGTTCTGCAGCGAGATGACGCCGGACGGACGCCCGGCGGTGAAGAGTGGGACGAAGAGGACCGACTTCGGCGCCTCGCCGGCGATTGCCGTCGGGTTGCCGTACTGCTCGGCGGCCGATGCGACATCCTCGTTCACGAGCAGCGGCTCACCCGTCTCCAGCACGTGCTTCCGGAACCCGATCACGGGCATGGGCTCGAGCTCGAAGCGCTCGCCACGCTCAACCAGGTAAGGGAAGGCGAGCAACCCGGTCGTCTCGTCGTAGGTGGAGATGCTGACGGCCTGCGCGTCGTAGACCTCCTCGATCTTGTCGCCGACCACCTCGTAGATCGCCTGCTGGTCGAGCTCTGCGGCGACCGCTGCCTGCACACCGTTGATCAGCGCCAGCTCGGCGTTTCGCTGCCGGGTCTCGTGGATAAGGCGGGCGTTGTCGAGCGCGACGCCCAGGCTGCCGGCCAGCGTGCTCAGCAGGCGCTGGTCCGCCTCGGCGAACGCGTGAGTCCGGTCGAGGTTCTGGAGCGAGATCACACCCGTCGCGCGACCACCCACGACGAGCGGGACGAACAGCGCCGAGCGGACCGGCTCGCCGCTCAAGACGAACGGGTTGCCGTAGCGCTCGGCGAGCTCCAGCGTGCTGTCCTCGATCATCAGCGGTTCTTGCGTCTCCATCACGTGCTTCCGAAAGCCGATCAGCGGGATCGGCTCGTCCGCGAAGCGCACGCCGCGCTCGATCGTGTACGGGAAACGGATCAGCCCCGACGAGGGCTCGAAGATGCCGATGTCGACGACCTGCGCGTCGAAGACCTCCTGGAGCTTGTCGCCGACCACGTCGTAAATCGCCTGCAGCTCGAGCTCCCCGGCGAGCGCAGCCTGGACGCTGTTGATCAGCGCGAGCTCGGCGTTGCGCTGCCGCGTCTCCTCGATCGCGCGCGCGCGTGAGAGCGCGACCCCGATGTGCTGCCCGACGAACGCGAGCAGCTCCTTGTCCACCTCCGTGTACTGGAAGTCGCGTGTATACGACTGCACCGCAACGACGCCGAGCGGATGCCCGTCGGCCACGAGCGGCACGCCGAGCCAGGTCGACTCCTCCGTTGCCACTCCCCTCAGCTCGACCTCACCCCGCTCGATCAGCTCGAGCAGGCGGAGGTGCGTCAGGAGCTGCGGCTCGCCCGTCCGGAGAACGTAGGCCGTCGTCCCCGTGGCCTCGCCCTCGCCGAACGCATCCCATTGGTTGGGGTCCGGGATTTCGAAGTCAGACTCATCCGCGTAGTAGGGCCAGCTGATCAGCTGCCGCTCGTCGTCGTACAGCGCAATGAAGAAGTTGTTCGCGTACATGAGTTCGCCGACGACGGCGTGCACCTCGCGGTAGAACTCCTGCAGGTTCTGCGCCGAACTCGCGAGCTCGGCGATCCGGTAGAGCGCCGCCTGAGCGCGCCCGTCGCGCCCGCCGTCGACCGGGGCCGTCACGTCGGTGGCGTCCTCGGGCCGCGGCACGCGTCCCAGTATCGTCCGCAACAAGGAAGCCGTCCAGCGGTGCGGCCGGTGCGCGTGAAGCTCGCGGACGACGGTCCGTCCGGATCGCGGCTACGAGCGACTGACCCCAATCAGAGCAGCTGCGAGACCGTCTCGTGGATCCTGGCTCCGCTGCGGCGAACGCTCACCGAGGCTCTCGCGCTTCGGGCCTTGGTTCCAGGCGTTCTCTGACTACCAACCGCGAGGACTCGGAGGGCGGAACCTCTGCGCGCCCAATCGAGCGAAGGCTATGGCAAGGATCATCCTTGCCACAACGCAATATGCGTCGCCATCCGAGGCAACGACACGCGCCGCTTTGCAGCGACTTTCATGATCCTGAGTGGTCTGTATGACGCTTTGCATCCCAGATTTGTTCAACAACGTCCTACATCACTTCGCTATCTAGGTCATCTTCGGGTGGGGGTCCCGGCTGGGCGAGAAGTACCCGTGGTAGCGCGGTAGCTTGCTGGCCCGCCGAAACCCTGACTGCCTGAAGGACCCTGGGAATCTTGGAGGCTCCGATGCCAGGCTTCGTCCTGGCGGAAGGAGATGCTCCTGCGATGTCGAGACCGAGGAAGTACTCCGATGAGCTGCGTGAGCGTGCGGTGCGTTTCTATTTCGAGTCGAACCGTCCGATCGCGCATGTCGCCAGGACCTGGGCATCCACAAGGAGGCGTTGCGTCTGTGGGTGCGCCAGGCGGAGGCCGATCGCGGTGTGCGGCGCGATCTGCTGAAGACGGACGAGCGGGAAGAGCTGAAGCGGCTGCGTAAGGAGAACGCGGAGCTTCGGCGGGCGAACGCGATCTTGAAGGACGCGTCCGTCTATTTCGCTCAGGAGCTCGACCCGACCCGGCGACGGTGACCCGCTATGTCGAGGAGCGGCGGGACGCCTTCGGGGTCGAGCCGA
>JACXTT010006666.1_pt1 | contig 16444 bp, 14 predicted proteins | sample 9270951 | NCBI WGS metagenome assembly JACXTT01 (sample SAMN15532306, study PRJNA645909) | rock metagenome | isolation source: weathered quartz diorite | place: Puerto Rico | collected 2017-06-21 | reverse complement strand
TGCTCAACCAGGGGATCTACCTGCCTCCATCTCAATTCGAGGCCGCATTCATTTCTGCTGCTCACACTCACACAGATATCGACCGTACGGTCGAGGCTGCTCGGAAGGCTCTGGGAGCATGAGCCCAACCACGGCCCCATACGGATCCTGGAAATCTCCAATTACGAGCTCATTATTGACTGCTTCCGGTATTGCATTTGGTGAACTTCATTTTTCACGAGGGGACTTGTACTGGCTTGAGAGCCGCCCGGATGAAGCTGGACGTGTTGCAGTCGTCCGGTATCGCTCGAACGGACAAATGTCGGATGCCATCCCGCAGGAGTTCAATGCGAGAACACGTGTACACGAATACGGCGGCGGTGCATATTTCATTCATAACGGGACAGTGTTCTTTTCCAATTTCAAGGATCAGCGGCTGTATAGGTATGAAGGAAATGGAGAGCCGCTGGCGATTACACCCGCTCCCGCTACGCCGGGCAGTTGGCGGTATGCCGACGGACGCGTTACTCCGGATGGGAAGACTGTCCTATGTGTCCGCGAACGGCACGAGGAAGGTCGCGAGGCGATCAACGAGCTCGTCGCAATCCCTGCCGATGGCTCGAGTGAACCGAGGATCATTGCCGAGGGCTATGACTTCTACTCTTTTCCACGCATCAGTCGAGATGGCAAGTATCTAGTCTGGATCTGCTGGCGGCACCCGCAGATGCCTTGGGACGGCACGGAATTATGGGTAGGTACTCTGAATCCGAACGGATCCGTAACCCATACGCGACGGATTGCCGGGTCCGCTAACGAATCCGTATTTCAGCCGGAGTGGTCCGCTGATGGAACTCTGTACTTCATTTCGGATCGAACCGGATGGTGGAATCTCTACGCCGAGCGGTCGGGTAAGGTCGTACCCGTTCACGAAATTCAAGAAGAAATCGGCGTGCCGCAATGGCTGTTTGGAGATTCGCGCTATGCATTTCTGTCCAATCACCGCATTGTGTGTATCTGTAGCAAGGACGGTCTCGACCACTTGGCCATAGTGGATTTGAATTCCAAGAACGCCGATGTGTTGCGGGTCCCCTACACTTCCTTCGGGCGGTGGATTGACTCTGATGAAAACGATACGCTTTTCGTTGTCGGGGCATCTCCCGAGAAAGCGGCAGAGGTTGCGGCAATTGATGTTCGTGAAAATAAAGTACGCATTTTGAAGCGTAGCCTCGATGTCGGCATAGACGCCGGCTACATCTCGGCACCGGAATCCATTGAATTTCCCACAGCCCATGGCCTGAAAAGCTACGCGTTGTTTTATGCGCCCAGGAACAAAGACTTTGTTCCGCCCTCTGCCGAACGGCCGCCGCTTTTGGTGATCAGCCATGGCGGTCCAACTAGCGCAACGACATCGGCGCTCCGCTTAGCCGTTCAATATTGGACCAGCCGGGGAATTGCGGTCGTGGATGTGAACTACGGAGGAAGTTCCGGCTATGGCCGGGAATATCGCGACAGGCTGAAAGGCCAATGGGGCATTGTCGACGTTGAAGATTGCATTAATGCCGCCCGATTTCTGGAGAATCGAGATGACGTTGACGGCAAGCGAATGGTGATTCGTGGAGGAAGCGCCGGCGGCTACACCACGCTTTGCGCTCTCGTGTTCCACAATGTTTTTTCTGCGGGTGCCAGTTACTACGGCGTTGCTGATCTGGAGACTCTTGCCCGGGACACGCACAAGTTCGAGTCACGCTATGAAGAAGGTCTGGTCGGGCCATTCCCGGCAGCAGTAGAACTGTACCGACAGCGGTCACCCGTACACTTCGCACATCGCTTGTCGTGTCCGGTGATTCTCCTTCAAGGTTTAGAAGACAAAGTTGTTCCTCCATCCCAAGCCGAAACTATGATCGCGGCCTTACGTGCGAAGGGCTTGCCCTTTGCTTATGTGGCGTTTCCTACCGAAGGTCATGGATTTCGTGAAGCCGAAAATATCCGTAAAGCGATCGAAGCCGAGGTGTATTTTTACTCACGCATTTTCGGCTTCGCCTTGGCGGATCCAATTGAGCCGATCGAGATTGAAAACTTGGAAGGATGATGAAGACGTTGCTGTTGATTTTTGGTGTTTTCGGCCTTTGCGATGCAAACTCCCCTCCTCAGCTGAGGAGGGGAGTTTTTGTCTCGAAATCACAGCCTAGTCTGGCCGGCGGTACAGGTGCACGCGGCCTGTGGAGTCGGTCTTCGCCGTCCTAAGTTCGATGAAGTTCTGCTGTAGAAACTTTCCTTGTGCGTGCCACAGTTGATCGCCTTCCTCAGTAATCACCCAACGGATCTTGGGGCCTGGTATTAAAACGTTTGAGTTCCAGTCATCCAAATTCATCTCGGTGACAAAACGGCGCATCGGAATTCCTGTGGCCCACACAACCACATGCACAATGCGGGAGTTCGTGAGAATCAGCCCTGATTCATCATGGTGATCTTCGAGGTCGGATTTCAACTCTCGCGCGATATCGACAAATGGCGGCATCCAAAAGCTCTGGTTATGAATCGCTTCGGTATAAAACAAGTTGGCTGTAAATTGCCGGCTCATCGATTCATGGCTGGCATTCGGAAGAGGATCCGGCAGAAAAAGCGGTGCCATTAATAATAGGGAGAAAGCCCGGCGGCGTTCGACTCGATGCCATACGATGAACACGAACAAAGCGGCAAACAGAGGGATCGTGGCTGCCATTATGCTTCCGTAGCGCACGTTCATGACGGATTGAGGATCGTCTTTCAACATTCCGGGCAGAGCAATTGGCACAACATTCAGGTAAAGCGTCAGCGTATAGAACGCAAAAATCGCGACGCAACCCGCGACCAGCACAGTTGTTGGCCGCCACAGCCGTCGTCCTGATGCCGCGATACTCAAGGTGATTCCGCCGATGCCCAGCCACATCAGAGCCGGATTCAAGCAATAGGAGGCATCGATGAAATACAACAATCCGGAATCCAACCATTGTCCCGCTGTTGCAAACCTCGCTTGGGAGGCGAACTGCTGTGCAAATCCGGAACCGAAGGTGAAGATGAGAGGGTCATCAAAGTAAATCATATTGAACAGCATGAAGAGCATCGGGCCCGTGACGGCTGCTCCTGCAAAAATGATGGAAGCAGCAAACCGATGTTGCCGGGCAAGGATCGGAACCAGGATGATCGCGCAGGCGGCCAATGCCCAACCTTCGTAACGGGTCCATGTCCCGGCAAATACAAAGATCGCTGCAAGGGCAAAGTCTCTCCACGCTTGACTCTGAGCCCAGCGGGCCAGGTAGTAGAGGAGGCCTGTTGCACAAAAGATCATCAGGGGCTCGTTTTCAGGAGTGGTGAAGAGGTAAATAAGATGAGGATTCAGCGCGAAAAAAAGGAAAGCCAGCCAACCGGTAATGAGCGAACCGGTCCATTCGGAACCGATCAGAAACAGGAAAATGCTTGTGCCGACAAAGCAAACCATACTGAGCAAGCTGCCCGCAGCGCCGGTCCGCCAGAGGAGATCGATTGCAGCCAGCGGAGACATCAGGAGGTGCGGCAGCGGTAGCCATACCGTTCCAAGTTGGCGAATGCCCGGTTGAATGTTGTCAAACAGACCTCGCGCCTTGTTGACGTGAGCGATTGCATCGATATGCACGAATGTCTGGTCTCGGCGAAAGAAGAAAATGAAGGCGATAACAATCAGCAAGGAAGAAAGAACGGCGACGTAAAAGCGCTCGCGCTGCATCAATTGATTTTACTGTAGAGTGTAGGATGAATTGATAATGCGACAGTGAAACTCCCCTCCTAAGTTGGCAGGGGAGTTGCGCAGCTCGCAGAGGAACGGAATATGCAGATTCAGCGCGCTTACTTCACCAGTAGGATTTGACCGGCGTAGATGACGTGGTTGCGAAGATTGTTGGCGTCCATCAACTCTCGGACGCTCGTCCCGAATCGCTGAGCGATGTCCGCGAGCGTATCGCCCTTCCGGACCTTGTACCGATCCGACGCAGACGTCTTTGCCGCGGTCTGGACACGGGCTTTTGATGTGTTCTTAGCTGCGACGCGAGTAACAGTCGGAGCAACACCCTGCCTCATCGAAGGCTTATCGAGCGCAAGCTCGCCGAAATACTGCTCATAGTTGCTGTAAACGTCGACGGCAGCCAGAAATTCAGAATAAAAATTCATCGACGCATAACCAAACGATGGCCCACGATAATCATCGATAATTTTCGCCATTTCGGATCCGACTTCACCTTGAGCCCGCAGCATCCCGGCGCGTCCGTGGTTATATGCTGTGATGGCAAGAGGCCACGAACCAAGCGCCGCGTAATTATCCTTGAGAAGACGGGCAGCCGCTCGAGTCGCCTTTGCCGGATCCAGCCGTTCATCTACTTTGCGAGTCACACTCAAGTAGAGCCGTCCGGTTCCGCGGGTAAACTGCCAAATGCCCGCGGCCCCGGCATTTGAGAGCGCGCGGTTTTCGAATGAGGATTCCACGAGAGGCAGCAACGCGATTTCCGGGGGGACGCCTTGTTTCTCGAAGACTTCCTGGAAAGCCTCAACATAACGTCCGGACCGAATGACACCTTGCCGAAATCGCTCTTTGATTCCGACTTGGGTGTGCACGTTATCGCGCAACTCGGAGAGGGATTCCGGCGTAAGCGGAACGCCGCTGGCCGCAATCGCGTCCTGAATTTGTTGCGCTGTGGTACTTAGGTTTTCCGGATTTGCGATGTTTTGTCGAATCTCATCCAGAGCCTGACGGACACGGGCAATTTTTTCGACTTGGTCGTCTCGGGAGGCGACATCGTAGATAAGGTGCGGGTGGACGCGATCATGAATGATGACATCGTCTTCGCCGTATTGCGTGAAAACCTTTTTCCAAAAATCAACCCGGCTTTCAAGCCCTTGAACCGGCAGATCCGCAGTTTCGCAGAAGGCCGGTACAGCGATTGTCAGTACCAGTATGATGACTCCGGAAACGCCTAACTTCATTCGTTCCAGTCTCCTCAAACGCGAGGGCATTTTATCACAAGGCCAATTTTCGCAATACTACCTGAGCCGCGATCAGTAAGGGATCCCAGAGGTTACCATACGGTGGAGAATAGGCTAAATCCAGCTGCACCAGCTCGTCTACCCGCATGCCGCACATGATGGCCGTGCATGCAACATCAATACGCTTCGAAGCGTCGCCATACCCGGCGGCCTGCGCTCCAACAAGTTTCCTGCTTTCGCGGTCCGCGATAAGCTTGACCCAGATCTTGCGAGCTGTTGGGTAATATGCCGCCCGGTCCCAGGCTTCAATGCGAGCCGAAACCACCGGTATACGTTCTGCCGCTGCGTCATGGGAGGAAAGGCCCGTACGGGCAACTGCCAGATCAAAGACTTTCAACACCGTAGTACCAATCGCGCCTAGAAACTTGGTTCGCCGTGCGGCCATATTATCGCCGGCGACGCGTCCCTGCTTCGCCGCCACGGTCCCAATGTAGTTGAGTACCGGCCGCCGGCGAATTGCACAGAATGCCTCCGCGCAATTGCCTGCCGCAAAGATGCCGGGCACGTTCGTTTCCATGTATGAATTGACTGAAATCGCGCCGCTTAAGCCGATCTGAACGCCTGCTTCGCGCGCCAGATCGACATTCGGTACAACTCCTGTGTCGAGCAATACCATATCAGCCGGATCGATTCCCAATCCGCTGGCAGCCTTAACGCCCACCACACGACCTTCCGAGCCAACGAGCGCCAGGACATGCGCTCCGACTGACACGCGAACTCCAAACCGCCTCAGTTCGTATTCAATGATTTGGGCCATGTCGGGATCCGTGCCGGGAAGCACATGCGGTTGACGTTCGTACAGGTGAACCGTCTTTCCCAAGGTGTGAAGAGATTCCGCCATCTCGAGACCCACATATCCGGCGCCGATGATCGCAACCCGCGTTGCGCTTGCCAGCGCATCCTTGATGCGAATCGCATCCTGAAGATCGACGAGTGTGAAGACATTTTGAAGGTCCGTGCCGGGAATATCCGGGATGGATGGTTTGACCCCCGTTGCCAGCAATAAGCGCTCGTATGAAAACTCCGCGTGTTCACCGGTGTCCGTCCGGGTCGAGCGTACGAGCTTTCGTGATGGAGAGATCTCATCGACGCGCGTGTCGTTATGAACTGTAATGCCGCGCTCTTTTTCGAACGATTCAGGCGTATACGACAACAGATCTCCGGCGTTCACCATATTGGCGAGGTAGTACGGAATGCCGCAGGTGCTATACGAAATGTGCGGGCCTTTTTCGAGCACAGTGACATTTAGACGCGGGTCCAGTCGTTTTGCTCGCGCTGCGGCCGTTAGCCCTGCCGCATTGCCGCCGATGACGAGTATCTTCACGATTCACCTACAGGTACTGCTCTCGGGCTTTGATCCATGAATTGGGATCACTTTTCCCCGTACGTTCCACCAGCAGATGATCGTCGTATTCGGTAATCTGCACACGCTGAAGTCCTGAGGCTCGCACAAGATCTCGAAGTTCCATGTGCGTGAATGATGCCCGCATTGCCGTTTCAATGTGCCGGCTCAAACGAGCTCCGTACCGTGTGGTCTGCTCCGCAATCTTTCGGTGCATTCGCAGCCGGCTGGGACGTCGGAAATCGCGAATGAGCACTGCGCCCTTCGGTTTGAGAACGCGATTGATTTCGGCGAGTACGGAAACGGGATCATCGAAGACGTGCAGAGAGGAATCTGAAACGACAAAGTCGAAATAAGCCGTCTTGAACCGCATCCTTCGCGCGTCACCCACCTGAAAGAAGGCGCGATCGCCGAGTCCCCAGGCATCTGCTGTTTGCCTTGCCCGCTCGACGAGACCGCTGGAGTTGTCCAATCCGATCGCGTAGAAGTTTTCATTCTGCCACAGGATTTTCAGCGGAATGAGTCCCACACGCGTGCCGACATCAAGGAGCATCCCGCCGTCGACGCCCAGACCGAGTGCTCGCTGTACGAAGTCATCTTCTATCTTGGTGGGATATTCGAGCGCACGCGAATCGATGAAGGCATCGATCTCCTCGGGCGTTTGCAATTCGGGAGAATCCATGCGAGGAGGATGGGTCAGCCGCGAGAGCAAACTCATTTTATTAGTGGCTGCGCGCTACCGCGCTTGCATTCGCAGCCGCTCATTGTAGAAGGCGGTCAACTTCTTCCATAAGCATGTTGTTTTCGATCATGTACTTCGCCTCCTTCCAGAAAGCTACCAGATTGAAGTACAACGACGCAGCGGCCAATAACCCATGTAGCAGGGGCGGTGTCCACGAGACGTGCGTGTGCACGCCGCCGCCGATAATCATGGTGGCCATTGTAAACAGCATCGCCCAAAGGGCCGGCGGAAAGACCCGGGCCTTGAATAACTTAGTTCGTTGAATGAGGTTACCCCCCTCAGGCAGGCTCGCGACAAGGTCCTTTACATGTTTTCCCGTACCAATGAAATAAAACATCGTCATGCTTTGAGTGAGCGTCACAAGGAAGGTGGTGAACAGGCCGAAGAGCACGTGTTGGGAGAGTCCGGCCCGGCCCATGGTGAGGCCCATGATGAGTGTCAGGATGAAAAAGATAATGGAAATGAGTGCGGACGTTAGTAGTGCTAAGACCATAAAGGATTTTACCGCAGTCGCCTCTCCCGCTGGGAGAGGCCGACGAGCGACAGCCAGCAAGCTGGCACTCGTCGGGTGAGGGTCTGAGTTGCGGGCGAATACTGAGACCCTCACCCTACCCTCTCCCAGCGGGACAGGGCGTTCGTTCGCGCTAGAAAACAAATTTCATGGCGAACTGCAGGAGCCGTGGATCCAGCGCTGTCGTGATCTGACCGAATTGGCTGGAATTGAGCGTTGTGATTGGAGCATTCGTTGTCCCCGGCCGAAAACTGTTCGTCACGTTGTAGGCTTCAGCTCGAAATTCCAGTCTCTGGGCTTCTCGAACCTGGAATGCTCTGGAAATCGAGATGTCCAGTCCCCAAAATGCGGGCCCCTCAATATTCCTGGGTCCCAGCGTTCCTATCGTGCCTAGTTCCGGCTGGACGAACGCAACGGGATTCAAGTAATTCGCTACCGTTCTCTTCCCATACGCGTCACCCAGTATTTGATTTGGACGCTGACTGGCGACGTTGTTCAGGGCACGGTCGAGCCCGCTGAGCACCGTTAGGTAAGAGCCCGTCGAGTATCGGTAGATGCCGGATAACCTCCAACCCGTTCCGATAAGACGGAGCGTGCGATTCGCGAACTGCGGCGTTGCCGCCACCGATGTTATGTTGACCACCTGGCGTCGGTCCGCAGAGCAGTTCCCACGATCCGCATGTCGATTGTTCGCAAATTGGTATGTCTCCGTCCAACTGAACGCCTGTCCCGAATTCATCCGTGTTCCGGCTTCATCGTCAAGGCAATGAGACCACGTGTAATTCCCACTTACGGTCACACCGCGGGCGGCGCGCCGCTGTACCGAAAGCAGCATCCCGTTGTAACCCTGCGTTCCTCCAACATCGATCCGGCCTACATCGGCGATGTAGGTCAATGCTTCGGGACTTTCGAAACTCAACCGGCGGCGCTGTTGGGTATTCGACGTCGCCGAACAAGTGGCTGCAGTTGTTCTCAGAACGTAACCTTGCGCTGTACACACGCCGTTGACCGGAGCGCCCGGAAAGTAGATTGCCGGATTGAACGGCTCCTGCGCCCAGATATGAGCTGTCTCGGTCCCGATATAGCTTGCCGATAGGATCCAGTCTCGAACCTGACGTTGGATGGCCAAATTCCACGACGATGTTGTGGGTGGTTTAAAACTGTATGGCGTAGTCTGAAACAATCCCTGCGGCACAAACGGAGCGTTCTGGTTATACACGATAGGAAATGGATTTCCTCCGGGGACTCCCTGCCACGGATTGTCAAAACCGCCGGCTGGACTACTCAACGTTGTGTTGTTTCCAAACGGAGGTGACTGCGGTTGATACAGCCGCCACTGGAGCGGCAGGTCTTCGTACGTGAGCGAGTAGGAGGCCCGAATCGACGAATGCCCGTCCCCCCTGGGATCCCAAGCCACTCCCAGGCGCGGCGAAAACAGCGCCCAGTCCGGGTTGTAACCGGCGTTGCCGGGGAAGCCGGGATCACCCGGAAAAACCAGACCCGCCGGCGCCTTGCTGTACACGACGCTCTTCGCGCCTTGTTGAAAGCGGGTGTAATCGAAGTTGTAGACGAAGTTGTTGGTGATATGCTGCGTCGTGAATGGCTGCCAGCGAATTCCGTAGTTCACTGTCAGGTTCGGTGTGGCCTTCCAGGTATCTTGTGCGTACAGGCCGAAGTAATACTGTCTGTCGAGAAGCAGAAGCGGACTGGCTTGGACATACGTCGTGAGCTGTCCCAGAAAGAAGTCCGCCATGGCGAGATTCGTTGCCTGCCCTGTAAACGTAAAGCCGCCCGACGCGCCATTGAGGGAGTACGTATTCGATCTACCTGTTGCCACGCGGCCTCCGAACGCCAATTGATGCGTTCCGCGAATGACGCTGATGTCGTCGCCAAGCTGGTAGAACGTTGTCCGGAAAGTTGAAGCGGTGGACGTTCCGCCGCCAAGCGAAAAACCGCTGGTAACAGATATCGTCGTGTATTTCGGAACGTAAGTGTACGTATTGATTCCGACGTCCGAGGGAGAAAAGAACTCTGCGCCGGTTCGGTTGACGCTCACGCGGCTTACCGACAAACGGAATGCATTCACGACATTCGGACTGATGAGATACGTATCGCCAAAAGTAAAGGCCTGAGCGAGGTTGTCGAAACCCTTGCCCGACGTATTCAACAGGTTGTCCGGAGTCAGTGTGAACGGGTGTCTGATGAAATCGCTTGTCGCCAAATAACGGCCAAACAGCGAGTCTTTCGCATTCCGCTGATAGTCGATCTTACCAACATACTGTCCGAGGTTCTCCTGGTTCGGTTGACCGAACGTGATCAACCCACAGGGATCGCCCGACTTTGGAAGTTTGGCCGCGATCGCTACAGCCGCTTTGTCAAAAAGCGCCGGGTCAACGCGATTGTTCACGAATGGAGCTCTCAACGCGATCTGCCGGCCTCCATTACAGGCAGGGGACGCGAGGGCGGCAAAGTCGCCGCTAAGAACAGCTGCGGTGGGGACGTATTGTCGCGTATTGGCGGCATCCTGCCGTATCGTCGTGCCCTGATAACCTCCAAAGAAAAACAGTCTGTTGTGGATGACCGGCCCACCAAGTGTTCCGCCGAATTGATTGCGCTTTAACGTGCTGTTCGTCGTGGCAAAGTAATTTCGAGCGTTGAACAGATCGTTCCGGACGAATTCAAATAAGTCCCCGTGGAATTCGTTGGTGCCCGATTTGGTTACAGAACTCACGGCAGCAGATTTGGCGTTTTGAGCCGACAGACCGCTGGTTTCCACTTTGAATTCCTGCAATGCATCCGGAAACGGTAGCGGTTGGCTCTGTCCGTCATACGGATCCATATGCGAGATCCCGTCCAGCGTGTAAGCCGCGCCAAAACCGACCGAGCCGGCCATTGAAACGATGTCATTCCCGGCGAAGCTGCGGTTGCCCGTTGTTCCTTGTTGAACTGCGGCACCGGAAAGTACGATCAGGTCTTGCACATTCCGTCCGTTTAGCGGCAGTTCCACAATCCGTGTATTTTCGATGACCTGCCCCACGCCGACGTTACGTGTTTCCACCTGGGCGGCATTGGCTTGCACCTCGATACTTTCGCTGACCTGGCCGACATCCATGACGGGATTGATGACCGGACTGCTGTTCACCTGCAGCACAATACCCGTCTGAACGTAGGTCCGAAATCCCGGCAAAGCCGCTTCCAACCGGTATGGTCCCAGCGCAAGATCCGGTAGAACGTACGATCCCGTCTCGTTTGTGACTGTGCTTCGACGGATGCCTGTTTCCGTTTGCGTGGCGCTTACTTCGACGCCCGGCAAAACCGCACCGGATTGATCTCTGACGGTGCCGCTAATTTGAGCCGTTGCCTGCGCCCATGCGGAAACGCTGCTAAAAGCGATGAGCGATCCAAACAATAAGGCCTTTACGAAACGTGTCATCGTTCCTCCCCCCAAAGCGCCTTCAAATTGGTTCAAGAATTCGGCAGCTATTTTTTGCCGCCGGCAGGATCTCTTTGATGTTCGTTAAAAAAATCTTCGTCGATCGGAGCGCACACTTCCTCGCGCAACTCTGCCTTGGGAACCAGCCGCCACACGTTTTTCGTACTGACCCACGGCTTCGTGTATGTCTCCGGATCCGTGACGGTGAGGACCATCTCGAGCGTGTCGCCCGCGCGGCGCCAGCGCTCGTCGAGCCGCATGGAACCGCTGAACGGGTGTCCGTATTGATCGAGCCAGGTCCTGTCATCAAAACCCGTGGATTGGACGACGAGGGTGTCTCCTTCCCAGTGTCCGACCGAGTATCCATACCAGGTGGGATCGGGATCTTCCGGCAGTTTTCGCCCGTCGGTCCAGATCGTTCGCCAGACGTGATTCCATTCGAAGAACTGAATCACCCGGTTCGGCAAGACAATGAATTCCACCGGCCGAAATGCAAAGAGGCTGCGCACTAATCCCAACGGGTCGCAACGGCCCGCAGGATCGTTACCCACCGCGGGCGGAACCGCTTTCGGGTCACTCCGCAAGTTGTAACCAGGCTTGTTGCTCTTGTACTTAGCTTCGCCTTGTGGTGTCATCGGCGGGGCCGGATCGCTCAATGTCCGCAGGGCTCCCTGGCGATTCCAAACTCCGGATAAATCGCTCCGGCCCGCTGTTTGCTCCGACTGAGCAAAGGCGGCCGACGAGACGGCAAATAACGCCACGCATACAATCCACTTTACCCAACGCGTCTCCATATTCATCTCCGGCAAGTGTTTAGTCGACCGTTGTTGCTCCAGGCCGGCCCGCCACCTTTTCCACGCCATTGATCAGGATCGGCTTTGTTCTGACGGTATTTCCGCGCGGCGTTCCGGCTTTTGCGGGATTCAAGGTGATGGTAATGCTGTCGCCTGGTTTGAAATAAGATTTTGTCCAGCCTTCTTTTGCCAGTACTCCCGGACTATTCAGTTCAGCTCCCCACGACACGACGTTCCCACTTTCATCCTTAACGTCGAAGTAGATCTGGGCGTGGGGATTACGCCAGGTAAACTGCGTTACCACTCCGGTCAGCGTGATTTCTTTCGACGCTTCATACGAGGCACCTGTTCCATGGTGCGCGTGCGCGGTGCCGCAAACCACCAGAATTGAAAGAATTCCAATAAAGACCTCGAATTTACGTCTCATGAAAACCTCCTCAACCTCGGATTCTTCTCGGATCGATGCAACTTATAGTTCGCTCTTTATGGCTATGTCAAACATTTGCTACCGGGTTCGGAAACGGTTAACCAAATGCTCTCGTTCACCGAACAAAGTTTCTCAGCGTACGAAAGAGTTTTCTATGAAAAAGACACTATATGTTGTGGGGCAAACGACAGTGTGCTATTACCATTGTGTGCGTCGGCTGTTATTTCTGATTTGCGCGGTCGTTTTCCTTTTCGCATGCGGCCACAAGAGGGTTCAAGTCAACGCGCCGCAGGCTCAGTCGCAGCCAAGTACCGTTCCATCAACAGATTTGGAAGGTCTGGCCTCGTACTATGCAGAGCCTTACCATGGCCGCCGGACGGCAAGCGGCGAAATCTTTGATTCCTATCAAGCTTTGACGGCAGCGCATCGGACGTTGCCGTTCAATACGCTCGTTCGGGTTACCAACAAAACGAATGGCCGCGAGGTCGACGTCAGGATCAACGATCGTGGTCCCTTCGTCGACGGACGCGTGATTGATTTGTCGCTGCGCGCCGCACGAGAGATCGATCTTGTGCGTAACGGAACTGCGCCCGTTCGATTGAAGATATTAAAATTGGAAACCAGCGCGAAGGCGCTAGCCGTGTCCGCGGCTGCAGGAAATGCGCGTTTCGCGGTTCAAGTCGGGGCATTCGAGAGTCAACGCGCTGCGGAAGACTTAAAAGACAGGCTCGAGAAGAAGTACCTCAGCGTTACGGTTCAGACGTTTGTCGGAGATAAGACCCTATACCGTGTGCGCGTTGGCCGAGAACCCGATCTTCAGGCCGCGGAAAGGCTCGCCTCGCAGCTCAGGAAAGAAGATCTAAAGCCTTTCGTTGTTCGGGCAGACTAACTTGGATTCTAGTCTTGAGTTATGAGTTCTGAGTTTTGAGCCGAGCCGGATTGCTCAGAACTGAAAACTTCTTTCCAGCGGCGCCCTTGCCGCACATCCCGTTCTTCGAATTTTCGTTTGATGTCCAGCACGAGGTCATTCTTGTTGCGGCGCCAGTTTGGCGCGACAAGCAGCCCGAAGGGCGCCTCTCCGAAAAGCCGCTCGATGACGATGTTCGGATCCAGGCGTTCGACGAAATCGCACAGCAGATCCAAATATTCTTCGTGACCGAGCACGCGGAAAGGCTGGCGAGTGTATTCGGCAGCCAAGGCGGTGCCCCGCACGATATGCAGGTGGTGAATCTTGAGCGCGTCCACTCCAACTCTCGACATCTCGTCGGCCATCGCAAGCCACTGTTCGCGAGTTTCCCAGGGGAACCCAAGGATCAAGTGTGCTCCTAAATGGATGGAACGCCGGCGTGTCATTTCAACCGCTCTCAAAAATGCCGAGTAATCATGGCCGCGATTCACGCGCCGAAGCGTGTCGTCGTATATCGACTCTACTCCGAACTCGAGTGAGACAAATGTCTCGTTAGCGATCTCCTGGATCATCCGAATCTTTTCTTCATCCACGCAGTCGGGCCGGGTACCGATAGCCAGGCCCACGACGTCCGGATGGTCGATCGCATCTCGATACAACTGGTGAAGGTAGTCTGTTTCTGCGTATGTATTCGAGAACGGCTGAAAATAGATGATGAATTTATGCGCGTCGAATCGTTTTCGAATGTATGCGATGCCTTCGCGAACCTGGTCGCGGATGGGATCTGTTTTGATCGCGGACGGAGGCCTGAACGAATTATTGTTGCAGTAAGCGCATCCGCCGACGGCGACAGTACCATCGCGATTGGGGCATGTAAAACCCCCATCCACAATGACCTTATAGACTCGCTGGCCGAATTTTTCCTGAAGCCAATGGTTATAGGAACGGAATCGGGCAGGTGAGGTGCTCAGTTGCGCCATTTGCGCCATCGTTCATCGTCCTCATTACGGCGCCGCTCGTTGTAATAGACGTCGAATTTGCGGCGGAGACGATTGCGTTGCCATCGCTCATACCGCCCGCGAAAGTCAAAGAAAAACCGTGCACCCTTAAGGTAGACGAAGCCAAACAGCATAACTCCCAGATGAACAACGTAACGGACACCGCTTCCTGTCGCTGACATCGACGAGAGGAACGTAATAGCGCCCATGATCACAACGAACCACTTCGCTTGGATCGGGATGACCATGTACAAATAGATGATCCGATCTGGAAACAGGACACCGTATGCCAACAACAGTCCGAAAATGCCGCCGGATGCGCCGATGATAGGTATAAGCGAATGCGGACTTGCAATAACACTCGTGATTGCCGCGCCGATTCCGCAAATGAAGAAAAATTTTGTGAATTCGCGAGTTCCCCACAGACGCTCCAACTCTGAGCCGAACATATATAGGGCGAACATATTGAAAAGGATGTGGAAGAAACCGCCGTGGAGAAAAATGTAAGTGACGAGCTGCCAGAGGTAATACTTCTGAGTTACTGCGGCGGGGACGAGACCGAATTTGTACGCGAAGGATGGAGAACCGGAAAACTGGTCAAAAATCTGGAGAAAGAATCCGATGACGCATGCTATGACCAGAGCTCGTACGGCAGGAGTCCAGCCTCCACCCATCCCAAACCCAGAATATGTCCGATATCGTGGTGACACTTCTTTAATTTCCTGTTCGCGGTCTGAGGAACCATCCCGCGTAAAATAAGCCCGCGCCCAAGGAGGCCGTCTTCATCAGCGGACCCATATCTCCAAAATAAAGCAAGAGCGCTTCTCCGGTTACAATAAGGCCGAGCAATTGAAGACCCATTGCCGCGTAGTGGCGTATCATCTTGTTACTGGCTGCGCCCTACCGGGCTTGCATTCGCAGCCGCTCATCTTGAAATTCTAGCATGCGGGGCGGATATGGAATTGAAAACGGTGCCGGTTCAAATCCCTGAAGGCGCGAATATCATCCTGGGTCAGACGCATTTCATCAAGACGGCAGAAGATTTATATGAAATTCTTGCCGGTTCCTCTCCGCACATCAAGTTTGGCGTCGCCTTCACAGAAGCATCGGGACCTTGCCTTATTCGTTATGAAGGCAATGACGACCGATTGGCGCGCGCGGCAGTCAGTATTCTCGAAAATATCGGCGCCGGTCATGTCTTCGCGATTGTGATTCGCGAGGCATTCCCAATCAATGTTCTGAATTCGATCAAGATGTGCCCGGAAGTTTGCCGCATTTTTTGCGCGACTGCGAATCCGCTCGAAGTTGTTGTGGCTGAGTCGGAGCAGGGCCGGGGAATTATGGGAGTCATCGACGGATCTTCGCCCAAAGGCGTCGAGAAAGACTCCGATAAGGCTGCCCGGAAAGCGCTTCTGCGGAATTTCGGTTACAAGGTCCAATGATTGCGGTTCTAAAAATTTTCGCGAGTTTTCTAATTGGCGCAATACCGTTCGCAAAAGTGGCGATGCTCGGCACCGGCATCGATATTACTCAGGCTGGTTCCAGGAACCCGGGTTTCAACAATGTGCTTCGGGTAACCAGGAACTGGCGTCGCGCGGGTATTGCTCTCGTCGGAGATATTTCAAAGGGATACGTAGCGCTTCTGCTGCTCAGCCGCGGTGAAGTTTCCACAATGACGTTATGGTTCATCGGGATTGCAGCCGTCGTGGGACATTGCTGGAGTCCTTTTCTGAAATTCAGTGGCGGCAAAGGTGTTGCAACCACTGTTGGCGTGTTACTGTTTCTTGAGCCTTGGATTACTCTCGTCTGCCTGCCTCTCTACCTGATCCTTCGATTGTTCGGGCGCAAAGTGATGCATTGGCGGCAGGAAGGCGCCATCGCCTCGCTCTCGACAATGTTTGTGATTTCTGCTGTTGTGCTCGGTCTGATCGGCACGCAGCCGGGAATCTTCGCTTATCTGATGTTTGCCATTGTTCTCGTCCGGCACACGCCGAACGTTCGCGAAATCGTGGCGCCCAAACACGAATAATAGGGTTATTTCGTCAGTTATAATTGCCGGTTTATGAACAAGGCCGCGTTCTATGACCTAGATGGCACGTTATTGTCCTGCAATCTGGTCACAATGCATGCCTACTATGCTCGCAATGAACGCTCGATGCTGAAAAGTGTCTACCAATTCACGAAAGTCTTGCTGAGCGTTCCGCTTCTTTTTGGATTGGACTTGTATTCGCGCTCTCTTTTTAATGTTTTTTCTTTCCG
>JACXTT010006665.1_pt1 | contig 16444 bp, 15 predicted proteins | sample 9270951 | NCBI WGS metagenome assembly JACXTT01 (sample SAMN15532306, study PRJNA645909) | rock metagenome | isolation source: weathered quartz diorite | place: Puerto Rico | collected 2017-06-21 | reverse complement strand
AGACGGGCGCGGCGACGCCGGCGACCGGCGTCGCGCCGTCGCTTCCGCAGCGCAGGGTGCGGAGCGCCGCCAGCGCCGCCAGCAACGCGAACGCGGCATAGCCGGCGGACCAGCCCACGAGCTGATGGCCGATCGTGAGATGCGGCTCGATCGTCACGGGATAGGCGAGCAGCGCGACGAGCGAGCCCACGTTCGAGAGCGCGTACAGCCGATAGATGGCGGTGGAAGGGAACGCGCGGCTCGCCCAGGCCTGGAGCAAGGGGCCGGTCGCGGCGAGGCTGAAGTACGGCAAGCCGACGCTCGCCGCGAGGAGCCCGAGGATTCGCATCGTCGGGTCGCCGGCGTCGTGAGGCCGCCAGGACGGGTCGATCGCGAGCGGAAGCAGTGCCACGTTCAGCGCGAGCAGGGCGAGGTGGACGCGGACCTGTGTCCGAACCGCGAAGCGCGAGATCAGTAGGTGCGCGTAGCCGTAACCCGCGAGCAGCAAGCTCTGGAAGAAGAGCATGCACGTCGTCCACACGCCCGGCGAGCCGCCGAACCAGGCGAGGATCGCCTTCGCGACCATCGGCTGGACCTGGAACAAGAGGAACGCCGACAGCAGGACCGGCGCTCCGAAGCGGAGGAGTCGTCCCGGCTGAGTCGGGTGGGCACCGTCGGTCACGCGGGCTCCAGGGTCAACCGATCACCGATGCGCACGTCCGCGGCTGCGAGCGCGCCGACGGGAAGCTCGAGCGCGGCCCTGGCGTGCCAGCCGCCGCCGGCGATGCGCCAGGGACGCACGTTCGGGGCGATCGCCACCACTCGATCCTCTCGGTCCACGAAGGCCACGTCGATCGCGAAGCGCATGAAGAACATGTGGATGCTGGAGCAGGGCTCGAGCCAGAGCCCGTGGCCCGCCGGGAGCGCGTCGCGGCCGAGCAGGCCGCGGGCTCGCGACAGGGTTCCCGTCGCCAGGACGACTCGCTCGGCGACGATGCGCTCCGAGCGTGGATTGCGGATGGATACGACCGATCGATCGTCTCGCGGCATGCGGGGATACAGTTGACTCCGTTCGGATACTCGCACGCAGCAGGGTCTGGGATCAAAAGCCCCCGAAAATCCTTGACATTATTCTTGGCACGCGGTCTGCAAAAGCTCTCTGCACAACTTACAACCGCCGCTCAGGGGCGGCGAACCAGGCGAGGAGGCCTACTTCGATGAACAAGTTCTTCAGCAAGACGCTTCGTAACGAGAAGGGCCAGGGCATGATGGAGTACGTCCTGATCGCGATCGTGGTCGGTCTGATCGTGCTCTTCATCGCGGCGAAGTTCGGCGGCAGTCTGACGAACCGCTTCTCGGCCGCGAAGGACACGGTCGACAGCACCAAGATCACCTCGGGCGGCGAGGCGGCTCCTTCGGCCGAGAACTAAGCGGATGACGGTCGACGAGACCGCAAGGTCGAGATCGACCGAGAGCGAGGCGCCCGGTACTCCCGGGCGCCTCGCGGCGTTCCGATGCGGCGACGCCGCGAGTCGCCCCCGGGCGAAAGAGCGGGGTGATGGCGGGTCGGCGGTGATGGAGTACGTGCTCATCGCCATCGTCGCAGGATTGGTGGTGCTGGTCGCTCTGTCGCGTTTCAGCGGCTCCGTGAGTGGTCGCTGGCAGAACGCGAGCGAGCGAGTCGAACAAGCGAAGGCGGGAGGACGAGCGAGCGGAGAAACGGCGAACTTCGATCCCACCAGCGGAGGAGGGCCGACGGTCGCGAGCAGCAAGGCTGCGAGCGCGTCGGCAGCCACGGAAGACGAGGCGCCCACGCAGCGTCCCGTGGACCCCGCGATGGAAGGGAAGGTCAAGGTCGCACGCTTCACGATCGACATCTCGATGCTGATCTGGCTCGGCGTCCTGGTCGTCGCGGTGACCGCGATGATCGCGCTCCGAGCGTTCGCCGCGGCGAAGAAGAAGCCGAAGGTCAAAGTCTGAACCCACGAGGACGCAAGATCGTCATGCAGAACGCGAAGACTCGTCAGAGCGGTCAGTCGATGCTCGAGTTCGTATTCGCGGCGTTGCTCGCGATGTCGGTGATCCTCGGCATCATCCAGATCGCGCTCGTCTTCAACGCGCACCAGATGGTGCAGCTCGCGGCGTTCAACGCCGCGCGCGCGGCGATCGTCGCGCGCAACTCCGACGACAACAAGCCGGAGGAGCCCGTCGAGCTCGCCGAGATGCGGCGCAAGGCGACGACCGCGGCGATCATCACCCTGCTGCCGGTCATTCCCGATCTCCACGGCGTGCTGCCCGACAGCCTCGCGAACTCGCCGCAGGCGCTCCAGAACCTGCTCGGACTGAACTCGGCGAACCCGAGTGGCGGCGATGCGCTGAGCTCGTTCGGCTCGCGTGCGGCCGGCATCATCATGGAGATCTTCAGCATCAACGTGAAGTTCGTGCGCGCGGATCAGGACGGCTCCGCCGACGGCATGACCGACAACGACCTGCGTGCCATCGACTCCGATCGCCTCGAGTTCGACGATCGGCAGCATGCGCCGCAGAACCTCGTGAAGTGCGTCGTCAGCTGGAACTACCCGCTGGTCATCCCGTTCGCGAACCGCATCTTCTTCGCGGCCACGAACCAGAGCCTCTACGCGATCACCTGGATCATCTCGCATCCGGAGTACGCAAAGGCGAACCCGATCACGACCGCGCGCCTGCTCACCGGCGATCCCACCGCGGTTCCGGTGTGGGGCCAGGGACTCGAGTTCGAGACCACCATCAACAAATTGACCGGAGGCAACGAGTTCTTCGGACAGCTCGCCCGCCGGGCACTCTACCGGGTGCCGATGAAGGCGTCGTACATCATGCGCATGCAGTGGGACCGCATGCCGGGTTGATGCCCGTGACGCGAGCGGAGATGACTTCGATGAGTAGTGGACGAGTCGGACCGAGGAAGAGCCTGATGCCCGGCAAGCAGTCGGGCCAGGTGCCCCTCATGTACCTCTTCCTGCTGCTGCCCATGCCGTTGAAGTGCCTCCCCGTTTTCAACGTGGGCCAGATGGTCTCGGAGAAGATGAAGGTGCAGAACGCCGCGGACAACGCGGCGTACTCCGCGGCCGTCTGGGAAGCGCGCTACATGAACCTGACGGCCTACACGACCCGCGCGATGATCGCGAACTACGACACCATGGCGACCATCGACGCTCTGTGGTCGATGATGGACTCGCTCGACGGGTTCATGTTCCTGCTGCTCAAGGTGCTCGACATCTTCTTCGGCCTCGGCGAGGACCTGCAGTTCATCCACTCCGCGGCCGCCCTCGCGAACCAGGGGACGGCCACGTTGGTCGGCAGCAACGGCTCCGGCCGGATCGGGGCGTTACGACCGATCGAAATGTACAGCAGCTTCCTCAGCCTGTCCGAGGTCGCGCTCTACATCGCGACGCAGTTCGGGAGGAGCCAGGTGATCAAGTCGATCGCCTGGAGCACGGACAGCAACATCCAGTACAGCACGTTCGCCGAGATCCTGAACACGCTCTCGCTGAACAACCGCATCAAGTACGACAAGACCGACAAGGACGACGGCCTGCGGCTCTCGACCGAGCGTTCGATGAACAACTTCTCGAACGGCGGCTCGATCCGCGACGGACTCGAGAACCTGCTGCCCTCGCCGTTCGGGAGCCTCCTGTCGGGTCTCTCGGTCGATCTGTTGTTCTGCGAGATCGGCATCCGCGTCGGACCGAAGGGCTTCAATGGCCCGCCGTTCAACCACAAGACCGGCGCGACCAGCGGCGAGCCCAAGCAGGACGACGACACGGTCATCATCCAGAACGACAAGATCTACGAGCACGACTTCTTCGGCCTCACCGTGAAGCTCTGCTTCTCGATCGACTTCGGCCACCACAGCGACGACGCATTCAACAGCGGCCTCGCGCTGCCGCACATCGTCGACCTCGAGCACACGACGGGCCAGACGCCGAAGCACGTCGACAACTTCGACGACAACAAGGTGAGCTGTAGCTCGACGGGCGGGGCATTGTCGGGCGAGCTCTTCGGCGCGAACTCACCGTTCGCGAACCTCACCAAGGCCGTCGGCCTGTGCAACCAGATCTCCAATCTCAACAACGACGATGACCCGAACAACGACCAGGCCGAGGTCGTGAACGTCGAGGGCGAGGGTGCGCGAACCTGCGACCAGGTGAAGGACGAGGTGGAGAACGCCCTCGACGAGGTGAAGAACAAGGCCCAGGATGCGCTCGGGAACCCGTGCGCTACGCAGTACGAGTGGCACGACAAGCTCGAGGACGTGAAGGTGACGACGTACGTCGGCGACGACTCCGTGCTCGACGGCCGGCGCATCGAAGGCCCGACGGTGTTCGTCTACTTCCGCAAGAAGAAGGAGGTCCTGCCGCTCTTCTCCGGATTCGGGCTCACCAACAAGAACGACATCGAAGCCTACTCGATGGGCAAGGTCTATTACACGCAGCGGCTCCACGACCGCACGGACGATCCGTGCTCGAAGAGCAACCGCGCGGAGTGCAACCGCGAGACGATGTTCAACCCGTTCTGGGCGGCGCGTCTCGAGAAGCCAAGCGTGCTCGGCGGCATCCTGCTGCACTGACGAGGAGCCTCGGGAGTCGATCATGTCGAACGTACGATTCTCTGCCGGCCGCCTGCTCCGCGACGAGCAGGGGCAGTCGTGGGTCGAGACCGTCGTCATGCTGCCGATCATCGTCGTGCTGCTGACCGGCCTCTTCTACCTCCACGACCTCGTGGCGGTGCGCATGCGGGCGATCCAAGCCGCGCGCTTCGTCGCGTGGGAGTCCACCTGGTACGTGCGCGAGGACAACACGAACCGCGCGATGGCGACCGCCGACGAGCTGAAGCAGACGCTGAAGAAGGTCGGGCTCGGCGCCGGCCTCAAGAACGTGGACGTCTTCCGGCGCGGCGTCGGCCAGTACAAGGGCGACGTCGAGGGCGTCGATCCGTTCCCGTTCGTCCCGGGCGCGATCTCGAACCTGGTCGGCGACACGTTCGGCGGCGGCGACCAGTCGGACGGCTTCATCAACCAGATGGCCGGGAGCCTCTCCGGAGTGCTGAACGGCCTCGCGGGCCTCGCGGGCGACGCCGCGTTCTTCTTCGCGGACCTGATGGCGAAGAACTTGAACTGGGACGACGAGATGGAGCACTCGGTCTACACCGCGCGCGTCATCTACAAGATGAGTTACTCGGGCATCTTCCAGAAGTTCGGCACCTCGACGATCGTGCAGCGCGCGAGCGTGCTCAGCCACCCCTACAACGTGAAGCGCACCAACGACGATCAGGAGTACAAGGACCTGCTCGGCTCGCCGTGCGGATCGACCGACGGCCACGTCGTCAAGCTCTGGCTGTTCCCGCAGGGCGGCGTGCCGCCGATCTCGAGCGGCAGTGACAGTGCCGGCAGCGTCACGCAGGGGATCAACAGCGTGCTCGATCTCGGTGGCGGCATCGCGAAGTGCATCGTGGCGGGCCCCGGCAAGCTGCTCGGCGGCCTCGACTTCCTCGGCGGCAACATCGGCTTCGAGATGCCGGACGGCACGCTCAAGGAGTACCCGGAGCTGAACCAACCCTCGAGCTCGGGCTCGACCTCGGGCGACAGCTCGGGCGGCGGCCTCGGCGGGTGTGAGAACGGTCCCGGCGGCCTCGGCTCGGACTTCAGCGGCTGCAGCTAGTGTACCGTCTCCGAAATAGCTTGGCAGAGATTGCGAGTCATCGTCGTCGCCCGCAAGGCGCGGCGACGAGGAATATCGGGAATATTTCGAGGAGCCGCAACGCAGCGGGCGGCGGCGAGGGCCGCAAGATCTGTCGAGCTATTTCGGAGACGGTGCACTAGCGCACCGGATCGAGAGAGAAGGAACATGAAGCTACCTCGTTGGTTCCAGGCGGTGATGGTCGGCGTCTTCTTGGTGCTGATCGGCGCGATCGCGGTGGTCCGGCAGGGCGGAGTGCGCGAGGCGATGGCGAGCGCGCTCGTCGAGCGCGTGATCAAGAGCTACCTGCCGACGATGGAGCAGTCGCTGGCGATGCCGCGGCCCGTGCCCGAGCCGCCGGACGGGGCCTACTATCTGAACGGAATGCTCGTGGAGTACCACACGCTGCCGGCTCCGATCGGCATCGAGGCGGCACTGCAGCGCTTCGACATGGCGTTTCACCAGAGCGGTTACGCGACCCGCATGCTGCGCGTGCTCGGCCAGCGCACGCTCGTCGCGATCCATCCGAAGACGAAGATGCTGCTGACCGTCCGCCCCGGGGTCACCGCGAAAGGCATGGCCACGGTCCGCCTCTCGCAGCAGGACCTGAACCAGGTGAACCCGGCGTTCCGCCCCGAGCTCCCCGACCTGCCGACCATCCCGGGTGCCAAGAACCTCGTGATGGTCCGCTCGGCCGAGGGCCCGCAGACCTCGAGCCTCACGCTGACGGTTCCCGACACGCGTGCGGCGGCCATCGAGTACTACAAGCGCGAGCTCACCGCGCGCGGCTGGACGACGCTGGTGCCGCCGGCACAGCCTCCGTTCGGCGGGCTCGAGACGACCTTCTTCGAGCGCGGCAAGGACGAGTGCTATCTGCTGACGGGACCGGGGGCGACCCCGAACGAGGCCATCGTGATGGTGATGATCACCGAGAAGGGAGCGAGCTCCTGATGCGAGATCGAATCCGTCGAATTCGCGACCGGCTGAAGCAGACGCCGCTCGGATCGCAGAGCGGTCAGGCGTTCATGGAATACATCCTGACCGTCATCGCCTGCGTGATCGCGCTGCGCGTCTTCTCGGTCGCGTTCCAGGTGGCGATCCAGCACTACCTGAAACCCATCTATTTCTTCATCAGCCTGCCGTTCCCGTGAGCCTGCGTCTCGGTTTCGTTGCCGGACCGCGCGCGCGTGACGTATAGAGCCGAACCATCAGACCCTGATCGACGAGGCAGGATTTGATCTCTTGGTACGAAGACTGGAAGTAGAAATGTTCCGACAGGCGACCGCCGGCGGGTTCTGGTGCTGGAGCGCCACCGAGGGGAGAACATGCAGAACCGGATGCCCATCATCGCAGCCCTGATCGCTGGTGTTTTGGCGGTCGTGTTCCTGAACCTGTACATCGGCGGGATCGAGGACAGCCTGCGCCCGAGCATGACGTCGGTCGTCATGACGGCGAAGTCGCTGACCGCCGGGGCGGTGCTCGACGCCAAGGACATCATCGAGCAGCGCCGCCCGACCGATGCCTTGCCGAAGACCGCGGTGCGCTGGGACGAGCGCTCGCAGTTCCTCGGACAGCGCCTCGACCTCAACATCGCGGCGGGTGACTACGTGCTCGCGAACTACTTCGGCGGGCTGACCTCGGCGGCGCAGCGCCTCTCCGAGCGCATCGACGCGAAGAACAACTTGCGCGCGCTGACCATCCCGGTCACGGCCGAGACTTCGCTCGAGCGCTCGCTCCGCGCCGGCGATCGTATCGACCTGATGCTCACGTACACCAAGACGGACGCCTCGAATCCGGCGGCCGCGAAGCCGGGCGCGCCCGGCCAGTTCTCCGCCAAGATCGTGACGACGCCGCTCCTCGAGAAGGTCTACGTGCTCGCCACGGGCGCCTTCGGCAACGCGGTGTCGAACCAGTACTCGACGATCACGATCCAGGTCACGTCCGAAGAAGCCGAGCTCATCACCTGGGCGCGGAAGCTCGGCGAGCTCACGGTCCTGCTGCGCAATCCGAAGGACGTGGCGTCGACCAACCGTTCGTACATGATCGGCGACGCCAGCTTGCTCGGAGACCTCGGCAAGCAGGCGATCCGTCCGGAAGACGTGATCGCGGCCTCCAAGTCGAGCGACGCGGACAAGCGCTGAGCGTCATCAACGCGAAGGAGTGACGATCCGATGATCGAACTGCGGATCGAAGACGAATCCGGGGCCGAGATCACGCGGCAACGGCACGAGGGGGACGACGTCAAGATCGGCCGGGCCGCCGGCAACGACGTTGTCCTCAAGAGCAGCACGGTTTCCTCCAAGCACGTCCGCTTCTACCACGAGGACGGGCGCTGGATGGTCGCGGATCAGAAGAGCACGAACGGCACGTTCGTGAACGGCCAGCAGATCGAGAGCCCGGCGATCGTGACCGACGGCGATCAGGTCGAGATCGGCGCGTTTCGCGTCCGGGTGCTGTCGGGAGCGCCGAAGCCGGCGTCGGCCCCGGCTGCTGAGCCCACGTCTCCCAGCGCGGAGGCCCAGGTCCGCGACGTGAAGCAGCGGATCCACAAGAAGCTGATCGAGTTCCTCGACCTTCGGTGGGTCGATCTGTCGAAGCTCGGCGAAGCCGAGGTGCGCGACCAGACGCGCTCGGCGATCGAGAACATCCTTCGCGAGTTCGCCTGGGAGCTGCCACAGGGGTTGAATCGCGAGGAGGTCATCAAGCAGATCCTCGACGAGGCCCTGGGCCTGGGGCCGCTCGAGGACCTGCTTTCCGACGAGGCGGTTTCGGAAATCATGGTCAACCGCTTCGACCAGATCTACATCGAGCGCAAAGGCAAGCTCACGCTGTCGGAGAAGAAGTTCACGAGCAACCAGGCGGTGCTCGCGGCGATCGAGCGCATCGTCGCGCCGATCGGACGGCGCATCGACGAGAGCTCGCCGATGGTCGACGCGCGCTTGAAGGACGGCTCGCGCGTGAACGCGATCATCCCGCCGTTGGCGCTGAAGGGCCCGGCGATCACCATCCGAAAGTTCAACAAGAACCCGCTGACGGCCGACGATCTCGTCCGCTTCGGCGCGATGACCCGCGGCATGGCGAACTTCCTGAAGCTCTGCGTGGAGCTGCGGCGGAACGTCGTGGTGTCCGGCGGCACGGGCTCGGGAAAGACCACGCTCCTGAACATGCTGTCGTCGTTCATTCCGTCGGACGAGCGGATCGTCACGGCGGAGGATTCGGCCGAGCTGAAGCTCGTGCAGGAGCACGTGGTCTCGCTGGAGACGCGTCCGCCGAACCTCGAAGGGACCGGCGCCGTCTCCATCCGCGACCTCGTCAAGAACTCGCTCCGCATGCGTCCCGATCGCATCGTCGTCGGCGAGTGCCGCGGCGGCGAGGCGCTCGACATGCTGCAGGCCATGAACACCGGCCACGACGGGTCGATGACCACGCTGCACGCGAACTCGCCGCGCGACGCGCTCGCCCGCATGGAGACGCTGGTGCTGATGGCCGGCATGGACCTGCCGGTGCGCGCGATCCGCGACCAGATCGGTTCCGCGGTTCACATGATCCTGCAGCAAGCGCGCCTCGCCGATGGCAGCCGCAAGGTCATCTGCATCTCCGAAGTCATGGGCATCGACAGCGACATGGTGCAGCTCCAGGACGTCTTCTACTTCAAGCAGGACGGGTTCACGGCGGAGGGCAAGGTGCGCGGCCGCCACGTGCCGACCGGCTATATCCCGCGATTCTACGACGAGCTCCGCCAGCGCGGCCTGCCCGCGGACCTCTCGATCTTCCGCACCGAGGAGGCGGCCTGATGACGACGTTCGCCGGAGTGCCGATCGCCCCGCTGGTCTACGTGCTGACCGCGAGCTCCGTGATGGCGCTGGTGTGGAACATGTACACGGTCTCGGAGGCGGCATTCCAGGAATATCGCGCCGCGTACGTCGCGGAGGCCGAGGCTTCTCTCGGCGACATCTTCTCGACGTTCTCGCCGGAGCGCGTGTTCCAATTGAGCTTGCTCGCGGGCGGGATCATCTTCATCGTGTTCGCGGCCGGCATCAACTGGATCGCCGGCCTCATGTTCGGCGCCGGCGCGATGATGGCGCCGCGCATGATCTTCAACATCCTCGCGGAGAAGCGGCGCGCGATGGTGTCGGAGCAGCTCGTCGATGCGCTCGGCCTGCTCGCGAACTCCGTGCGCGCCGGCCTCACGCTCCCGCAAGCGATGGAGATCCTGGTCCGCGAGATGAAGCCGCCGATCACCCAAGAGTTCGGCCGCGTGCTCCAGGAATATCGACTGGGCACCGACTTCGATCAGGCCATGCTGAACATGGCCGAGCGGATCGAGAGCCGCGACCTCGACATCCTCGTGAACGCCGTCATGGTCACGCGCAAGAGCGGCGGCAACGTCGGCGAGATCTTCCAGAACATCGCGGCGACGATCCGTGAGCGGATCCGCATCGAGGGCAAGGTGAAGGCGCTGTCCTCGACCGGCAACATGCAGGCGCTCGTCATGTCGTCGATGCCGTTCGGCATCATGCTCGTGCTGTGGTTCATGCAGCCCGAGTACATCATGCAGCTGTTCGGTACGGCGCTCGGGCTGCTCACCGTGGGCGTCGTCACGGCCATGGTGGTCGCGGCCTTCTTCTGGATCCGCTGGATCATGGACATCGACATCTGAGTCCGATGGCCCTCCGTCTTCCCGCACGATCGGCCCGCGAAGGAGTGGGCGACGCATGAACCTGGAAACCTACAAGCTCGGTGCGATGGTCGCGACGGCGCTCTCCGTCGCGCTCTTCACCTATCTCTACATGGTTGCGCGTTCGGCCGGCGAGCTCGTCGCCACCCGTCGCGACCGCAAGCTCGCCGGCAGCAGCGCGCTGCTCCTCATGCTGCTGCAGATCGCGCGCATCATTGCCCCGCTGCGCGCCGGCGTCGTCAACACGCCGACCGGAAAGGACCTCGATCGCAAGCTCCGCCGCTCGGGCCGCCCACTCAACACGACGGTGCCGGAGTTCGTCTGCCTGCGCTACGTCGCGACGGTGCTCGGGCTCTTCCTCGGCTACTTCGCTTCGGTCGTCGTCCTCAGCGGTCCGAGCACGACGTTGATCCTGTTCTTCGGGGTGTTCGGTTACTTCTATCCGTACACGCGACTGAACGCGCTCGTCTACGACCGCATGGTGCGGATCTTCCGCGACCTGCCGTACGTGCTCGACATGCTCACGCTCTCGACCGAGGCCGGGCAGGACTTCACCTCGGCGATGAAGACCGTCGTCGACAAGGGTTCGCCCGGGCCGCTGATCGACGAGTTCCGCGTGGTTCATCAGGAAGTGACGCTCGGCAAGACGCGCACCGATGCGCTCCGCGGCATGGCATTCCGCATCGACTTGCCCGAGATGACGAGCTTCGTGCTCGCGCTGATCCAGGCGGAAGAGCTCGGCACCTCGATCGGCAAGGTGCTGCGCATCATGGCCGATCAGATGCGCGTGAAGCGCTCGTCGCTGGCGGAGGAGATGGCGGGCAAGGTGCCGGTCAAGCTGATGATGCCGCTCATGGTACTGATCGTCCCCGCCTCTTTCATGGTGCTCCTCTTCGGCCCGGTATACATGTACGTGACCGGCCAGACGCTGGCGCAATGAAGATCGCGCCCGAAGACGTCGAGTCGTTCCGCTTCACGGTCGTGCGCGGCGCCAAGCCCGGCGCGAGCGTGAGCTTCGGCGGCGGGCTGCGAACGATCCGCATCGGCCGCGCGGTCGACTGCGACATCGTGCTGAACGATCCTACCGCGTCGCGCCAGCACGCGCGCGTCGAGATCCGCCAGGACGGCTGGTTCCTCGTCGACGCGGGCTCGAGCGCCGGCGTCGAGAAACTCGGGTTTCGGATCGGCACCGCGCCGGAGCCGCTCGAGAGCGGCGACGAATTCAAGCTCGGCGACACGATCCTGCGCTTCGAGGTCATCGCCAAGAAGGGCACGCTCAAGAAGACGGCCGCGGCCGAGGCCGCCGCTGCGACGAACAAGGCTGCCGGGCCGAGTTTGTTCGATCGCGTCGGCTTGAAGACGCAGCAGTCGCGGCTGCTCGTGGGCGCGATCGTGATCCTCGTCTTCGGCTACCTGCTGTGGCCGAGCGCGCCCGGACTCCCCGAACAGGCGACCGGTCCCGTCGGCTTCAACTACGCGGCCTACTTCGGATGGATCGCGGGCGGTGACCATAGCCACCTCGACTCCGCCACGTTCGAGGTGCCGGTCGAGACCGCGGGCTTCGCGCTCTACTTCGACGTGGTCTCGGCGAAGGGCGTCGAGGTGCGCGTCACCGATCGTCCGGTCGGCAAGATCGAGGCGTCGAGCCAGTGGCAGAGCTTCGTACTGCTGGTCATACCGCGGGCGTTCGGCACCGCCTCGAAGATTCCGGTCACGTTCGACAACCTGGGTTACGACAAATCGCAGGGTGACATCGATCCCTCGACCGCCCCCTACTGGGCGCTCCGCAAGACGTTCTACCTCCGCTCGCTGAACTCGACGACCTCGCCGGCCGCCACCGCCGAGGAGCTGCAGGGCAGCGAGAGCCTCGCCGACCGCATCACCGACAACGTCGCCTTCCGGGCCGCGATCGCGCAGACCCTGCGCAACGCCTCGCTCGGTGCCATGAAGCTCTCCGGCAAGAGCGCGATGCTGATCCCGATCCCGAGCGGCAAGCAGGTCCCGCCCGACACGCTCGCCCAGCGCATCGACACCGCGCGCACCGAGCTGGTCGCGGAATCCTACGAGCCGGCGCTGCGCGATCTCACCGTCGCGCTCGCCCGCGCCGACGGCGAGCTCGCGCGCGAGTACCAGAAGAACATGAACACGCTCTCGCTGGCGCGAAAGCGCGAGGCGGTGAACGATCAGTCGATCCTGCTGGCCACGATGATCCGCATGTTCCCGGACATCACGGATCCCCGCCGGCGGGTGCACGTGCCCGACGTCAAGAAGCTTCGCGGCGACCCCCTCAAGGTGTACAACGCGACGTACGAGCGGTTGGGCGTAGGATTTTCCGGATGAGGGCTCTCCGATGATCGTACGAATCGAAAGCCCGACGTTCTCCGAGCCGCGAACCCTCGACATCGACAAGCCCGAGGTGGTGATCGGCAAGCACGCCGAATGCGACGTCGTGCTCGACGGCTCGCGCGTGTCGCGCCGCCATGCCCGCATCGCCGTGGAGAACGGCGGCTGGCAGATCGAGGACCTGAAGAGCACGAACGGCACGCTGGTGAACGGCGAGGCGCTGTCGGCGCCGCGCGCCATCGGCGAGAGCGATCAGGTGCAGATCGCGGACTTCGTGATCCACCTCGAGCGCGGCAAGCCCGCGACGCAAGCGAAAGCTGCACCCGCTCCCGCCGCCGAGGCGCCGAAGGAGAAGAAGGCCGCCAAGCCCAAGGAAGAGACCGACGACGTCAAGAAGGCGAAGATGTTCTGGGCGTCGATGGAGAGCTTCTTCCAGCCGATCTGGAACTACCTCCAGGACGCGAAGGTCTCGGAAGTCATGATCAACGGGCCGCAAGAGATCTTCTACGAGCAGAAGGGCAAGCTCGTTCGCTCGGAGATCAACTTCACCGAGGACGGCCTGCGGGCGGCGATCATGAACGTCGCGCAATTCATGGGCCGGCGCGTGAACGAAGAGAATCCGTACCTCGACGCCCGCCTTCCCGACGGCTCGCGCGTGGCCATCGTACTGCCGCCCTGCTCGCGCAAGGGCGCGTCCATGGCGATCCGCAAGTTCGCCAAGGAAAAGATGACGCTGAAGGACCTCATCTCCTTCGGCTCGCTCACGCAGGAGATGGTGCAGTTCCTCGACATCTGCTCGAAGCTCGCCAAGAACACGATCGTCTCCGGCGGCACGAGCTCCGGGAAGACGAGCTTGCTGAACGTGCTCTCGGCGCTCATTCCCGAGGACAACCGCATCATCGTGATCGAGGATTCGGCGGAGCTCCAGCTCCAGCAGGAGCACGTGCTGCCGCTGGAATCGAAGCCGCCCGACAAGCACGGCAAGGGCGAGGTCACGCTCCGCGAGTTGGTGCGCGCCTCGCTCCGCCTGCGGCCCGACCGCATCGTCGTCGGCGAGGTCCGCGGCGGCGAGGCGCTCGATCTGCTGCAGGCGATGAACACCGGTCACTCGGGATCGCTCGCCACGATCCACGCGTCGTCGCCGGTGCAGACGCTCGCGCGTCTCGAGACCCTCACGCTGTTCTCGGGGCTCGACCTGCCGATCCTCGCGATCCGCGAGCAGGTCGCGACGGCCGTCGACCTCATCGTCCAGGCGGCACGCCTCCAGGACGGCACGCGCAAGGTCACGCACATCTCCCAGGTTCTCGGGCTCTCGACCGAGGGGCGCTACCGCGTGCAGGACATCTACCGCTTCACGCGCACCGGCATGGAAGGTCGGAAGATCCTCGGCGAGCATCGCGCCGTCGGAAATCTACCGACGTTCCTCGAGGAGATCGAGCTCGCCGGGCTGGAGCTGCCGCCGGCGCTCGCGGCGCTTGCGGCCGACCCCGCCGTGCGCGCGCGGATGGAGCACAAGGAGTCCGGCGGCCACTGAGCGGCCCGCTGCGATGAACGACAGGGAGGATCGCCTTGGCTGACGAGAAGAAGCCGGATTTCGATCCGGACAAGACGATCGTCGACATCCGGCGCCCGGCGGGGAAGCCCGCGGACGAAGACCGAACGATCGTGTCGCCCGCATCACGTCCCGCCCCGGCGGCTCCGCCGCCGAGCGGCGATGCCGATCGAACGATGGTGATGACGCCGCACGCGCACCGTCCCCCGGCCGTGGACGACGACCGGACCATCGTCGGCGCGCGCCCTCCCGGCGGAGGCGACGCCGGCGACCGCACCATGGTACGCGGCATCGGCAGCGGCGCGGCTGCCGCGGCCGCTCCCGACGGCTTCCAGATCATCGCGCTCACGGGCTCGTCGCGGGGCCGGCGCTTTCCGTTGAGCCACGACGAGGTGCTGATCGGCTCCGGAGCGTCCTGCCAGATCGAGGTGGCCGGCGCAGCTCCGGTGCACGTCAAGCTGGTCCGCCAGCCCGACGGCTTCGAACTGCAGAACCAGGGGCCCTCGGGCTCGGTCGTGCTGAGCGGCGGCCGCAAGCCGAGCCGGGCGAAGCTGAAGAGCGGCGATCTCCTGAAGATCGGCGAAGACGTGTTCCGCTTCGCCCAGTCCGGGGAGATCTTCTCCTCCGACTTCGAGGAGAAGGAGTTCCAGGGCTCGCTCGCGGGCGGTTTGTTCGCGCCGGAGAATCGTCTCTACCTGATCCTCGGCGCGTTGGTGGTCGTCGGGCTGCTCGTCTTCTTCTGGCCTTCGGGGCCGCAGAAACAGGTCGTCAAGAAGGTCGACACGTCGGCCGAGGACAAGCTCCGCGCGGAAGAAGTGGCGTCGTTGCTCCAGGCGGGCGAAGTGCTGTTCAACGCGGGGAGCCTGACCGCGCCGGCCGACCAGCCCGACGTCGACAACGCGTTCTCGAAGTTCAACGAGGTGCTGAGCCTCGATCCCGGGAACGAGAAGGCGCGCGAGTGGCTGAAGCGCATCGACGACGAGCGCGAGAAGCAGAAGCGTGCGCGCGAGGAAGCCGAGAAGAAGCGGCTCGCCGAAGAAGAAGCGCGCCGCGAGCGCCAGCGCCAGGAGCTCGAGCAAAAGGTCGCGGCGATCATCGCGCAGGGCGACGAGTACTACGACAAGGGGCAGGTGACCGAGCCCGTCGGTACGAACGCGCTCGCGAAGTACCGCGAGGCGCTCAAGGTCTATCCCGAGAGCTCGCTCGCGCAGGAGCGCGTGGCGCGCGCGGCGAACTACTACGTCGAGCGCGGCGACGAGCTGCGCGACAAGGGCGATTCGTGGGGCGCGCTCGAGAACTACCGCAAGGCATCGCGCGCCTCTCAGGGACGCGAGGAGCTGGTCGAGAAGCGCGTCCAGGACCTCGAGGCGCAGCTCCGCAGCGGCATGGCGGGCACGAACGTGAAGCTCGTCATCTACAAGGACGAGAAGGGCCAGCTCTTCGTGCTCGACGACGCCGACAAGGTGCCGGCGAAGTACAAGGACCGCGCCGTCGAGGTGAACCCCGCTCCGCCGCAGAAGGGCGGCGGGGGATTACGATGAGGAGAGCGGCGTGATCATCCGGGTTCGAGACGACAAGGACGCGGTCCGCGACGTGGCCGTGGAAGGCCCCGACATCCTCATCGGCAAGCACTCCGAATGCCAGGTCGTGCTGTCCGACCCCAAGGTGTCGCGGCGGCACGCGAAGCTCACGTCGAAGGACGGCGTGCTCCGTCTCGAGGATCTCAACAGCACGAACGGCACGCGGGTCGGCGGGCAACCGCTCCAAGGACAGCAAATCGTCCGTGAAGGCGACGAGATCATGATCGGCCCGTTCCGGTTGAGCGTGGTCGCGGAGGACCCGAGCGCGAAGACCGTCGTCACCGCAACCGAGGCGCCGCCGCCCCCCGCGCCCGCGGCTCCTCCGTTGCCCATGCCGTCGGCGGCGGCCGCTTCCGCGGCGACGGTCCCTCCGGCTGCGAAGGCCGCTCCGGTCGCCACGCCCACGCCGGCTCCGGCGGCGATCGCGGGCCCGGGCGTGCTCGCGCCGCTGTTCACCGACGATACGGTCAGCGAGATCATGGTCAACGGGCCGGACGAGGTCTTCATCGAGCGCCGCGGCCAGGTCGAGCTCTCCGACGTGAAGTTCGCGTCGGCCGACGAGCTCCGCGCCGTGATCGCGGGCTTCGCCGCCGACGTC
>JACXTT010006664.1_pt1 | contig 16445 bp, 13 predicted proteins | sample 9270951 | NCBI WGS metagenome assembly JACXTT01 (sample SAMN15532306, study PRJNA645909) | rock metagenome | isolation source: weathered quartz diorite | place: Puerto Rico | collected 2017-06-21 | reverse complement strand
GTCCGGATGCCCCGCTCCAGCCAAACACCCCTACCAGCGCCGGCGTCGCCCCCCCACTACCGCCGCACGAGGCGATAGGTCATTGTCCACCCATGACACCGTTGCTCACGGATACCCTGTGCACGAAGTGCGGGCTGTGTTGCGACGGCACGCTGTTCGCCGACGTCGAGCTGGTTGGTCAGGCCGAGGTCGCGCGGCTCGAGATCATGGGGATGGAGGTCGAGAACGAGGAGCGGAACCTGGGTCTGCTGTCGCAGCCCTGCGCGGCTCTGCGTGGAACGCGATGCGGCATCTACGCCCATCGTCCGAGCTGCTGTCGCCTGTTCGAGTGCCACCTGCTGCAGAACGCACAGTGCGGTGCCGTGACGGTCGAGCGAGCCATGGAACAGATCGCGGACGTCCGGGAGAAGATCCGCCGAGTGAAAGCTCTGCTGGGCCGTTTGGGAAATCGCGACGAAAGCCTGCCGATCAAGGAGCGCTGCGCGGAGACACTCGCCGCGGAAGGCGGCACGACTTCCGAAACGATCAGAGACCGCGCCGACCTCGAGGCCGCGCTGGCCACCCTCGAAGACACGATCTGGGACACGTTCCTCGGCAGCGGGCAGCGGCGGAAGTGATTCGCCGTCAGCGATCGGGCGCCAGGCCCAGCCACCGACGCATCGCCCGCACGTCGACACGCATCCGCTCCACCAGCTCCGCCACCGCGGGTGGAGTTCCCAGGATTCAGTGGGTAGCTGGCATCCTAGCCGCCCGGGAGGGCGATCCGGACGTCCACGACTGATCCGCACCTCGTTCGAAGCGAGCCAAGGAGCCTAGCGGATTAGCACCAGCGTGCGCGCGAACCGGCCTTCCGCACTCCTCAGTCGCGCGAAGTACACGCCGGGCCGCACCGTTCGCCCACTGGCGTCCGTCCCGCCCCATATCAGCTTGTGCGGGCCGGCAGACAAGGTCCCGTCCTCGAGCGTAGCCACTCGTGTCGTCCGTCCACTGAGTAGATCGCGAGTTCCACGGCACCCGTCTCGGCCAGGCTGAAACTGAGGGTTGTGTTGGCGGCAAACGGATTCGGCATTGCGGGCGCGAGCAGGGTCGCCCTGGGGGTTTCTCTCTCCGGCACGACGGCTAGCGTTCCCATGTACCCGCCCAGGGCTGTGCCGCTCCCGAACACCGCAACGTACGGGTATTGGCACCCGCCGTGGACGGGTTGGCAACCGGAATAGGCGACGTAACCGTTGGAGAGCAGCGCGATGCCTTGTGAGTTGAAGGATCCAACCGGTGCCTCAGCGGTCACCCCATCCGACAAACGAGTGATCGTGAGCTCCCCGCCGATGCTGCCCAGGGTTCTGCCTCTGTTCGCGATCCAGACGGAATCCCTGCCGACGAAAGCCAGGTCTTGCGGGAAATAGTAGAGCGGATCAGCGGCAACGAGCGTCTGGGCGCCGGTGCCCGGGTCGATGCGCACGAGTCCGCCCACGCTCTGTAGGTTGGTAGTCGGGTTGGCCCTCGCGTTTTGGTCCGCTACCAGGATTGCCCCGTCGGGTGCCACGTCGAGGCCCGTCGGTGCAATCAGCAATCCGCCCTCGGCGACGACCGTGAGCGCCCCGGTGTCGGCGTCGATGCGGACCAGACGTGGAGGTGCGGTCTGGAGGGTTACGAGAATGTCTCCATCGGTCTCCTTGCCGATGCCGCGGGGTGGACCACCGAGGGTCTCCACCGGCACGAACACGCTTCGCACGCCGGTGGCTGGCAATACTTCAACGATTCCTCGCACCTCGTCGATCACGAACAGCCGCCCGCGGCGGTCCACGGTCATGGGATGAGCGCCACCGCCGAATCCGAGGCAGTCGGAAATCTGGGTGGGAGCCAGAGTCACGGGGTCGAGCCGGTAGATGCCGCAAGGCGACCCAGTGGAAAACAGCACGATGTCACCAGGGGCGAGTTCCACGGCAAGGGCGGCTCCGGGGACGAGAGCGACGGCGAGGCAAAGCCACGCCCAAGCCGCGACGCTATTGGCCGGTTCAATGGGTCTCCCATTTCCCGGTGAGCCGCCGTCCGCCGGCCTCTGGCCGGATATGCCTTCTGGGCGCAGGAGGCTAGCGATACATCACCTTGACGACGCCCCACGTCGACCTGCGGGTGGGCGTCCGTGCTCCCGGATCCGTCCGGAAGAATCGTATCCGGCGATCACGTTGTCGGCGCGGACCGCGGCAGGAACGAGGAACGGGAGTCCGCTCGGAACTGCGAGGGCGATGCGACGAAGCATGACCGTGAGAGGGCCACCTTGGAGAAGCGAACGAGGGCCGCGGGGCTCGCTCGGGGGTGCGGCGCGCGGCAGGCCGCCAGACTAGTCCCGGGGCGCGACGCCCGCAATGGCAATGATGGTCCTCGAAGCGAAGAGGATCCGTGGGTCGATACCCTACCGCCTCGGCGGCTTGAGGTTGCCGGGTTTTCCCTTCCACGGCCCGCCGAACGGGCGCATCATCAACAGGCGTCCAGCGGGAGAGAACCGCATGCCCGTCCTTCGTCGCATGGTGATTGCCGTGATCCTCATTGTCGCGTGCGCGCTTGGTTGTGGCCAAGAGCCCACGGGCCCAGTCACGCGGATCGCGATGTCGCTGGGCGCGGCACCTGCCCGGGGATCCCCCGCGAGCCCGGTCAAGTTCAATGTCAGTGTCACGAATGCAGGCGACAGGCAAGTCTGGCGCTGCGCCGGCTGCACTTGCGGAAATGGAGTTGCAATCACGGTGCTGGGGCCGGACGGCAATGCCGTCATCCTCGTCGACCCCAAGGGCCCGCGGCCTTTGTGCGTGGACAACAACGTTCCTTTTCCGCCTGGAGAGACTCTGACGGGCGGCACCGGCGGGACGACTTTCACCGGAACGCTCTACGACGGGTTCAGCCCGACCTATCCGACGCCGACGTATGCGGCCCCCGCGGGCAAGTACACCGTGATTGCCACGTTCACGTACCGGACAGGATCGGGCGAAACCGTGCACTCGATCCAGAAGAACACCGCGTTCGACTGGCAACCCTAGGTGTGAAGTCTAGAGAGGTTGTTGGGCCCTGGCTCCGAATTGTCCCGGAACCAGCCCTGAAAATCGTCCGCTCTTGTCTGTTCCCGTCGCCTTCCCCCCTTTGGTGACGCAATCTTCCCCGCCAGCGCACGCCAACGAACGGCCGGGCAACAAACGGGCTTAACAAGCGCGGCCACAAGAGGCGTTCTTAGCTCACTGCTCTCTTCGGGTGCGATTTGTGCCGTGACGTATCTCGGGCTGCACGGGGAAAGGAGGCGGCGATGCATTTGAAGCCGCTCTACACCGTTCGGTTTCATTATCCCAGGGGTTGGGAAGTGCAGCTCACAGGCGACGCCGGCTCAGAAGAGCACGACTTCTTCTTTGCTGAGGGTCGGCTCGAAGGTGGGATTGCCGGCCAATTTCGAGCTGCCAACCATCCCCGCAAACGCGTCGATGGCCACTATCTGATGGACCTTCATGGATTCATCGAAACGATTGATGGCGGGCTGATCATGCTCGAGTATCGAGGATACGGCAGGTCTTACCCCGCGGGACGTCGGCAAGTCATCGGGGCCGCGTTTCACCTCTCGGAGCACACCAACTACCGAAGGCTGAACGACGCCGTTTGCGTCATCGCCGGCGAGGTGCGCCGACCCGATCCCGCCCCCGTACCGCTCGAGCAGAAGCACATCCAACTCGTGTTCAGTGTCTCGGAGTTGGTTTGGGAGGCACCACCGGAGTAAGGCGGTCATCCGCGTCCTTGTGCCGACGTGCGCCCCGAAAACGGCCCGGTACTGCCTATTCGGACCGCGTGCACGATGGACTGCCGCACCTGCGCCTGCAGGCGGAGCCGCTTCCCTTACGGCTGGTCCTCGTACGGGATCGGCTTGTCCTTCTTGTCCTTCTCCGCCCGGCCGTAGTGGTACGTGAGCCCGGCATAGATGATCCGCGAGTCGCGGCGTGTCGTCACGCGTTGCTGGGTGCCGGCGACGTCCAGCTCCGTCTCCTGCCGCTGCGTCTTAAGCAGGTCGGTGATGGCCAGGGTCAGGGAGATGCGGTCCGTGACGAGGCTCTGCCGCGCGCCGACGTTCAGGACATAGCTCGGGTGCGCGTCACCCTGCGGCGTGAGCCGGGCCGAGCGGTAGTTGGAATTGACCTCGAGCGTCGTGCCGTGCCACGGCGTCGAGCTCACGTTCAACGTGCCGCTCCAGGACACGACCGACCGCCTCCCGGCATAGCCGAGGTTCGACGCGTCGATCTGCTCGAAGAAGACGTTGGCGTTCACGTTCGCCTGCAGCGCGCGGCCCACCGACATCGTCAGCACCGGCTCGATCCCCGCCGACCGGTCGCTGGCGAGGTTCGCCATCGTCCGCAGGAAGGTCGTGTCGGTGAGCGCCTGGGTCACGCGCGTGAACCCGTCGGTCTTGTAGCGGTAGTAGACGCTGGGCAGGAACGTCACGTGGTCGCGGCGGATCCGGTAGCCGAGCTCGAGCGAGTGGATCGACTCCGGTCTCAGCCGGGGGTTCCCCGCCTCCATGTTGTACGGATCCGTGAATTCCGGGAACGGATTGAGGTCGTCGCTCTCGGGCCGCCGGATCCGGCGGCTGTAGCTCAGCTGCACCTCGCCGCGCGCACGGGTCCTGTAGTTGACGTGCAAGGTCGGGTACAGGCCTGCGTACCGGTCGGTGAAGCCGGTTCCGCCCGAGACGAGGTCGGAGCTGGCGATCGCGTATTCCCCCCGCAGGCCCGCGAGCACGTCGAACTTGCCGAGCGTCCGCTCGTACGTGCCGTAGACGCCCTGGATGGCCTGAGCGAGCCGGAACCGGTAGGTCTTGGCCGGGTTGGCCAGGAACGTGTTCTGGGTGACGTCCAACGAGTCCGCGTCCGAGTGAATGTCCTGGTGGTGAAGCTCGAGCGCGTAGCCGGCTTCCAGCTTCGACACGTCGTCCCGCGGGTCGCTGTAGTCGACGGTGAGGTGGCCTTGCCTCTCGGCCTGCACCAGCAGGACGTCGCTCGCCGGATCCGGCTGGGCCGGCGCGCGCCAGTGCTCGACGAAATGCGCGACTGCCCGCTGCGGGGCGTCGAACCCATTGGCCTCGATGCGCAGCTCGTGGTTCTCGCCGGGGAAGTCGTGCTGGAACGCGGCGGTGACGCCGGTCTGGCTCTCCAGCTCGTAGCCCGTCTGCAGCCGGTCATGGTCCGTGAGCGCCGCTCCCCCGTTGTCCCGAGTGACGATCGTCGTGATTGCGTCCCGCGTCGGGCGGCGGCGGAAGTAGTCCGCCGACAGGTCGACGGCATCCCGGGGCGTGGCGTGGTAGCTCGCGCCCACGGTGCCCACGTGCACTTGCGGGCGGATCGAGACGTGGTCGTCCTCCTGATACGAGCTGGCCGCTCCCGATCCGTTCAGGATGCGGTCGTCGGCGCCGAGGCGGTGCCTGCGGTCGTCGCGGTAGCCGTAGTTCCCGAACAGGTCGAACCTCCCCGGGTGCCCGCTGAAGGCGACGTTCTCGTTGTGCCGGCCCGATTCGCCCAGGTGCGCGGTCGCGTCGCCGCTCACGCCGGTTCCGGCGCCCTTCTTCATCACGATGTTGATGATTCCGGACGTGCCCTCCGGGGTGAAGCGGGCCGAGGGGTTGGTGATCACCTCGATCTTCTCGATGCCGGCGGCCGGGAGCTGCTGCAGCACGTCCGCACGACTCTTGCCCATCAACGGCGACTTCTTTCCGTTCACCAGCACCACGACATCGGGAGATCCGCGCAAGCTAACCTTGCCGTCGAGATCGACCTGCACGGAGGGGATGTTCTGCAGGAGATCGCTCGCCGAGCTGGACTTGGCCATCAGGTCGTGATCGACGTTGTAGACGCGGCGGTCGATCGAGTTGTTGAAGAGGCTCCGCTCCGACGAGACCAGCACCTCGTCGAGGACCAACGCCGACGACTTCAGCGCTATCGTCCGGAGGGCCATCGTCGGTTGGGCCGCGGTGAGGACGAACACCGCCGAGCGGAAGCTCACGTGGCCGATGAGGCTGCATTGCACGAGGTAGGCGCCCAGGGGCACGTGGGCAAAGCTGAACGCGCCGTCCTTGCCCGAGGTGGTCCCGACGACCCGACTGGAATCGGACTGGCTGCGCAGGACGACGCTGGCGCTCTCGAGCGGCGCGTGCGTCGAGGCCTCGGTGACGACCCCGGTGACGCCCCCCTCGGAAGCCCCCTGGGCGTGAAGAAGGCCGGGCCCGGTGCACAGCAGGATGAGGACCGCCAGATGGCTACCCAGCTTCACGGCGTGGGGACTCCGAATCGTTGATTCGCACGTCGCGCATGCCGCGGCCCGCGGATGAGTCACCCTAGCGACTCGTGGACGGGCGCTCAACCCCAAGCGCGCCGAGCCAGGGCGGGAAGGCCCTGGCCCGGCGATCCTGTCGCTCTCGGCCCGCCGGCGCTATCGGCTGGCGCCGACCGCCGCGGGCACTTCCTCGATCTTGTAGATCTCTCGCTTCCCGTACTCGACGAGATCGTGATAGCCCTTCATCACGTTCTCGAACTCCCGGCCGTCGGCCTCGCTCATCCCTCTCCCGGCCATCATGTCGTCGAAGGCCTTCAGGTCCTTGACCTCGAACTCCATGATCGTGGTCCAGTAGCGCTCCCCCACGACGTCGGTCATCACTCGTAGGTTTCCCTGCCCGGACTTCTGCATCAACTTCGCCATGGCGAGGGACTTGTCGACCATGGGCCGGACCTTCCCGGGCTTGCAGTACATGATCTCGCGGACGAGCAGCATGGCTGTTCTCCTTTCCTTGGTCTCATCGCGACCCCTGCCACGGACCGTACCAGCACCAGGGGAACGCGTCAGCAGTTTTTGGAATTCGGGTCGTCCCCCGAGGCCGCGTCAAGGTGCTTCCCCCTTGCCGTGCTAGGATTTGTGGCTCCATCGGAGCCCCTGGAAGAGCCTTCTCACCGAGTGGACCGCCATGCGCTGCTTCTCGCGATACCTCACCACACGGCTCGGGGACATCTGCATGCGCGCCGCGCTGCTCGCTTGCGCGCTCTCGCTCATCGGGTTCGATCGGGCCCGGGCCCAAGCGCCGGACACCCTCCAGGCACGGCGCGACCCGGCGACGGATGCTGCGGCGATCGACGAGCGGCTGGCCGACCGGGGCCTCGAGAACGTCACCGCCCGGGCCGGGCACACGCTGCTCGTGGCCTACGAGAATCGCCGCTGCCGTCACAGCGCCGAGGCGCTGGGGCAGGCGTGGGTCGCGGCGGGAGGGCCGCTGCTCGCGTTCGAGCGCCGCCGCGGCCTGATCGTGGCCGCGATCGCCACCTCGCCGAACGATTCGCTCGCGCCCTTTCGCGTGCTCTATCCGAGCGGCGCGACGTTCCCGCCGCCGCCCGCGGGCCCGATGCGCTCCCCCACCTTCGCGCGCGCCGATCTCGAGATCGGGGCGCGCGTGGACTATCGCGTCGGGCAGATCTTCGATCCGATCCAGTGGCGGGTCGACCTCGAGCCGCGCCTGATCCTCAATCCCTGGACGGGGGCGGCGCTGCGACTGGGCGTGCTGTTGCCGCTTCAGAACGATTTTCCCGCCAGCGATCTCAACCCCGATCTCAATCGAGTGCGCCCGGGGCGCATGAGCCTCGATCAGTTCCTGTGGCTGCCACGCGCGGCGCTGATGTCCATCTCGGGCGGCTATTTCGGCGACAACCGCTGGGGCGCATCGGTGGGCGCAGCACGTCCGCTGGCTGAAGGCGCGTGGCTGCTGGATGCGCAGCTCGAGCGCACGGGGTTCCTCGCCTTCACCGAGACGGGCACGCTCTACTCGATCCCGGATCGCACGAGCGGCTTCGCGGGCGTGACCTATCGTCCGCCGTTCGCGGATCTTTCGCTGCGGCTGCGGGCGGGCCAGTTCCTCTACGGTGACCGGGGCGTGGACCTCGAGCTGCGGCGGGCCATCGGCGATTTCGAGGTCGGCTACTTCGCCCAGCGCACGACCGGCACGAACCTCTACGGCGTGCGCCTCGACCTGCCCATTCCGCCGGCACGACGCTCCACCGGATCCCGCCTCCGCGTGCAACCGGTCACGCGCTTTGCGCTCTCATTCCGCGATCACAGCGAGCCGATCGGGACGTTCGTCAGCGGCGTCGCCTCGCGCGAAGACTACCTGCGGCAGCTGAACCGCCCGGCGATGGATGCGAACGCGGACCGCTACTGGAGGGCCCTCGGCGGGCCCGCTCCCGCCTCTGCGCCAGCTCTCGAATGGGTTTCGCTGACGGGCATGAGCGGCTTCATCCAGACGCCGTGGGCAGGCGTGCTCGCCGATCGGGGATTCGAGGCCGGGTACAACTACGTTCCCAGGCGCTGGGCGTACGACCATCGCGGCACGAACGACAACCAGATCTTCTACGCCACCCTCGGCTTCCTGCCACGGATCGAGACCGCCCTGCGCTGGACCCGGATTCCGGGCTATCGCAGCTTTCAGGAGATCGTCCCCGACTCGCGCCTCGTGGACATGGACCGGATGGCCAGCGGGCGCCTGGAGCTGCTCGCGCCCCGCCCGGGCCGCCCGGGACTGGCGGTCGGGATCGAGGACGCCGAGGGGACGCGGCGGTTTCACTCGAGCTACGCCGTTGCGGGCCTGCCCGTTACGTTCCACCATGTGGCCGGCAGGGTCGGTCTGGGTTATGGTTTTCGCGTGTTCGACGCGAGCCGATACGTGCTCGATGGCGCCTTCGGGGCCCTCGAATGCGAGTTTCCGCGGTGGCTGCGCGTCCAGGTCGAGAACGATTCGGAGAAGTGGAACGCGGGACTGGGCCTGGGCGCGTTCGGGGGTTTGAGCGTCCGCGCGGCGCTGCTGCACCTGAACAGCCTGGCCCTGGGGATCGGATGGTCGCATAAGCTCTGAGCTTCGAACCCAAACGGAGAGGCACCATGAGCCATGACATCCAGCCTTCGCACCGCAGTGCCTTGGCCGTTCTGACCGCGGTCGTGACCTTGGCGCTCGCCATGACCGTGACGCAGTGCCGCCCGGTGGACGACAACGTGGTCGGCTTGAGGCTCGGGGGCCACCCGGCCACGGAGGCGGCGAACTGCATCTCGGCGTGCGCGCACGCCTACGCCGACTCGATGCACGTCGAGAGCGATCTCCACGTGGCCAACGTCAAGGCCTGCGCGGGCGACGGCACGTGTCTCGCGAACGAAGCCGCCCGCTTCCAGCTCGCGGTGAAGCGGATCCAGGCCGGGCGCCGGGCGTGCCAGAACAACTGTCACCATCAGGGCGGTGGTGAAGGGGGACGCTGAGGCGCCGAGACCCCGAGCGCAACTGCCCGATCACCAAGGCCGACTTGCTTTCGACGACTCGGGGAGCATCCTCCCGTGGTCGCCCACGTTCCAGTCACACCGAGCATCCGTTCACTCCGAACTACGAGTTGAACTAGCCCGTGCGCTGGATCCTGATGTTCTGCGTCACGGCCGCCACCGGCGCGTCCCCCGCGCAGGCGGCGACCTGGGGACCGGCACCCGGACTCACGCAGGTGCCGATCTGGCCGGGGGCGGCGCCCGGCTCGCGCCCGGCTCCCGACAGCGAGTCGATCGCGACCGCGAAGAACCTGGTCGACGCCAAGCCGTGGCGCGCCGGCGTTCCCACCGAGATGCACCTGTACGCCAACAGTGGGCACGCGTTTGGGCTGCGGCGGTCGTCTCCTTCCTCGCGCAAGCAGCCGTCTATCCGTCGTTAGCTCGACAGGTCCCGGCTCGGTTCCCCTTCGTTGATGCCGCAGCGAGCTAGCAGTGAAGGCGCCGTCTTCAAGGGATGGAGCCGAAAACCTCCTCGACTTCCCGAGTCACCAATGCGAGATCCAGCAGCGCGAGGTGATGCACGCGCTCGATCGTGAACGAGTCCTCGGTGAAGTCGTCGCCCAGCACGTTGCTCTCGAGATGGCGCGCCAGGAGCGCCTCCGCGGCGGCGGCTTCCTCGTTCGAGAAGACCAGGCGAACGTGCGGGACGCGACGCTTCGCGCTCCGGTACCAATCCGCCAGCGGATCGCCGGGCTCCTCGAACGGCTTCACTAGATCGGCCGCGTAGCGGCGCAGCGGCTCGAGATCGTTGCCGAGCTTGATGAACATCTCGGCGAAGTAGCTCTGGACCACCAGCCAGGTCTCGAGCGTATCGATGTGCTCGGCGAGCGACTTCAGGATCTCGAGCGTCCCGTCGGGGTTGGCCGCATCGATCTTGGCGTACAGCCGGGTCGCGAAACACGTGTCCAGGCAGACGTTCGGGCCGAGCGCGATCAGCCCGTCGACGGCCACGCCCGCGCCCTCGTCATCGTGCATCATGCGCATCAACTGATCCGACCCCGCCGAGTGCCCGACCAGCACCAGGCGCTTGGCCCGGCACTGGGCCACGATCTCCCGCAGCATCAGTCGCAGGACTCGCGAATGATCGTCGAGCCCCAGCGTCGGTCGGCGCTTTTCCTGCTTTCCGAACCCGACCAGCGTGACGGCCACGGCGCGATATGGTGAGGCCTTCAGGAAGTTCGCGAACTGACCCCCGTCGGCGCCGAGCCCGTGCAGGAACACGACCAGCCGGTCGGACTGAACCTGGTTGTCGACATAGGTGACCGGATAACCGACCAGGCGGGGATTGCGCTCGGCGAGCTGGCGCACGTGGGCGGCCGTGAGTACGAACTCGCGCTCGATCAGCGGGCCGGCCGAGCGCACCCCCGCCGTCGGTTCACTTGCCGGCCAGCGCAGCGCGAGTGCGAGGTCGTGCGCATTCTGCCATCGCTGCTCGGGATCCTTCGCCAGGCAGGCGCGGACCGCCCGTTCGAGGTTCGGCGGCGTGAGCGGCATGAGCTCCGCCATAGGGCGGGGCTCGTCCTTCATGATCGAAGAGACCAGGGAGGCCGGCGTCGAGCCGTCGTAGGCGCGTCGGCCGGTGGCCATCTCGTAGAGCGTGCAGCCCAGCGCCCATAGGTCGCTCCGTGCGTCGGCCTCGCGGCCCTCGAGCTGCTCGGGCGCCATGTACTGGAACGTCCCGACGAACTGCCCCTCGGCGGTGAGCGGTGTCGCCACGGTCGGGGATTGGGACAGCGCCCCCGGGCCGCTACCCGCGGCGCCCAGCGCGACGCCCCCGTGCCTTTCGCGGGCGAGACCGAAGTCCATGAGCTTGGCCCCCGACCTGGAGAGCATCACATTGGCGGGCTTGAGGTCACGGTGCACGACACCGGCCCGATGGGCGCGGTCCAGGGCGTCGGCGATCTCGGCGCCGATCCGCAGGACGTCGCCGGTGGGGAGCGGGCCGCGGGCGATCCGCTCGGCCAGCGATTCGCCGTCGACCAGCTCCATCACCAGGTAGTCGATCTCGCCTTCGCGGCCGAGATCGTGGAGCACGCAGATGTGGGAGTGATTGAGCCCCGAGACGACGCGCGCTTCGCGCTCGAAGCGCGTGCGGGCCTCCGGGCTCTCGGACAGGTGCGGGGGCAGAACTTTGACCGCCACTTCGCGGCCCAAGCGCGTGTCGCGCGCGCGGTAGACCTCACCCATCCCTCCCGCACCGAGGGGGGCCACGACCTCGTAAGGACCCAGGCGCGTGCCGGCGGTGACGGGCATCTATGGAGTTTACCCCACCGCCGGCCCGGCGCGAAACGAACGAGTCGTCGGGCGCCAACTCCTGCTTCGGGTGCGAATGACGCTTGACAACATTTAGCGTGTGGGCTAAGTATTGTGCTCATGAAGCGGGACGACGCGTACGAGGAGGTCTTTGAGGCGCTGTCACACCCGGCGCGACGCCTCATCCCCCCATGACGCTTCACCTGGCGGCGTGATGACGGCCGGCGACATCGCCACCATGTGGCGCAATCCACTGTGCTTCGTCGATGCGGGAACCGTCTATCGCGGGTGAGCGATGGCGCGCCGCATGCGGACTGAGCCTTTCACGGCGAGGCCGTGAGCGCAGGCTCGACCTCGGCGGCCGCTGTCGATCCTCACGTGGACCTTCAAGGGAGCGTGACGATCGTCCGAGTTTGGACCCAGTCACCCACCTTGAGTCGCAGGAAGTACACGCCGCCGCTCAGCGGCCTGCCGTTCGAGGAACGCAAGTCCCAATCCACCGCACGGAAGCCAGGCTGGGCAACGCCCTGATCGACGATTCGCACCTGGCGCCCGCTCACGTCCAGGACCGACAGCTGGTAGCCCTGGCCGGCGCGTTCGTTTGAAACGCTGAACTCGAGCCGCGCCAAACCCCGGAGCGGGTTGGGATGCGGTGACATCAGCGCGAGTGCAGGAGTCCCCGACTGCCCGGGTGCAAAACGGCAGGGCCAGCACGTCGCGGTGTTCAATGCAAACACATTGCTGAGCGCCGAGAGGTTAGCAGCCTCGTCCCGGGTCTTGAGCGCATACCACCACCGGCTGCAGGCCGCGAGATCGGTATCGATCATGGTTTGGGGCGTTCCGGCCACCGCGGGATCGGGCGGCCCGAGCGGCCACGCACTGCTGAAGTTCGATTCGGTGATGGCTCGGTTGTAGAACCGGAAATCGTAAGACTTGGCCGTTCCAGTGGCCCCGTCGTCCCCGGGCGCCGTCCATGAGAGCGTGAGTTCTCCCGTCGTGCAATTGAGCGATCCGCTCAGGTTGGTGACCGCCGACGGCGGCGTGACATCAGGGAAGCTGAGCGCCCAGACATCCTCGAGGAGGAAAGTGCCGTCGGTCCCGCCCATCACGATCAAGCTGTCCCGCGCCCGATCGAACGCCGCCACAAGGTTGGTCCGCTTGTACGGGGGCCCCAGCGACGCGGTCACGATGGACCAATTCGGCGCTCCGCTGAGGTTCATGGACCAGATATAGCTGTTGTAGATGGTATTGGTGGTGCGGCCGCCCCAGACGAGCACGCGGTCGCGCAGGGAATCGTAAGCCGCGATGTGGTACGCGATGTGCGCGAGTGGCGGACTGGGAGTGAGCTGGACCCACGCCGGGTTCGCCAGAGGGATGGACCAGACATCGGGCCAGTAGTAGCCGAATTCATCGTATCCGCCCGTGATTATCAATCGGTCGTGCGGGATGTCGTAGATCTCGGCGGTTCCGCCTCGGGAGATGATCCCCGATCCGCTGGGGATGATCCTCGACCACGTGGGCGATGCCAACGTAAGCGCCCAAATCTGGTACTCGGGACCGACGCCGCACTGAATCTCGATCATTCTGTCCCGCGCCTTGTCGTACACGGCGTGACACTCCTGCTGATACTGCGTGGGCGGTGGCTGGCCCGCCGGGGTCAATGGTTGCCACGCCGGCGTCCCGGCCAGAGTCAGTGCCCACGTGTCGTTGAAGAGCGACGAACTGCCGTACCCGCCGAACACGATCATGCGGTCGCGGTTCCGGTCGAGAATGGCCGCCGCGCTCGCGCGAGCGCCCGGGGGCGTACCCGTCGGATTGAGCTTCGTCCAGGTCGGATGACTCGTGAGCGCCAGGGCGTAGACGTCATTGTTGAAACCGGTGCCGTCGTAGCCGCCGAACACGAGGACGCGCTGCCGAGGCTCGTCCCAGATCATCGTCTGATCGGTGCGGCGGCTTGGGGTCATCGGCGTCCACACCATCGGCGACGCGAGCGAGAGCGCGTACGTGTCACTGTGGTGGCGATACGGTCCGTTGAACGACACGATCTCGTTGCCGCCGAACGTCACGAGCTGGTTGCGACCGCTATCGAACACGCCCACATGGTTCGAGCGCTTTGTCGGCGGGAGGCCCCCCACGCTGAGGACCGACCAAGTGTTGGTCGCGAAGGTGAGGGCCGAGACCCCGTTCGTTTGGGTGTTCGGGCCGGTCAGTCCGGCGAAGACGACCATGCGGTCCCGCGGCGCGTCGTAGATCGCGACGAGATAGCCGCTTCCCAGCCCGACATTCGAGGCCAGTTGGCTCCACGACGGTATCGCCGAGAACGAGAGCGCCCACGCATCAGACTGATAATTGCTACCCCCGTAGATGACCATCCGGTCGCGCGTCGGGTCGTAGATTGCGGAGTGGCCGTACCGGGCGGCCGGCGCCGTGCCCGTGGGTGACAGTTGGCTCCACGCGGGGGTGCCGGCGAACGACAGCGCCCACACGTCGCTGGCTCCAGCTCCCGAGAAGATCACCATACGATCACGTGACGCGTCATAGATCGCGGGCGTGTCGGACCGGGCGCTCGGGAGTGGGCCGGAAGGCTGCATCTGCGCCCATGTGGGCGCGGCACCACCAAGCGAGAGCGCCCAGACATCGTTGAGAGTCGTCGATCCATCGTAGCCGCCGAAGATCACCAGGCGATCGTGGACGGAATCGTAGATCGCCGAGCACGAGCTTCTTGGCGAAGGTGGCGCACCCGTCGTGACCAACTGCTCCCAGCCAAACCCCGCGTTGAGATTCAGCGCCCACACGTCGTTGTAGGTTGTCGCGGGCCCGCCGTTGAAGGAATAGACGCCCCCAAAGACCAACATGCGATTGCGCGTGGGATCGTAGGCGGCCGACGAGGCAGTCCGGGCATGCGGTTCGAGCTCGTTCCACTGAATCGCTGCGGTTTCGGTTTGTAGCGCCGCGTCCGGTCCCTGCGATGTGGCAGCACCAACGGACGTCACCCCCCCTGCGGCCAGCCAGTTCATCACCTGCGATTGCCACGGTTGCAGGTTGGGCGCCTGGGCCGCCTCCCGAAGCTCCAACCGGGTCTGGGGGTCGAGGCGAGGCACATCACCTCGCGCTTCCGTGGCACCGAGGAGAGGAAGGACTGTCACCGACGCCCACGCGAGAAGAAGCGAGAAGCGGGGCAACGAAACGCGCTTCGACATGGGGGCCTCCATACCCGGCGAAAAAACGCCGCAATACCGGCACCAGGGGAGCCCCTATCAGACGGTGACGCTAGGCTGGCTGCCCAGATCCCGGCGGATCGTCCGGAGTTCAGTCCGATCTTGAGCTCAAGTCAAGAAGAATGTGTTTAGTGAAAAAGCGCCCGGGTGCCGAAGAACAACCCGGGATGGACCGAGCCATGGGACTTCGCCGGGTTCATCTCGTGGGTCGTCGATCAGAGCGTCGGGAAGCTCTACGGCTGCGACGATGACGAGGGCAGCCCGGCCAACGCCGACGCATACACCGGCTATTGGGCGCGCGACCGCCAGACCGTCCTGGACAGGGTATCGCCCCGGGGCGCCGCGGTGCGGCCGGGCGGCATCAAGCTCCGGCTCTCACATCCCGATCAGAAGTTTGGCCACATCGTCTTCGCCGACGGCGAGGGCAGTACGGTCGAAGCGCATTCGACGAAGCGCGGCGTCCTCGCCTCGGTGCTCGAAGGACGGCGATAGGACGCAGGCCTGTGAGGTTCGCCAGGCCCCCCTGCCCCCGCTAGCGATACTGGAACCGGTAGGTCAGCCCCGCGTCCAGGCCGGGGCCCCGGTACATCGCCTGCGGCCCCGCCTTCTGGCCGAACGTGGCCCACTCATAGCGCGCGCCGGCGGTCATGCCAAACGCCGGAGTCCAGTGCCAGTCAAAGCCGCCGCCGGCTCGGATCCCCAGCCCGCTCACGACGCTCGTGCCGTCGTTGGCGCCCGGGGTGCCGCCCGTGGTCTGCTGCTGGGCGATGCCGAGGGCCAGGCCGAGCCCGCCGATCGCGAACGGCTCGAACGCGTCGGCGCGGGTCGTGAACGGGTAGAGCTTGAGAGCGGTGAGGCTGGGGACGAGATGCGTATGGAACGTGGTCTGCGTGCTGCCGAGCAAGCCAGTCTGGGTCACGCTGTACGAGTGGCCCCAGTAGCCGATCGTGTTCTCCCAGACGAGGTGGACGTCGAGTCCCTTCTGGAAGTAACCCTCGAAGGCCGGCGTCCGGCTCGCGCCGTTTCCGGTCGGCACTCCCTGAACGTCCCACCAACCGACGCGCAGCCCCGCGCCGTTGCTCTCGCGAACGGTGCGTGCTTCGACGGTTTCGGTGGCATCCGCGGCATACGAGGGAATGGCGAGAAGGCCGAGCGCCAGGATGGCGAGGCCGGCGGACCAGCGGCATGGGATCGAGATCATGAGTCCTCCGAGGCGGCCGGGGGTCTCAGGGCAGGGCGGTTCGCGCATGGTATCGACACGTGCGCGGCCCCTCTGGAGCGTAGCGGAGGTCGTGGATGATGCCTACCCGGCGTTTCATCGTGGCGGCCGCCTGTCTGGCACCGGGGCTGGTGGGTTGCGGCTCGCATTCCCAGCCGGCGCGCCCGGTCGTGCCCGTCTCGCTTGCGATCGCGCGCACGCCGTCGGGGGCGAGCATCGTGTCCGGCATGGCGGGCCTCAGCTACGAAAAAGGCGGTCTCGCGCTTCCGTTCTTCAACGCGGCCAACGGCCCGCTCGTGACCCTCCTCCGGCGGCTGGGACCGAGCGTCCTGCGCGTCGGCGGCAACAGCGTCGAAACGACTCCCTGGAGCCCTGCGGGCGCGGGGCTGACG
>JACXTT010006663.1_pt1 | contig 16445 bp, 14 predicted proteins | sample 9270951 | NCBI WGS metagenome assembly JACXTT01 (sample SAMN15532306, study PRJNA645909) | rock metagenome | isolation source: weathered quartz diorite | place: Puerto Rico | collected 2017-06-21 | reverse complement strand
AGATGATCAGGTTGATCACCGTGTGGTTCACCATTTCCATCGATCTCTCCTTAACAGGCCAGGGCCTCTTCTTCGCGCCGCGTCATCAGGCAGGCGGCGACGATGTCGTCTTCGAGGTTGAGCGTGAACCGGCCTTCCTTGTCGAGGACCAGCTTGAGGAAATCCAGCACGTTGCGGGCATAGAGCGCCGAGGCGTCGGCCGCGACCATGCTGGCGAGATTGGTGTGCCCGACGAAGATGACGCCATGGCGCTCGACCACTTCGTCGGCCACCGTCAGCGGGCAGTTGCCGCCTTGCGCGGCGGCCAGGTCGACCACCACCGAGCCCGGCTTCATCTGCTGCACGGTCGCTTCCTGCAGCAGCACGGGTGCCTTGCGGCCCGGGATCAGCGCGGTGGTGATGATGATGTCGGCCTGCTTTGCGCGCTCATGGACCAGTTCCGCCTGGCGGCGCATCCAGTCCGGCGGCATCGGCCGGGCATAGCCGCCCACGCCCTGCGCGATTTCGCGTTCTTCGTCGGTGACGAATGGCACGTCGAGGAACTTGCCGCCCAGCGATTCGATCTGCTCTTTCACGGCGGGGCGCACGTCCGAGGCCTCGATCACCGCGCCGAGGCGCTTGGCCGTGGCGATGGCCTGCAGGCCCGCCACGCCGGCGCCGAGGATCAGCACGCGTGCCGCCTTGACGGTGCCGGCGGCGGTCATCAGCATCGGCATGAAGCGCTGGTAGTGATGCGCGGCGACCAGCACGGCCTTGTAGCCGGCGATATTGGCCTGCGAGGAGAGCACGTCCATGCTTTGCGCACGCGTAGTGCGTGGCGCGGCTTCGAGCGCGAACGCGGTAATACCCGCGGCGGTCATGCGCGCCTTGTTCTCGGCATCGAACGGATTGAGCATGCCCACCAGCACCGAACCCGGCTTCATGTGCGCCAGCTCGGTGATCTCGGGCGCGCGCACCTTCAGCACCAGGGGCGCGCCAAGCGCCTCGGCGGCGCTGCCAATCCGTGCGCCCGCGGCCTCATAGGCTGCATCGGGCTGGCTGGCGCGTACGCCAGCGCCAGCCTGGACCACGACCTGATGGCCCTGTGCGACGTATTTCTTGACCGTCTCGGGCGTTGCCGACACGCGACTCTCGCCTGGACCTACTTCAGCAGGTATTCCAATGAGCATGTTTGCCTTCCTCAAATCGAGCAATAGGACTGTTGCGCGGGGGCTTGGACCCGAGCCGCTGGCCTAGACAAATTCCATGATGACGGCGTCTGCTGCCACGGCATCGCCCCGGCCGACATGGATGCTTGATACCTCCGCCGACCGCTCCGCGCGCAGTACGATCTCCATCTTCATGGCTTCGATAACGCAAAGCGCGTCACCCGCACTGACGGCCTGTCCGGGCTTGACGGCAACTGACAGCACTGTCCCTGGCATGGGGCTGAGCAATCCGGATGCGCCTGCCGCCGCTTGCGCCTTTGGCATCAGAGCCCAGAGTTCCGCCTCCCTTGCAGAGGTAACCTGTACGAGTGCCTCCTGCCCGGCATGTGAGAGGAAGAAGCCAGCCACATCGGTGCGAAGCTGAGCGGCGACCGGTTCACCGGCGATCATCCCTTGCCATACCCGCTGTCCCGGGCACCAATCCGAGTCGACGGCAGTCGCCGCCCCGGCAGCATCCTGCTCTCCGAACCGGAGTTGCCAATGCGTACCTTCGCCTCTGACCATCGCCGTGAACCTGGAATCACCGATCAACGCCGCGCGCCGGATCTCCCTGTTGGCTTGGGCAACCTGATTGCGCGTTCGCAAGCGGGCCTCGACAGCAAAGGCAATGGCAGCGAAGCGCAACGCCATGTCGCCGGAGGGCGCCCGCATCGAGAATCCCTCCGGGAACTCCTCCGAAATGAAGCCCGTAGACAAGCGCCCCTCCTGCCATCGGGGATGCCGCATCAACGTGCTGAGGAATGGCAAGTTATGTCGGATACCCTCAATCGCAAAGGCGTCCAGTGCGCGCGCCTGCGATGCAATCGCCTCATCCCGACTAGGGGCGTGCGTGACGAGCTTGGCGATCATCGGATCGTAGTAGACCGACACCTCCCCGCCTTCGTGCACACCGGTATCGTTTCGAACGGTCACGCCATCACGCACCTCTTCGGCCGGCGGCCGGTAGGTAATCAGGCGCCCCGTCGAAGGCATGAAATTGCGCAGCGGGTCTTCCGCGTATACCCGGCTTTCCACTGCCCAGCCGTTCAACCGAACATCTTCCTGACGAAGTGACAGCTCCTCCCCGGCAGCAACGCGAATCATCTGCTCCACCAGGTCGATGCCGGTAACCAGTTCGGTCACAGGATGCTCGACCTGCAAGCGGGTATTCATCTCCAGGAAGTAGAACGACCGGTCCTGCCCGACGACGAACTCGACCGTTCCCGCCGAGTCGTAGCCGACGGCACGTGAGAGCGCAACCGCCTGCTCGCCCATGGCTCGGCGTGTAGCCTCGTCCAACAGTGGAGACGGCGCCTCTTCGATGACCTTCTGGTTACGCCGCTGGATCGAGCACTCACGTTCCCCGAGGTAGACCAGGTTGCCGTGCTTGTCGCCCAGCACCTGAATCTCGATATGCCGCGGGTTGACGATGAATTTCTCGACGAAGATGCGATCATCCCCGAACGACGATGCCGCTTCAGACTTGGCGCGCTCGAAGCCCTCGGCCACCTCTGCCTGGGACCAGGCGATGCGCATGCCCTTCCCGCCGCCGCCAGCCGATGCCTTGATCATGACTGGATAGCCGATCTCGTCGGCAATCCGTACGGCATGTTCCGCGCCATCTATCTCGCCCAGATGGCCAGGCACGGTGGACACGCCCGCCGCACGGGCGCACCGCTTGGACTCGATCTTGTCGCCCATCGCTTCCATGGCATGGGCATTCGGCCCGATGAACGTGATGCCCGCACCCTGCAGCGCCTGGGCAAACGCGGCGCGCTCGGACAGGAAGCCATAGCCAGGATGGACCGCTTGCGCCCCCGTTTGGCGGCAAGCCTCCACGATCCTGTCGATGACCAGATAGGAATCGGCAGCGGCAGCGGCGCCAACCGCGACAGCTTCGTCAGCCAGGCGGACGTGCAGCGCATGTCGATCCGCTTCGGAATAGACCGCCACGGTCTGAATACCCATGCGGCGGGCGGTCCGGATGATTCGGCAAGCAATCTCGCCGCGGTTGGCAATCAAGATCTTGGAGAACACGGTGCGCTTCGCCAGTTATCGGGTTAAGAAGGAATGCGACCGACGCGGGGACTTTCCCCCACTGTCTTGCCGCCAAGGGAAAGAGCCCGGGCGATGTACGAGCGTGTCTGTGATGACGCAATGATGGCGTCGATCCCGCCGCTTGTCAGGCCTTCTCGGCAGACAACTGCGCGCGCTCCGCCGACAGGGGTCCGGGCCTTTTCCTGTGCAGTCGTGTCGCGCGGTGCCATCAAGCCGATACTTGCCTGTGGCCAGCCGAAGGCGATATCCGCGCAGACCAGGCGAGAGCCCAGCGTCAGACCGGCAGCGCCATAGGATTTTCTAAGAATCACGGTTATCAGCGGGACCTTCGCACGCGCGTACGCGCACAGGAGACTGGCGGCATGGCCTACCACGCCGGCATGCTCCTCGCTCATCCCCGGGACGAAGCCGGCAGCATCGACGAAGGTCAGCACCGGAATTCCAAAGGCATCGCAATGACTGACAAAGCGCGTAATCTTTGCTGCGGCCGCGGCATTGAGTACTCCAGCCAGCACTGAAGGCTGATTTGCCACCACGCCAACCGACTGTCCGTCAATACGCCCGAATCCAACCACGGCGCTACCTGCAAAATTCGGCTGGAGTTCGAAGAAGTCGCCTTCGTCTACCACTTTGCCCACGACCTCCTTCACATCGAACGGCAGCGTGGTGTCCGAGGGAATCAGGAACTCCAGTGACGGCTCGACTCGCTCGGGGTCGTCGAAACTGTGCCAGCCCTGGCTCCTTCCCGTCGGCTTTCCGGGCAGGAAGTTCAGCAAGCGCCTGGCTTGCCGGAGCGCAATGATGTCATGGTCGAAGACGGCATGAGCCAACCCGGTCGTCGTCTCGTGAACTTCCGCGCCACCCAGTTCTGCCGCTGAGACCGCCTCGCCCGTTACCATTCGCGCCATGTCGGGATCCCCCATCAACATGGTGCTATCCGCCCCCGCCATGAGGACGAAGTCCGCGGTAGCGGCAAGCAATGCATCGGCCCCGACACAGGCACCCAGGACAACGGCGACCTGCGGGATGACACCCTTGGCCTTCGCCGCCTGGCGGTACTGCTGACCAAACGCGGCATAAGCAGCATCGGCCTCATCCAGGCGCGTACCGTGCGAGTCGTGCAGCGCGACGACCGGCGCCCCGCTATCCAGCGCCAGCTGCTGGACTGCGACAATCTTGCGGCCATGCTCGCCAGCCATGGTGCCATAGAGGACTGTCATGTCCTTCGCATAGGCGAAAACGAGACGGCCGTCCACGGTGCCGTAGCCGGCCACTACGCCATCGCCTCCGGCTCGCCATGCTGCCTCCGCCTGGCCTGCGTGGTCAGCGCCAAGTTCGACAAAGGATCCCGCATCAAACAGGATGTCCACGCGCTCGCGCGCAGTCAGCCTGCCGCGTGCATGCTGTTCGGCAACCGCCTCTTCTTCCATGCCCGCTGCGGCTTCGCCGCCCTGTGGCATGAAGCGCTCTCGAATCCTATTCATTGGCAGTTCCTGGTTTGTGGCCGCGCTGGCGGCGGCGCGCCGCCAGCGCAGCCACAATGGCTCCATGGCAGGAGCTGAGATTTGTCAGCCCAATCAGCCCGATCAGCCCAATCAGCCCTTGAACTCGCGCAGACGCGGGAGGATCTCCTTGGCGATGATCTCGATCTGGCTCATCTCGTACTTGTAAGGAACGAAGATGATCTTCTGTACGCCAGCCCGCAGATGCTCCTTGAGTTGCTCCACGCATTCATCGACATTGCCCATGATGGCGCTGTCCATGGTCGACTTGCTTCCCTGGGCAATGTCGAAATCGACATTGAGCCAGCTCATCATCTTCTCTTCGACAGCGGCACGCGATTCGCCGATCATGATTGGCAACTGGTTGCCGTTCATCAGCGTGTCCGGATCCTTGCCAGCCTCCTCGGCATAGGCTCGCACCTTGGTCCACGACTCCACGAAGCTTTCCGGCTTGTAGAAGTAGGTCAGCCAACCGTCACCATCGACGGCAGCTCGCTTGAGCACGCGATCGGCATAGCCGCCGATCAGCAGCGGGAAAGGCGCCTGATGCGGCTTCGGGAACATGACGCCAGCCGGGATCTTGTGATTGGTCCACTCTCCGCTGACGACATCCTCGGTCCAGAGGCGCTTCATGATCTCGAGGTTGTCGTCCATGATCTTGCCGCGCTGCTCGTACGGCACGCCCACTGCGTCGAACTCGCGCTTGTACCAGCCCGCTGCCATCGCCGGCAGCATGCGGCCCCGGGAGATCTGGTCCATGCTCGACAGCTGCTTCGCAAGCACGACGGGGTTGCGCAACGGCAACACCAGAATGCCGGTCGACAGCTTGATGCGCGAAGTGCGCGCGGCAATCGCCGTGAGCAGCGTCAGGGAATCGATGATCGGAAAGTTCGGGTCCACCCCCAGCAGGATGTGGTCCCACACCCAGAGTGAATCGAAACCCAGTTCTTCCATGCGCACACCGTAGTCCACCAGCGCCGCGGCATCCGGGATTTCCGGATACGCGGTGAAGTTGCGCGCAGCGATGCCGAAGGTTCTATGCAGGCCAGCCATCTAACTACTCCCTAATATTCGTTGTACGGATTGGTAGAGTCCACCGCTGTTCAGGCGGTATAGAGCTTTTCCGGATCGAGTTCGCGCACCACGCCAAGCTCGCGAGCTGTCGGCGCTTCGGTCACGCCGATGTTCTGGTCGTGCGACACATGGAAGCCGGTGTTGTCCTGTACCTGCTCGATGGTCACGCCCGGATGCAGGGCGATGACTCTCATCGCCTTCGTGTCCGGCGCGAAGCCGAACAGTCCGAGGTCGGTCACCACCCGATACATGCCGCCGGCCAGCAGGCCCTTGTCATGGCGGCTCGTGTCCCCTTGCAGGAAGCCGGGACTGGTGATGAAGTCGACCTTGTCGACAAAGCGGCGGCGCTCGTGTTTCATCGCGACGATCATTTGCGTCAGGCTCGAGATGTCGTTGCCGCCGCCAGTACCCGGCAGCCTGGTCTTTGGCTTTGCAGGATCGCCGATATAGGACGAATTGAGGTTGCCAAAGCGGTCAATCTGCGCGCCGCCCATGAAGCCAACGTCGACATAGCCTCGCTGCAACAGCAGCAGCACGTCGGTTGCACTGAGCACCATGTTGGCGCGCTTGGTGCATCGTTGCTCGTTGGTCGACGGCGGCAGCGCGCCCGGTTCGATCATGGGCCCGATCACGCCGCCCTCGAACAGGATCGTCAGGCCCGGGCAGCGCAGGCGCTGCGCCAGCGTCGCGGCCAGCAGCGGGACGCCCACGCCGGCAAAGACGATTTGTCCGTCGCGCAACAGGCGCGAGCTCATGACGGTCAGCAGCTCGCCGGCGGTGAAGTTTGCGGGTTCAGTCATTGGAGAGGCTCCTTCCACGGCGGGCGGCATCGATGAGTTCGTCCAGGCCGAGCAAGCTCAGGTATTCGTTCCAGTTCTCAGGGGCCAGCACATAGCGATCGATGTACTGCTTCATGCCGCCAACGGGATCGTCGTTGACCAGCGCGGTGTAGCCGTCCATATGCTTGAACAGCGGCTCGTAGATGCCGGTGCACTCATGCGGCGCGCAGCCAAACGGCACCTCGACCACGGCATCCACCGCAAAGAAGGGAATCTTGGTCTGATCCGGAGCACGGCGGATCTGGTCGTTGGAGACGATCCGCTCGGTGGTCAGGATGACGCTATCCGCGGCCATGGCGAGATCCAGATCCATGAACTGCAGGCCGTCCAGCTGAGCGTTGCCGTATGCGTCGCAGCGCTGCACATGGATGATGGCCACCTTGGGATTCAGCGCCGGCACCAGCAGGACCGGCTCGCCCGTGAACGGGCAATCGATCTTCCGCGCTTCCTGGCGATGCGCCGCGACATCCGAGCCAAGCATGGAGCGCATCGGCAGGAACGGAACGCCCATTGCGCCGGCGCGATAACGCATGCCCATGCCCATGTGGCTCCACTCTTCATAGCGTGCCAGTCCGTTCTCGACGTGGTGCCGCATGACTTTCGACACCCCCCACACGATGCCCTGGCTGAACCAGCTGGTCATGATGTGGTCGCAGATGCCTGAGGCGAACAGCAGATCGCCTTCGCTTGACACAATGCTGCGCGACACCGACAGGTTCTTCTTGCGCGCGCGCACCAGCTCCCAGATCATCGCCATTGGCGTGCGCGACAGCGTGCTGCCGCCGATGCCGACGGTGTCTCCGTCGTTGACCAGTTTCGCCGCGTCCGTCAAGGACATGACCTTTTCGCGCAAGCTACGGTCGCGTTCCGCAAGCCGTGTGCGCAACTCCAGATAGGGGGTCCCTTCCATATAGCCTCCAGATTGTTCGCCCAGTTCCAGGGTGGGCGCTTTTACGTCGACACCGCTCCGGTGCGCTCGTTGAACCTGTCGATCAAGCGGTCCCACGCGTTGACAGACGCCTGCAGCGCGGTCCAGAAGGACTGATCGCGCCTGCTTTCGAATTCATCAAGTGGGACGCCCTGCTGTTCGACCCATGTGTAGTAGCCGAGATTGAAGATGCGCGAGCGGTCCGCATGCGTGAGTTCGACCAGGTGATCCGACGCGATGCCCTGCAAGCTGCGCCCGAAGGTCTCCGCGGCACGGAGGACATCGAATCCATTCGGGTGAACGCGGCGCACGTAGCGATCACGCTCGCTCCCGTACATGGCAGCACTGTCCGTCGCCACCGTGAGGACCAGGTCGTCGGGACCCAGCCGATAGTGCTTGGCCAGCTTGATGGCGCCGATGACATTGGCCCAACCCGAGATACCGACGCCAGTCAATGCCTCGAGCAGGTCCGGATCCACCTTGTGGCGCTCGTGCAGGTAGGAGGCGCCCATTGCCGAGTTGAAGAGCAGGTTGAGCGAATCGCTGCCTTCATCGGATACCCCGATCACGACGTCTGTGTTCATCACGTTGTGAATCAGGGGAATATGCTTGTCGCCAATGCCCTGGATGTTGTGCTCGCCATAGCCATTCGACAGCATCGTGGGGCACTCCAGGGCTTCCACTGCGGCGATGCGCGCGCCGTGACGGCTCTTGAGCAGGTCGCCGGCCGCAAGTGTGCCGGCGGAGCCCGTTGCCGAAACGAATGCAGCCAGGCGCAGCCCCGGCGCTGCCGTTTCCAGGCTCGTGTAGATGTGGCTCATCGCCTCGCCGGTGCAGCAGTAGTGAGCGAGATAGTTGCCGAACTCCGAGAACTGGTTCAGCACTACGGTGTTGACCTCACGCGCCTGCAGCGCGCATTCGTCGTAGATTTCCTTGACGTTGCTCTCGGTGCCGGGGGTCTTGACGATGTCGGCCGCATCGGCCACCCAGCGCTCGAGCCAGTCAAAGCGTTCGCGGCTCATGCCCTGCGGCAATACGGCGATGCCGCGGCAACCAATGATTCGGGAGATGGCAACGCCGCCGCGGCAGTAATTGCCGGTAGATGGCCACACGGCACGATGACTGCGTGGATCAAAGCGGCCGGTCACGAGCCGCTGGACCAGACAACCGTACGCGGCCAGCACCTTGTGCGCCCGGATCATCGGAAAACGGTCGCCGAGGGCAACCACGATTCTTGCCTTGACTCCCGTGATCTCTTCCGGCAATTCGATGTGACGGGGAACCGGAGCCAGATCGCGCCGAAGGTCGTCGTTATACCAATGCACCCGCCACAGGTTGGCCGGGTGCATCTCGTCGGAGCCGACGTTTGCCAGTGAGGCTCTCCTGCTGTCGGGGATGCACGCCGGATTGGCGAGCTGGCTCAGCGTAGGCAGGCACACACCTGCCTCACGCAGATGGGCGACTGCCCTCTCCAGCGTGCCGGGATCGTTGATTTCAGCGGCAAAGGCCAGGTTGCCCATGTCTCTCCTCAAGTTCCGTGTGACGAATAGCCGACCGATGCATTCCGCGCCACCAGATAGGTCGTCATCCTTACGTACCGTCTTTCTATTGTTAGTACCTTAACAACACGTAAGAGTGAATGCAAGAAATTTCGATGCGCCTCAGTGATTTCCATGAGCGCATCAAAAAGGTATTGAAAAGCCGTTGTTCTATTATTAGGCTGATAGCGAAACTCAGAGGCACTCAACACGAAGGAGGAAGACATGAAGCAGAAATGGAAGCAGCTCGTCCTGGCTACGGCGGCGTTGCAGTTCGCCGGCTGGTCCTATGCGCAATCCGGCGGCATTGTGCGGATCGGGGTGAATCAGCCGCTCACCGGGGTGGTGGCGGCATCCGGCAATTTCGTGACTAACGGCGCGAAGATCGCCGCGGACGAGATCAATGCCAGGGGAGGCATCAACGGTGCGAAGATCGAGTTGCTGATTGAAGACAACAAGAGCAACCCGACCGAGGCCGCGGCAGCAGCGGAGAAACTGATCGTACGCGACAAGGTTCCGGTGCTGCTGGGCGCCTGGAGCTCCACGTATACGCTTGCAGTCATGCCAAAGCTGATGGAATACAAGGTCCCGATGCTCGTGGAAACATCGAGTGCGGACAAGATCACGACCGCTGGCAACCCGTACGTGTTCCGCATCAGTCCGACCAACGCCATGGAGGCTGAGAATTTTGCGCAGCATGTTGCCCCGCTGAAGATACGCAAGGCCGATTTCCTTGTCGTCAACAACGACTGGGGCCGAGGTTCCGCCGATGCCTTCCATGCCATGCTCAAGCAGAAGGGCGTTGCAATCGGACTGACGCAAACCATTGACGCCGCGGCGCAGGACATGAGCTCGCAGCTCTCGTCCATCAAGGCGACAGACAGTGATACGCTTTTCGTCACCACGGCCGTCGAGCAGCTAACCCTGATCCTCAAGCAAGCTCAGGCTCTCGGGATCAAGCGGCAGATCATTACGCTGGGCGGCTCCCAGAACCCGGACCAGCTCATCAGCCAGGCAGGCACGGCGGCAAACGGCACGCTGCATGACGTCATGTTCATGCCCTGGTTCCCCGAGAATGCGCCGGATCCTGCCACGGCAAAGGCCTTTATCGCCGAATGGAAGAAGCGCGGCCTGGACCCCAACGGCCTGACCGAAGGTGTTCGCGGCTACGATGGCGTGCGCACCATTGCCGCTGCCGTCGCCGCAGCCGGAGCCGCGGACCCTGAAAAGATTCGCGAGGCGCTGTGGAAGATCCAGCTGACCGGACTGACCGGCAAGATCAAGTTCCAGAAGGTCGGCCCCACGGGGAAAGAAAGCGGCCAGAGCCTTCCGGCAACCTACGTCGTCAAGATTGACGGCGGCAAGCTCGCCCAGATCACGCACTGATCACCACGCTCCAATACGAAACCGGCAGTCATGGCTGACTGCCTATCGCCGCATACCCATCAGACTGGGCGGCGTGACAGATTTCGTCCCCACACCAGTGAGATAGCTCGTGGACTTCATACTTCAGCACCTGGCAAATGCGCTGATCCTCGGCGGAACCTACGCCCTGCTTGGCATCGGCCTGACCCTGATCCTAGGGATCATGAAAGTGGTCAATTTCACGCATGGAGAGTTGTACGCCTTTGGCGGCTTCATGGCGTACTTCTTCATCTCCGCGCTGCAATGGAATTTCTTTGTCGGACTTGCGGCGGCCATCATCCTCGGCCTGATTCTCGGCGGCTGCATCGAGCGGGTGCTCCTTCGCCGCATGCGTGATGCGGATATCGATTCAACCATGATCGTGATGATCGGTTGCTGGATCGCCATGCAGAATCTCGAACTGCTGATCTGGGGAGGTGTCAGCAAAGCCGTGCCGTCGCCGTTCTCCCCCGAGCCACTGGCGATCGGTCCGGTCTCCGTTTCCTGGCTGCGTGTCTTTGTGCTGTGCGCCGCAGCGCTCCTCATCCTTGCAACGTATTTGCTGATCCACAAGACCCGGCTCGGCAAGGCGATGCGGGCAACGTTTCAGGATCGGGACACGGCGTCGCTGATGGGCATCAGCACGAACAGCATCTACACGGCCACTTTCGCGCTGGGCTCCGGCCTCGCGGCGGCGGCGGGCGCCCTGCTCGGACCGGTGTTCGTCGTGACGCCGACCATGGGCAACCCTGCCTCGCTGAAAGCGTTCGCCATCGTCATCCTCGGTGGCCTGGGCAGCATTCAGGGCGCAGCAATTGGCGGGTTCATTCTCGCCATCGCCGAGGAGCTCGGTGCCGGCTATATCTCTTCAGGCTATAGAGATGCCATGGGCTTCGTCATCATTATCCTGGTGCTGATGTTCAAACCCACCGGGCTGTTCGTGCGTGGGGAGAGAATCGGATGAAAAACCTTTCAGCTTATTTCCTTATCGGTGCTCTGCTGAGCGTGCCGCTGTGGCTTCATGACCAGTACTTTCTGCATGTCCTGATCACCACCGGCATCTTCACGATTGGCGCAATGAGCCTGAACTTGCTGCTTGGCTTCACTGGCCAACTGAGTCTCGGGCATGTCGCGTTCTTCGGCATTGGCGCCTACGCCAGCGCACTCACCACGCTGGGCTTTGACGTGCCGTTGTTCGGTGATGTCCGGATCGTGCATGAACCGTGGCATCCGGTCGCCGGCATCCTGATCGGCACGGCGCTGGCAGGGCTATGCGGCTATCTGATCGGCAAGCTCTCGTTCAAGATCCGTGGCGCCTATTTTGTCATCGTGACAGTCAGCTTTGCCGAGGTGGTACGCCTGGTAGCGCTGAACTGGGTGGACCTGACCCAGGGCCCGCTTGCGCTGAACAATATCCCGCCGATGCGCATCGATATCCCGGGCGTTAGCGAGATCGTCATGTGGCAGAAGGCGCCCAACTACTACCTGGTAATTGCCCTGGCACTTGTGGCCTACTATCTCATCCGCCGGATCGTCCGGTCGCGCATGGGACGCGCCATGATCGCGCTGCGCGAGAATGAGTCGCTCGCCACCTCGGTCGGCATCGATGTCACCCGATACCTGACGTTCGCCGCCGTGGCTTCGGCAGCGCTCGCCGGGGCTGCCGGGGCGCTCTACGCGCACTACATCCGCATTATCGACCCGGACATCTTCCTGTTCATCTACACGGTAACGATGGTGATCATGGTCGTGACGGGCGGCAAAGGGACGCTGGCAGGGCCCATCGTCGGAGGCATTATCTTCGGCTTGCTGCCGGTCGGCCTGCGCGCAGTAGCCGGTCCGGAGGTCCAGTGGATCGTCTATGGCGTCTTCATCGTGCTGGTCGTGTTCTTCCTGCCACGCGGGATCGTACCCGCGGTACATGACTGGTGGCAGCGCAGAACCGGCAAGGCAGCCCAGTATGTTCCGCCAGCAACTTTCCTGGCAACGCGCGCGTCGGCTGCTCATGTCGGCACGGATCCATTCGCCAAGGCACGTGACCCCAAGAACTCCGGCAATGCCATTTCCAGGAAGTGACGATATGACGCAGCCACAATCAGACAACGCCGCGCTACTTTCGGTCGAACACGTCGCGGTCCACTTTGGCGGACTGGTAGCAATTTCCGATATGAGCTTCTGCGTTCGGCGGGGGGAGGTCGTCAGCCTGATCGGCCCGAACGGCGCGGGCAAGACCACGGCATTCAATGTGATCACGGGCTTCCTGCGCCCTACCAAAGGCCGGGTGCATTTTGGCGGCGCCGCACTACACCAGTTGAAACCGCACCAGGTCGCCGGCGTCGGCCTGGTCCGTACCTTCCAGAAGACCAGCCTTTTCCTGACCAACACGGTGTTCGAGAATGTGCTGACCGGCCTGCACCGCCACGGCAGCGCCACGGCATGGGCAACATTGCTCGGCCTGCCGTCCGTGCGCAAGGAAGAAAAACGTCTGCGCGACTCGGTATGGGAGATTCTGGACTTCGTGGGCATCGCGCATCGGGCCAACGAGCCGGGTGGAGCGCTTGCCTACGGCGAACAGCGACTCCTTGGCGTCGCGGTCGCCCTGGCAGCGGACCCCACACTCCTGCTGCTGGACGAACCGGCGTCCGGCATGAACCCGTCGGAAACCGCGGATTTCATGCAGTTGCTTGACAAGATCAAGGCGCGGGGAATCACCGTACTCCTGGTCGAGCATGATATGCCTCTGGTCATGGGGGTATCGGACCGGATCGTCGTACTCAACTACGGCCGCATCATCGCAGATGGCCCGCCTGAAGAGATCCGCAACAATCCGGAAGTCATCCAGGCTTACCTGGGACAGGGAGTCAAGCATGCTTGAGATCGAGAACATCGTATGCCGTTATGGCAAGGTGGATGCCATCAAGGGCGTAACCCTGAGCGTAAGGAAGTCGGAGCTGGTGACCCTGGTCGGCGCCAACGGAGCAGGCAAGACTTCCACGCTGAAGGCCATCTCGGGATTGCTGCCACCGGTCAGTGGACGGATTCGCTTCGAAGGCGTCGACATTACCCGGGCATCGGCCCAGAAGATTCTCTCGATGGGCATCGCGCACTGCCCGGAAGGACGCCGCGTGTTTCCCCAGATGACCATTCAGGAGAACCTGGAGATGGGCTGCTACCGGCGCCGTGACCGTGCAGGCATCGCTGCCGACATGGGGCGCATGTTCGAGAATTTCCCCAAGCTGGCCGAACGCAGGCACCAGATGGCAGGCACGCTTTCGGGAGGCGAGCAGCAGATGCTGGCCATCGCGCGAGCCCTGATGTCACGGCCAAAGCTGGTGCTGTTCGATGAGCCATCCCTTGGCCTGGCTCCCAACATCGTGGCGCGAACCTTTGAAATCATCAGGCGCGTGCGCGACGAAGGGACGACAGTGCTGATGGTCGAACAGAACGCCTATGCGGCGCTCGACATGTCTGACCGTGGCTATCTGTTCGAGTCGGGTTCCATGGTGCTGACCGGCACCGGCAGGAACATGATTGATGATCCCCACGTTCGCAAGGCCTATCTCGGCGGCTAGCTTACGGACAAGGAATTATCGTTGGTCGACCGGCGTCTGCCGGAGTGGCCGGACACCTGCGCCGTCTAGTCGCGGCGCAGGGGGTTTATTCCATGCATCCAAGAACATGAGGAGCATCCATGGAACGAGGCGAGACGCAAAACTAGGCCGCCACACGGCGCGAACGGCCGGCAGGCTTCTCCGTCGATCGTTCGGACGCGAGCAAGTCAATCGACAACTTGATGCAGTCACTCCGATATGTGATATCGGCCACGTAGATGGCGGTATCGCTGGCATCCGTCACAATCCAGCGGCATTCCGCCGTCGGAGCGCTCAGCGAGATTCGGAGCAGGTCCGCGGTTTCCCGGTCAGCGGTACCGATAACCATGGTCTGGTGAGCGTGCTTGATGGCCAGTCCTTGCATCTTGGCAACCACAGGCAACGCCGTCCGTTTCATGAACTCATCAGGCTTGCGTTCAAAAATGCTGCGCGCCAGATGCAGGTTGACGACCGCGTAAGGGACACCATCCTTCAACTGGACACTGCGCAAGAATACGTACTCGGGCGCGAGCGCACCCTCGCCTTCCGCCAGGCGCGGCGTCGCAGGAGGATTCGGGACCTTGATGAACTTGGGTACATTATCCTGGATCGATTCCACCATGGAATCCCAGGTCGTCTCCAGCTTGAGCCAACGCTTGTCGTTGACGTGCGCATTGACGAAGGTACCCCTCCCCTGCTGTCGCGTGACCAGACCTTCGTTCTCGAGCATGTCCACAGCCTGGCGCACCGTCACGCGCGCCACCTGGAATTCCTGCTCCAGTTCCTCCAGCGTGGAGATCTGCTGCAGCGGTTGCCAGTCGCCGGATTCGATTCGGCGCCGCAGCGCTGCAGCCACTTGAATATATGCCGGAATCTTGCCGCGGCGACCCGCCACACCACCCTTAGCCATTACGGTTCTCCTATCTTCGCAATAATAGGATTATATATAAACAATAGCACTGCGGCCCTGGTCGCGAGCCTGCCCCGGCATTCAGGGTCGATACCTGCTAGCGCCCCCCGTGTATGTCCACTACGCCGCTGGTCAGGTTCGCCGAGGCCAGCGCAGCCACATTGACAGCCGCGATGTCCCTCAGTTCCTTGATGCTCTCGATGCAAGCCCGCACCTGCGATTCCTGTATGCAGCGCGCCTCTTCCGCTTGTTCGCGCGACATGGATGCGAAGCGAACGGCACTCCCGGGCTTACGCCTGGCCAATACGGGGATATCCGCGGAGATGACGGTCGCGATCTTCGGGTAGCCGCCCGTCGTCTGGGCGTCCGCCATGAGCACAATCGGGAGACCGGACCCTGGCACCTGGACCGACCCGGCAACGATGCCATCGGAGACAATGTTGTAGTCGCCGGCGTGCGCGATAGAAGTACCCTTCAGCCGAAAGCCCATGCGGTCGGACTGCGTTGAGACAAAGTATTCCGTGTCCAGGAACGAGCGGATTGCGTCGTCGGCAAAGAAGTCATCCTGCGGGCCCAGTACGACGCGAATTGTCTGCGACAAACCGCTGTCGAACGGTTTTTCCAGTGCGCGCTCCCTGCGCAACGATGCCTCGTTCGCCTGGAGCTCGATCAGATCCGCCTGCGCCAGTGCACGGCCCGCGATACCGCCAAGACCAGCCCTGACATAGGTGGAATGACTCCCAAGCACGGGCTGCGCCACCATTCCCCCGTCGATGGCAAAATAGGCGCAGGCCGAGTCCCCAAGGCTGACGATTCGCACGGTCTCGCCGCGTACGGCCCGCGCGCTGCGCCCGGCCGGGATACGCCGCCGCTTCGCTCCGCGGATCTCCATTTCCCCATTGCATCCTGCCAGGGCTAGCCGGACAGAATCGGCCTGCACTTCCAGCGTCGGGCCCTGTATCAGCAACTCGAGCACCGGAGTATCTGGCGCGTTGCCGACCAGCGCGTTGGCAATGCGAAAGCCTATCCGGTCAAGCGGGCCCGACACCGGCACGCCGGCATCCAGATAGCCGCGCCGGCCCATATCCTGCACCGTCGTGTGCAGTCCGGGACTAATCACCTTCAAAACGGGTCGCACGGTAGTCATGCTTCGGCCTCCTCACACGGAACCTGATAGTCGCCAGCCTCGCTGGCGGCCCGGATTGCATCGAACTCGGCAGCACTGACCGGTTCGAAACGAACCTTGTCGCCGGGTTGAAGCAACGCAGGCCTGTCCCTGGACGCATCGAACAGGCGCACCGGCGTCGCCCCGATCAGATGCCATCCGCCGGGGCTTTCCAGCGGATAAATGGCAGTCATCGTGGTGGCGATGGCGATCGACCCTGCGGGCACCCGGATGCGCGGGTTCGCCCGGC
>JACXTT010006662.1_pt1 | contig 16447 bp, 11 predicted proteins | sample 9270951 | NCBI WGS metagenome assembly JACXTT01 (sample SAMN15532306, study PRJNA645909) | rock metagenome | isolation source: weathered quartz diorite | place: Puerto Rico | collected 2017-06-21 | reverse complement strand
CGCTGCCGTACCTGATCATCGCCATCGACGAGCTGGCGGACCTGATGATGGTGGCGTCCAAGGAAGTGGAAGATTCCATCGCCCGGCTGGCCCAGATGGCCCGGGCCGCTGGCATCCACCTCATCCTGGCGACGCAGCGGCCTTCCGTGGATGTCCTGACTGGCCTCATCAAGGCGAACTTCCCGGCGCGCATCGCCTTCCAGGTGGCGTCGAAGACCGATTCCCGGACCATCCTCGACCAGAACGGCGCGGACCAGTTGCTGGGCCGCGGCGATATGCTGTATCTCGCGACTGGCACGGGCAAGCTGACCCGCGTGCACGGCGCCTATGTCCCGGACGGGGACCTCAAGAAGGTCGTGGACTTCGTCAAGGGCCAGGGCGGGCCGGCGTATAGCGAAGAAGCGGTCACGGCGGAAACGGAAGAGCGGGGTGACTCCGGCGAGCGCGACGAGATGTACGAGCAGGCCAAGGAGATCGTCATCGGCACCGGCCAGGCGTCGGCGTCCTTCCTGCAGCGCCGGATGCGCATCGGTTATCCCCGCGCCGCCCGCATGATCGAGATGATGGAGCAGGACGGCATCGTCGGGGGCATGGCGCGGGACGGCCGCCGGGAGGTGCTGGTCAAGCGCGTTGGTGTGGACGAAGGCCCATGACCCGGCGCCCGTTCGCCCGGAGGCTCGCCCTGACGGCGGTCCTGATCGGCGGCGCCTGCCTGGCCGGACCCGCGCTGGCCGGCGATCCCGTCAAGGACCTGGTGAAGAAGGTCGAGGCCCGCTACCGGAAGACCGCCGACCTCACCGCCGAGTTCGCGCAGACCACGTCCGTCAGAGGCTTTGCGTCCGCCATTAAATCGGCCGGCCGGGTCTACCTCAAGCGCCCCGGCAAGCTCCGGTGGGATTACCTGGAGCCCACGCTTGAGCAGATCTTCGTGGAGAACGACAAGGTCCAGTTCTACATTCCCGAGCACAAACAGGTTCTGAACGGGTTGCTCTCCAAGATGGCCAACTCGCAGGCTCCGCTCCAGCTTCTCCAGGGTATCGGCCGGCTGGACGAGCACTATCTGGTCGCGTTGACTCCGGAGCGGGCCAAGGGCAACGGCGGGCTCCCGCTCCTGAGCCTCACGCTTCCGGATGGCGGGCCCGACCAACCGCGCATCGTCGTCGAGGTGGACGCGTCGACGCACTATCTCAAGCGGGTCGAACTGCACGACGTCAGCGGGAACGTCTCAACGTTCACGTTCAGCGCGATCAAGGCGAACACCGGCCTTAAGGACGACCTGTTCGTGTTCGCCGTACCTCAGGGCGTGGAAGTCATCCCCGCGCCCACGCTGGCCCCGCCATAGGCGATCGGCAATGCCCTGGACCGCCAAATGGATTGCCGCCATCGTCGGGACGTTCGTTCTCCTGGTCATTGCCGACCGCATCTGGTACGTGCAGGAGATGAAGGCCCTGGCAAGCGCGCTCGGCGTGGAGTGGTCGAAGATCGAACGGCGCGGCACGTTCCCGTACGAGCACTATAAAAAAGTGGTGCACTACGGCATGACGCGGGAAGAAGCGCACAAGATCCTGGCCCATTACGCCAGCGTGGAGGAGAAGCAGTATGGCCAGTACCTGTACGAGACCTTTTACTATCGGTTCGGAACCCTGAGCCGGCACGGCGTCAGGGTCGAGTACGATCAATTTGGCCGCGTCCGCAAGGTCGACGACGCCCCGCCGGTCCCTCCCCAGGATTTTTCAAAGTAATACTCAGTACACAAGTTAACCGAAGGCTATTTGACACTTAATTTTCATATGGTTATACTCATGCGGTATGTTTTCAAGACTGGCTGCCAAGGACCGGATCTGGATTCTCCTCATTGCGTGGATCCTATTCATCGGGCTCGGTGTGGCCGACACTTTTGATTTGTCAGACGACATTGTATTGCCGACAGCGCTCGAGCAGCCGGCGCTCGCTCCCGCGTCCGCAGACGAGCGGAAACCGCACACCTTCGTCCTTACCGTCTTTCTCGATAGAGGCGACTTTCATCTGCTGTCGCTGATACGTGAGAGTGATGTCTCACCTTTCTTCTCAATTCCATTCACTCGTGGCGATACCCCGCTTTATCAGCGTACCTCTGTTTTCCGCATCTGATTTTCACGCTGTGTAAGGTCTAGTGGGCGAGCAGACTTCAGCCACTCGTGGCCATCTGTTCTGGTGTCGGTTATCGTTTCGAGGAGTCCTATGATCGATTTTTCCAATACCCGCGCGAGGAGGCTGCGTGCCTGGCTTGGCTGCGCAGCGATCGCAACGGCGCTGCTGTGCGGCAGCGTCGGGCAGACGCAGCCCGTCCCCGCGCCGGCGTCCGACAAAGAGATGCTGACGCTGACCGTGAATGAGGCGATGGCGTTGTTTTTGAGTCGGAACCTGGATCTCTTGATGGCCCAGTACGGGATTGACTCCGCAAAGGGTCTCGAAGTGACCGCGAAGTTGTTTCCCAATCCCAATCTCAGCGTCGACCTTACGGGCTCTACGACGCAGTCTTTCCACGATGTCGGTGGAGTGTCCTTTCGGGTGGACCAGCTGTTCGAACTGGCCGGGAAGCGTGGTTATCGGCAGGAAAGCGCACGGTTCGGCGTCCAGTCGGCTGAAGCGGTCTTTGCGGACGCAGTGCGCGCGCTCGGCTTTGCCGTCAAGGACGCCTTCTACCACGTCCTTCAGGCAAAACAAAAACTGGACCTTGCGAAGCAGAACAGCTCGAACTTTGCCGAGGTGGTTAAGATCAACGACATCCGGTTCAAGAAAGGGGCCATTCCGGAGGTCGATTTGATCAAGCTTCGGGTCCAGCTTGTGGATTTTCAAAACCAAGTCATCACGGCCACTCAGGACTATTTAGCGGCCCAGAACACCCTGAAAGGCTTGCTGGTTGTGCGACCTCATGTGGAGCTGTCGCTTAAGGGCGAACTGGAGTACAAGCTACAGGAGCTTGCGCTTGATATACTGAAGACCGATGCGCTGATGTCGCGTCCGGACGTCTTGGCCAAGACGCGGAACGTTTCTCAGAAGGACGCGAATCTGAAACTGGCACGGGCGTTCCGGGTGCCCGACGTGACGGTGGGAGCGGATGCGGCCGCTCAGGGTCCCCAGGGACCGAATTCGCCCCACCAGTATGGGTTCGGACTCAGTGTGCCGCTGCCGCTGTTCAATCGCAACCAGGGCGGCATCCTGCAGGCCGAAGCCGATCTTAAGACCGCCCAAGCTGATTTTGACAAGACTCGGTTGCAGGTTGAAATCGACGTTGAAAATGCGTACCGTGATTTCACGCAGACCCAGATGCTGGTTCAGGCCTACCGCGGGGGCGTTGTGAATGACGCCAAGGAAGCCAGGGATATCGCGACGAAAGCGTACCAGCGTGGGGGCACCACAATCCTGGATGTACTCGATGCGTTTCGGACTTTCAATACAACCATGCAGGGGTATATCGATGCGCTCTATGCCTATCAGCGCAGCCTGCTGGAGATCGATGCGGCGGTTGGGCGGGAGGTAACCAAGTGAGGACGCGTGCGGCGTTGCTGCTGGTCCTCGTCCTGGCGCTCGCGGCCAGCGGCTGCGGCGAAGGCGGGAAGACCGAGGCCGTGCAGCCGGCCGGCAAGCCCAAGCCGAACGGAGAGTCGGGCCCAGCTCCCGAATCCCACCAGCAGATCGTCGTCCAGGCCGCCCAGCGCAAGCCGATCGCCGGCGACCTGGCGCTTCCCGGCAAGGTCCAGTACAGCGAGGACCGGTTTGCCAGGATCTCCTCGCCGCTCGTTGGACGAGTCACGGACGTTCGCGCGAAGCTCGGCGAGAAGGTGGCCGCGGGGCAGGTCCTGCTGAGCATCGACAGTGCCGATATCGGCGCGGCCTATTCCGATTACGTCAAAGCGGAATCGGACCTGCAACTTGCCACCCGCAACTACGAACTGGCCAAGGATCTCTACGAGAACAAGGCCCTGTCCAAAAAAGACCTGGTGCAGGCGGAAAACGACTTTTTCAAGGCTCGGGCCGAAAACAAGCGGGCGCGGGAACGGCTGCTGGCGCTCAAAGTGCCGGCCGCCGAACTGGACAAGCCGCGGAGCGAGCAGCGGATTACCGCGCGTTTCGACCTGAAGTCGCCTCTCGATGGCACCGTGGTCGAGCGGTCTGTCACCGTCGGGCAGATGGTGGGCACCGACCCGGCGCAGATGCTCTACACGATCGCCGACCTGAGCGTGCTGCAAATCGTGGCCGAGGTCTACGAACGGGACCTGAGCCGCGTGGCGAAAGGAACGACCGTCTCAGTCACGGTCGAAGCCTATCCCGACGAGATGTTCGCCGGGACGATCGTCTACGTCGGGGATGTGGTGGACCCCGCCACGCGGACCATCAAGGTCCGTTGCAACGTCACGAACCCGAACCTCAAACTCAAGCCTGAGATGTTCGCACGGGTCCGCCTCAAGATCGGGCCGGGGAACCCGGTGCTGGTCCTCCCCAGGGAAGCCGTGCTGGAGGTGGGGGGGCAGGAGTTCGTGTTCGTGCAGGCCGCCGACGGTCGGTACGTGCGGCGGCCCGTGGTGACCGGCGTGGCCTCCGGCGAGACCGTGCAGATCCGGCAAGGACTGGAGCCCGGCGAGCGGGTCGTCGTCAAGGGAGCACTCCTGCTCAAGGGAGAGCAAGAGAAAGGATAGATGGTCGCCAAGATCGTCGAACTCGCCCTCAGCGAGCGGGTCTTCGTCCTGACGCTGGGGGTGGTCCTCCTCGTCGGCGGGCTCTACGCGTTCCACGTTCTCGACGTCGTGGCCTACCCGGACCCCTCGCCGCCGATGGTCGAGGTGATCACCCAATATCCCGGCTGGTCGGCCGAGGAGATCGAGCGACAGATCACCATTCCCTTGGAAACGGTGCTGAACGGCACACCGGGGCTGACCGATCTCCGTTCCATTTCGATCTTCGGCCTCAGCGACATCAAGGTCTACTTCGACTTCAAGACGGACTACTACTTCGACCGCCAGGAAGTCCTGAACCGGCTCCAACTCGTCAACCTGCCGAACGGGGTTCTGTCCCAGCTTTCCCCCTGGTCCGCCGTCGCGGAGATCTACCGCTACGAACTGGTCGGTCCGCGGGAGCTGTCGCTCAGCGACCTGAAAGCCATTCAGGACTGGCAACTCCAGCGCAAGTTCAAGCAGGTCCGGGGCGTGATCGACGTCACGGCCTATGGGGGAACGACGAAGGAATACCACGTGGACGTGGACCCGCGGAGCCTGACCCAGTACAACGTGACGCTGGGGCAAGTCCTCAATGCGCTGAGCAACAGCAATGCGAATGTGGGGGGCAACTATCTGACGATCGGGCCGCAGAGCTTCAACGTCCGCGGGGTCGGCCTGATTCGTGACCTCGACGACATCGAGGACGTCGTCGTAGCCGAGAAGACCGGCGCGCCGATCTACGTCAAGAACGTCGCCAAGGTCTCAGTCGGCAAGCGGGTGCGGCTGGGCAAGGTCGGCATCGACGACCGCGACGATGTGCTCGAGGGAGTCGTCCTGCTCCAGCGGGGCGCCAAGGCCATTCCGACGCTGGAACGTGTCAGGAAGAAAATCGAACAATTGAATAATGGGCAACTCCCGCCGGGCGTTCAGATCAAGGCGTTTTACGACCGGACGGACCTGATCCAGATCACGATCAGGACCGTACTCGAAATTCTCGCCGGCGGCATGATTCTGGTATTTATGATTTTGTTCGTCTTTCTGGGCCACATGCGCGCCGCCCTCATCGTGGCGTTGACGGTGCCGATGGCGCTCCTCTTCACCTTCTCGATGATGGTGAGCGTGGGCGAGTCGGCGAACCTCATCTCGCTCGGCGCAATCGACTTCGGGATCATCGTGGACGCGGCCCTGATTATGGTCGAGGCGATCTTCCTCCAACTCAGCCACCAGACAGCGCAGCTCCGCCCCTCCCAGATGACCATCGTGCGGGCGGCGCGGCACGTCGGCCGGCCGATTTTCTTTTCGACGCTCATCATCCTGGTCGCGTTCGTCCCGTTGTTTACGATGACCGGTGTGCCGGGGAAGATCTTTGCCCCGATGTCGGTGACATACGGATTCGCCCTTCTGGGGGCGCTCCTGATCGCCGTCACGCTGTCTCCCGTTCTGTGCCTGCTTCTGCTGAAGCCGCCGCTGCGCGAGGGAGACACGCGGTTCGTCGCCTGGCTTAAACGGAGATACCTGCAGGTGCTCCGGCTGGCCATGGCGCGCGGGTGGCTGACGGTCGCGCTGGCCGTTGGCTTGTTTGCCGTCGCCCTGGCGGCATTGCCGCTCATCGGCGGCGAGTTCATGCCGGCGCTGGAAGAGGGCAACCTCTGGGTCCGTGCCACGATGCCGGTGGATATCTCATTCGATGAGGCGGCCCGGATCACCACCGAGATCCGCGGAGTCTTTCGCGCCCATCCGTCCGTCCAGTCCGTCGCGTCCCAGCTCGGTCGTCCCGACGACGGGACCGATCCCACGAGCTTCTTCAACGCGGAGTTTTTCGTCAACCTCAAGTCGCGGGAAGACTGGCCGCCGGGTCTCGACAAGGAAGGGATCATCCGTCAGATCGAAGAGAGACTGAAGGTCTTCCCCGGCATCACGTTCAATTTCTCGCAAGCCATCCAGGACAACGTGGAAGAGGCCATGTCCGGCGTCAAGGGCGAAAACTCCATCAAACTGTTCGGTCGGGAACTGGCGCAACTCGAGTCCACGGCCCTTCAAATTGAGAGAGTCATGAAGCCCATCCGCGGCGTTAGAGACCTGGGCGTCTTCCGCCTGCTGGGCCAGCCCAACCTGTTGATTGAAGTGGACCGGAACGCGTGCGCGCGCTACGGTGTGCTGGTGGCGGACGTGAACGCCGTCGTGCAGGCGGCGATCGGCGGACAGGCGGTCACGCAGGTCCTCGAAGGCGAGCGCCGGTTCGATCTGGTCATCAGGTTCCTGCCGCAGTACCGGCAGGATGTCGAGGCGATCAGCGAGATTCAGGTCAGCACGCCGGACGGCCCGCGCATCCCCCTCAAGCAGCTCGCGAAGATCTCCACCCAGACGGGCGCATTCATCATCTATCGCGAAAACAACGAGCGGTACATCCCCATCAAATTCAGCGTGCGAAACCGGGATTTGCAGAGCACGGTGCGCGAAGTCTTGGCCAGCATCCAGGCAACGGTTCCGCTGCCCGAAGGTCTGCGGTTCGAAATCGCCGGCCAGTACGATCAGCTCCAGGACGAGCGGCGCCGCCTGTCGGTCATCGTGCCCGTGATTCTGCTTGCGATCCTGTTCCTGCTCTACCTGACATTCGACTCCTTCAAGGACGCCTTTCTGGTGATGGCCACCGTGCCGTTCGCGTTCGTCGGTGCGATCTTCTCTCTGGTCCTTACGGGCACGCACTTCAGCATCTCGGCGGCGGTGGGCATCATCTCACTGCTGGGCGTGGCGATCCTCGGAGGCGTGCTGCTGATCTCGCGCATCGACGAGCTGTTGCGGGAGGGAGCCCGGGTCGAGGAGGCGATCATGAGCGCGGCGGAATCGCAGATGCGGCCCATTTTGATGGCGACGCTCGGGGCCGCGATCGGTCTCCTGCCCGCTGCCGTGTCAACCGGAATAGGCGCCCAGGCCCAGCAGCCGCTCGCCCGGGTGGTCGTAGGCGGGATGATCACGGCGGCCGTGCTGATCCTGGTCGTGCTGCCGGTGCTCTATTCGATGTTCGGTCCGAGGCCCAGGTCGAGCCGGGAGGCGGGTTTCCCGCCGGATGAGCCGCCGTTGAAATCGAAGGCAGGGGAACATGTGGTTTAAGCGCTGGCTGCTCGGTCACCCCCTGAAGACGACTCAGGCCGCCCACGAACGGCTGTCCAATCCCATCGCGTTAGCGGTTTTTTCCTCCGATCCGCTCTCGTCCGTCGCTTACGCCACTGAAGAAATTCTCCTCGTCCTGGTCCTCGCGGGAACAGCCGCCCTGCACTACTCCATCGGGATCAGCCTCGTGATCGTCGGATTGGTGGCCATTCTCACGGCGTCCTATCGGCAGACGATTTACGCCTATCCCTCGGGAGGAGGGGCCTTTGTCGTGGCGAAGGCCAACCTCGGGGAAGCGCCAGGGTTGGTCGCCGCCGCGGCGCTGCTGATTGACTATGTGCTGACCGTCGCGGTGAGCGTCGCGGCTGGAATCGACGCGATTACGTCCGCGGTGCCGGAGCTGCATGAGCATCGCGTAGGGTTGGGCCTGCTGGCGATCGCCATCTTGACCTGGGGCAACCTGCGGGGCGTTCGCGAATCAGGCAAGATCTTCGCCCTGCCGACGTATATGTTCGTCGGCGGTCTGGGTCTGGTCATCATTGCCGGCCTGGGGCGGGCGCTCTTCGGCGCTCCGGCGGAACAGACCCTGCCGTCCGTTCCGGCCGTGGAAGGGCTCACCCTGTTTTTGCTGCTCCGCGCATTCTCCTCCGGCTGCACCGCCTTGACCGGCATTGAAGCGATCTCGAACGGCGTGCCGGCCTTTCGGGACCCGGCGTCCAAGAATGCCTCGACCACCATGATCTGGATGGCCTGTATGTTAGGGGGCCTGTTTTTCGGCCTCACGATCCTGGCCCATATCTACGGGCTCGTGCCGCGCGAGAACGAGACCCTGATCTCTCAGATCGCACGAATCGCGCTCGGCGGGGGCGCCCTGTATTATTTCATGCAGGTCGCGACGATGCTGATCCTGATCCTGGCGGCGAACACGAGCTACAACGGGTTCCCCCGCCTGGCTTCCCTGCTGGCTCAGGACAGCTTTCTGCCGCACCAGATGCGCAGTGTCGGTGACCGGTTGGCCTTCTCGAACGGGATTTTCATCCTGGGGGGGAGCGCGGCGCTCCTGCTGATCATCTTCCAAGGCGACACGCACGCGTTGATCCCTCTCTATGCCATCGGAGTCTTTCTTTCGTTCACGCTCTCGCAGGCGGGCATGGTCCGGCATTGGCAGGACCGGAAAGGCCGCGGCTGGCGGAAGAAGTTCTCAATCAATCTGGCCGGAGCCGTTGCGACCGGCGTGGCCACGGTGGTCCTGGCCGTCACCAAATTCACGCACGGTGCCTGGGTGGTGATCTTTCTGATCCCGCTCCTCATCGGCATGTTCAAGAAAATCCAATGGCATTACAAGATGGCCGACTGGCAGCTGGCGTTGACCATGTACGAGCGGCCGAAGAACCCGCCGCCGAACATCGTCGTGATGCCGATCGGCAGTGTCAATCGCGCGGTCGTCATTGCCATGGACTACGTCCGGCAGCGGGCGCAGGACATCCGCGTGGTCCATGTGGACGTCGATTCCGACGAAACGGCCAAGGTCAAAGAAGACTGGGAAAAGTGGGGCATGGGCCTGCCCCTCGTGATCCTGCCCTCCCCGTATCGGTCATTCCTGACGCCGTTGCTCGACTACATCGAAAAAGTCCGCGAGGAGAACCCCGGCGGGTGGGTCACGGTGGCGCTGGCGGAGGTCCTGCCGGCGCGCTGGTGGGAGAACCTGCTGCATAACCAGCATGCCTTGCTGATCAAGGCGGCGGTGCTCTTCAAATTCCGCGTTATCGTCACCGACGTTCCCTATCATTTGGGACCGTATTAGCCTCTTTCGCATTCCCTGCACAGGGTGGTAGAGTAGGGGCCTTTCGTGAAGGAGGCTCCCGTGATGCATCGTCTTCTTGTGATCGTTCCCGGATTGGCCCTGTGCGTCGCGCTGGGGCTTGGGGCGCTTGGTTCCGCGCAGGCCGCGCAGACTTCGAAAAAGAGCAAACAGCCGCCGGCGCTCGCCGCCGCGCAGCGTTACGCCGAGGCCGTTGCGTCGGGCGACCGTGTCGCGGCGGGTCGCCTGGACTTCGCCTGTCAGTTTGAAATGGTCGCCAGGAGCGACAAGCCGCTGGCGACGTTCCCCCCCGACGCCGACCCGATCTATGCCGCATGCTGGGACCGGCTGACGAAGGCCCACGAAACGGCGATTCAACAGCAGGACCTGGGCGTGAACGCTCTGTGGCCGGGCAAGGGGACTCTGGTGTTCTTCAGAGAGGACCTTGCCGAATACGCACCGTCTTTTTTCGTGATGGATCAACTGGGGCTCTCGCCTCCCGGCGGCGGCCTCAGGGTCGAGCCCGTCGCCAGCGCGCCCCTTCCGGCCGCATCCTTCAGGATCCGTGAAAAGGAGGGGCTCGTCGCCGCGCCGGCTTCGCGCGTCGTGCTGTCGGTGACGTACAAAGACCCCTTAACGTCTCCGGTCACCTATGCGCCCAGCGAGGACAACGTGGCCAGGGGGACGAAAAGAGCGCGGTTGGCGTTGCAGGGCGTGACCGTCAAGTGGGTGGTGCTGACGGGGCTCCGAAAGCTCGGCTTTCCCGGCGATGCCGCCGTGCTCAATCTGCCGGTGACGGGCGCCGACGGCGCCGCCGTTCCGTTCGTGACCGAGAGAGGCGGCTACCAGCACGACACGCGCCGGTGGTGGAATCCGGCCGACATCTCCGGCACGTTGACCGCCGCCATTGGCCGTATCGGACAGTACCCGGAGCAGCGCGACCGCGTGGCGATGCTCAACCGGATTCTGCTCATTGACCCCGCCAAGTCAGAGGCCTTATCCCTGCTCGCCAACGAAATGTACCAGACCCTCTTGGCCCTGGGGGCCGCCGCCCACAAAGTGCCCCTCGACGATGCGGTCTTGGCCGTCCGGTTCAATGAGCTGTATTGGAACACGGTGGCGCAGACGACCAGGATGGAGATTGCGGAACCTTCTTTCCTAGCCCAACGCGGCCAGCTGATGCCAGCGGATTTCCTTTACCGGATGCTGTCGGCCAGGGAAGCGCTGGCCCGGTCGGCCCCCGAGGACCGCGAAAACCGGCTGAAGCTGGGCATAGGCTACCGCTGGAACCGGGACCATGAGAACGCGATCGCCGTGCACGAGCAGCTCGTGAAGGAGCTCCCGTCGGAGCGGTCCGCCCTCCGCGTGCGTGCCTTGCTGGAGCTGGCTTGGTCGCGGATCGCCAAGGTGGAGTGGAGCCGGCGGCTCGATGACCCGGGCATCCGGACTGCATATCGAGAGGCGGAGGAAGCCTTCCAGCTGGCGGAGAGCCCGCTGGACAAATTCACGGCCGCGTATGCCATGGCCTACAGCTGGGCGTTCACCCCGGGCCGCGACAACAAGAAGATGCTGGAGCTGCTGACCGAGGCGCGGCGCTGGTACCGGCAGGTGCCCGGCGCCTCGCAGGACTCCTGGCAGTTCCTGCTCCTGAACGACACGCTCAAGGGCATCACCAGAGCCGACCCGTCCTTCCAGTCCCTGTTTGTGTCGTCGTAACTGTAGAGTCTAATGGTGCAGGTGTTTGAGGGTGGAGGCCATGAGGACGATGAAGATGCCGAACCAGAAGGCCGCGCGGAGGAAGGGAATGCCCTCGGGGTCCGCCTCTTCACCCTCGGCCGTGCCCTTCTCCTCGGGCGCTGGCGGAAACATGATGTTGTAGAGGAACAGCGTCATGATGCACATGACAAAGAACAGCTTGACGCCGAGTGCGATCAAATACGGGTTGGTGAACCCTTCGCCGTTGACCGCCTTCATCAGCTTGTTGACGTAGGCGATGTTGATCCCGCCGGTGACCAGGATGATCAGCATGAGGCCGCCGATGATCCGCTGGTACTTCTGGTAGATGGCGTTGGCGAGCGGCTTGACGAGCTCGCCCGGCACCGATTTCCGCAACGCCGGCACGACCGCCATCATCAGCAGGCCCAGCCCGCCGATCCAGAGGATGGCCGACATCAGGTGGAGCCAGTGGTTCACGATGGGAATCCACTGGTTGACGAATGCGTCGATGAACTTGTCCATCAGAATTTGAAGACCGGCTTCTCGTTGCCGAAGCGCGCCTTGCGGAGCTCTTCCATGAATTCGGGCGTGATCACGGTCAGGCCGCGCTCCCGGGCCTTGGCCTCGACGCTCTTCTTGACCATCGCCTGCATGAAGTAGGGGATGCGCTTGAAGCGCGCCGTGGCCTCGTCGTCCCAGCGCAGTTCGAACATTCCCGGCGTCTCGTCCACGCCGATCTCGTGGACCTTGATCTTGGGTCCGCCCTTCGGCTGGTAGAGGCACCATTCGTCGGCGTCGAGCCAGTCGCCGTGATCGGCATAGGGCCGGGCGCGGCAGCCGCCGCAGATGTCGGAGTACTCGCAGTCGGCGCACTTGCCCTTGAGCTTCGGCTCGCGGAAGGAATCGAACACCTCCGAACGCTCCCACAGGTCCACGAAGCTGATCTCCCGCACGTTGCCCGCGCTCAGCGGCATGTAGGGACAGGGTGTGAGGTTGCCCTCCGGCGTCACGCGCGCGTAGTTCGTGCCGGCGAGACAGCCGCCGCCCATGTAGCCGGTGGCCTTGGTGATCGGGGAATTAGGGTCGCGCTCGTAGGCGATGCGCTTGAAGTGCGGCGCGCAACGGGCGCGCACCAGCATGTCCGGGTACTGCTTCTGCTGGTCCACGAGGTACGTCAGCACCTCCTCGTACTGCTGGGGCGTGATGTCCGTCATCTCCTCGCCGCGGCCGGTGCAGACCAGGAAGAACAGATTGAGCACCCGCGCGCCCAGTTGATGGGTGAAGGCGACCATCTCGGGCACTTCGCGGTAGTTCATCGGCGAGACGCTGAAGTGGACCTGGAACTGGAGCCCGTGGCGCTTGCAGGCTTCGATGCCGGCCATCGTGCGCGCCCATGCGCCAGGCAGCCCTCGGAAGGCGTCGTGCTTGGCCGGGTCCGTGGAGTCGATGCTGATGCCCATGCCCATCACGCCGATCTCGACCAGCTCCTTGGCCAGCGCGTCGTCGATCAGCATCCCGTTGGTGCCGAACACCACCATGAAGCCGAGCGAGACGGCATGCCGCGCGATGTCCTTGATGTCGGGGCGGGTCAGCGGCTCGCCGCCGGTGATGACGACGATGGAATGTTTGTTCACCACCGCCATCTGGTTCAGGAGTGTGAAGACCTCCGGCGTCGTCAGTTCGTCGGCCGCGCCGGACGCCCGCGTCGTCGCGTCGAGGTAGCAGTGCCCACAACGCAGGTTGCAGCGTTTGGTGAGGTTCAGGGCGATGAGATACGGCTTCCAGTCGTTCTGCGGCGTCGGCTTCCGCCCGGCCGGCAGGAGGCCGGGCCGGTCCACGTACCGCAGGGGAATCGGATTGATGAGCTGGAGGGTCTCGTTCACGACGGCTTGTTGCCGATCAAACTCTCGATGATGTCCTTGAGGTTGCCGGTCTTCATGGCCTCTTCCATGTAGCCCTTGGCCTGCTCGATCCCCTCTTCCGCGATCTCGTGGGTGATCGTCGTCGCGGCGATCTTCGCGGCGTGCTTCTCGATCAGGGCTTTCGTGCAGTCGCGCATGTAGCCGGCGGGCGCGCGCTCCAGACGGGCCACGGCGTCGGCGGTCCAGGTGTAGAGGGAGGAGGCCGGTTTGGATTCGGCCGGCGCCGCCTTCTGCTCGGCAGGGGGAAACGCGCCGGTGCCCTTGTTGGCGAAGATCGGGGTGTACTCCTCGCTGGCCGCCTCGTCGATGTGGGGCTTGGCGTACTCCAGCGTGATCGTCGTCATACCCATCTTGCGGGCCGTCTTCTCGATCTTGGCCTTGGCGCGGCGCCGCTGGAATCCGGCCGGAACCGCGCGGATCGCCTCCTTCGCGTCCTTCGTCCATTGCATCGGCACGTCGTCGTAGGCCAGCTCGGTCTCGAGCACGCCTTCGGTCTTGGCGGCCGCTTCGAACATGCTCTTGTCGATCAGCTTGAATTTGCCGCCTGCCGCCTTGCAGATCGGGCATGCGACCGGCTGGTCGCCCTTGGCCGTATAGCCGCACCCGCCGCACAGGTAGTAGTTTTGCTTCATCCGGTCGAGGTAGGCCTGCGTGCCGGGGCTGACGGCCGGTTTCTCTTCCACGATGCCGCTCATCATGCCCGACAGGGTGGAGCCGATCATGTCGCGGGCCACGCCCTCGTCGGCCTTCATCTTGTTGCGGTCGATGCCCTGCTCGTCGAGCGTGGAGCCAAGCTGCTTCATGGCCTCCATGGCGCCCTTGGGGAGAATGTGCCCGACGGCCGCGTCCACCACCGAGTTGCTGATGATCGTATGGCCCTTCTCGATCGCGTAGCGGTGAATGGCGGTCTTGGCCACGCCGCGGGCGAACACGGGGATCTTCTCCATCCGCCGCAGGGCTTCCTCGGTCCAGGCGATGGTGTATTCGGCCTGCTGGTCGATCGGCGGCACGTACTTCTTGTTGGAGATCATCACGTGGCACTCGGACATCCGGAGCAGATTTTCGGCGTTCGAGCCGATGTCCATGTCCTCGTCGCTGTGGACGCCGATGCGGCCCATCACGAGCATCCAGGGCTTCTCCCGGCGGACGAACTGGAGGACCTTCTCGAAGGCCTTGCCGTCGAGGAGCGTCGTCTTGATGTCCTGGCCCTCGGCCTGGGCGATCTCGCGGGCGATGTCCAGGTGCGCCTGGTAGATCTTGGCCAGTCCGCTGTCGATGATCTCCTCGTGCAGCTTCTCCTGTTCCTTGAAGCGGAAGACCTTGCCGGCTTCCTCGTTGAGGACGCCGGAGATGCTGTGGAAGGCGGCGTAGTGGAAATAGGGATCGAAGGCGGAGATGGCCTCCACCGGTTTGTTCATGGCCTTGCCGAGCGCCAGCGCGGTCTTGAGGCCGCCGAAGGAATAGTGGCTGCCGTCCAGCGCGACCACGATGGAGCCGCCGTTCATCGGGTGGGTGTTCTTGATGATGAGCATGTCCGACGTGCGCACGCGGCGGACGACGCGCTCGGTGACGCCCCCGATGACGCTGTCCTTGACGGCGCCGACGCCCAGGGCGCCCATGATGACGAGGTCGTAGGCGTTGGTGTTGATGTCCTCGACGAGGACCTTGAAGTTGCGGCCTTCCAGGGACCGGCGTTCGACCGGAATGTTCGCTTCGGCAGTCTTCTTGTCCACGATGTCGAGGTAGGAGTCGGTGATGATCTGGAGGCCGCGGGTGATCAGCGAATCGTGGATCTGACGCTGCCGCTCCAACTCGTTCTCGTCGTGGTATTCCTCGGGGAGGCCCGCTTCCATCTGCTTGAAGCGTTTGTCGTGCATCTTGGCCGCATACACGTGGCTGCCCACGAGTTTGGCCCCGAAGGTTTTGGCCAACGAGACTCCGACGTCCAGCGCCATGTTGGAGTAGTCGGAGTTGTCAACCGGGACGTAGATCGTCTTGTACATACCGTCTCCTTACCGAAACACCCGGCTGGGCCGCCGCAGTAGGAAAATTAGGGAAAGCGAGGGCGTATCCTAACACCGGAATTTGAGCGATTGCAACAGTTTTCCTGGGTCAATGGACCTGATTTCCCGCCGATTTGCGGGAACTGAGAATCTCGTCCAGGGTCAGCAGGACGTCTCTGCCGGAGTTCAGTTCCACCCCGCGCAGGAGATTCTCGTCGGCGTAGTGACTTTCACACCCTCCCGCCCCGGACTCTATTGCACCCGCCCGCCCCGAGCCTGCCAAGACAGGCTCTTTTCCCGTGGGACGAGTCCTTTTCCCGGTCCCCCAGGGACGCGGGTCGCGGCTGCCCGTGCGAGGACCCTGCTTCCGATTCCACGCGGCCAGACAGGCCTTGCCGATCAGCTTGTTGAGCGGGGCGGGGTTGTACAGCAGCTTCCGGATGCTGGCCGGGTTGAGCATCAGCGGGTTATAGCCAGACGTCAGATAGCCTTCTTCCAACAGCCGGTGCTCGAGGTCGGTGTTGGGCTGGATGCCGAGGAAGAACATCATGGGGAAGACCCGTTCCTCACCCAAAAGAGCTACGACCTTCTTGTAGGATTCAATGGAGTCCCGGAGCGTCGCTTCCGTTTCGTCCGGCGCGTTGAGCGAGTAGTTCAGGATGATCTTGCCCTTGAAGCCCGCCTCGGCCAGGTAGCGGCAGCCGTCGTAGAGGCGGTCCAGCATGAAGCCCATGTGCAGGCCGTTCAGGACCTCCTGCGAGCCGGAGGTGATGGCGACTTCCAGGTCGCCGACGCCGGAGCGGACCATGAGTTTGGCGAAGTCCGAGGTGATGAGCGACGTGCGGATGTAGCCGGACCATTCGAGCTCCAGCTTGTCGGCGATGATTCGCTCCATGATCTCGGTGCATTGGGGGTAGGAGGCCTTGCCGGTGATGAACTGGGCGTCGGTGAACCAGAACCGCCGCGTGCCCCACCGGTGATAATGCTCCGAGATGTCCTTGACGACCAGCGCAGCCGGGCGGTAGCGGACAGACTTGCCTTCGAGGTACGGGTAGAGACAGAAGGCGCAATCATACGGGCACCCGCGCTTGCTCTGCACGCCGATGCAGTCATTTGTATAAGTCATGTAATGAGGAAAGATGGTCGTGAGGTAGGGCAGGTCTATGGATTGGGCGGTGAGGTCCCGGTAGCTTTGCC
>JACXTT010006661.1_pt1 | contig 16449 bp, 16 predicted proteins | sample 9270951 | NCBI WGS metagenome assembly JACXTT01 (sample SAMN15532306, study PRJNA645909) | rock metagenome | isolation source: weathered quartz diorite | place: Puerto Rico | collected 2017-06-21 | reverse complement strand
CGGGCGCGCAGCTCGCGGTGATTGTAGATCTCGCCGTTGAAGACGACCACAATGGTACCGTCCTCGTTGGCGATCGGCTGATGCCCGCCCGCTAGGTCGATGATGCTGAGTCGCCGGACACCAAGCCCTACGCCGTCGGCGAGGAAAAGCCCTTCGTCGTCCGGACCGCGATGGACCATCGTCTGCGTCATGCGGCGGAGCACAAGCAGATCGATGTGACCAATTACCCCGCAGATCCCGCACACGGGAAGATCCTATCGTCGAGAAGTTCTCCGGTTCAGCACCCGTCGAAGCAGCTCCGCTACCCTTGGCACGAGCAAGTTGTAGTCAAATTGAGACTCCGCGATCCGTCGGCTCTGTTCGCCAAGGAGCAGCAGCTGAGGCTCATTCACCAGACGTTCGATTCGCTGCGCTAGGCGCTCGGGGTAGGTGGGGTCGAAACCTTCAGAGTAATCCACGAGCATCTCCTCAGGCAGAATGCGAGCTGCCTCTCCCACTCGGCTTGCCAGAACGAACCGGCCACATGCCAAGAATAGGGGCAGCTTGCCAGTTGTGCGGCCTCGACCCACCCAGTCATTCGTCTGAGTAGACAAACAGATATCCATGGCATTTACATAAGGAGGAAGGGCGTCGTACATGACATGTCCGAGAAATCTGATGCGGTCCCTTACACCTCGATTCGAGGCCTGCCGTTCCAGAATATCCAGGCCGGGACCGTCTCCCACGACGAGACCGCACACCGGCAAGTTCTTCAAGAGCGCCAGGACTTCTATCAGCTCACAACCCGGTCCCCAGTGGAGGCGTGTGCTCCAGTTCAGGCTGCTCAAGACCCCGATCGTTAGATACTCTGCGACCCCCAGGGCCTTTCGGAGGGCCACGACCTCCATCGGATGAAATAACGACGTGTCTACTCCATCAGGCACCACATCCACTTGGCTTATGCCAAGCTGAGTGAGGTATTCTTTCAGGCCGCTTCCGCGCACGACAACGTCATGAGCACTACGAAGGACCACAGCCTCATATGCCCTAACTGCATGCCGGCCCATTCTTCCTACACGTCCAGTTGTCCAAAACAGCTCCGCTAACGCATCGCCGGTATCAATCACCAGCGGACACCGTCTGATGGCTTGGTATAGGGAGGCCGAAAGAACCACGGGATACCCGAGATCCAGCACATACAGCACATCTGGATGAACCCGCCTGAGGTCCTTCAGAAACTGAAGGATGGACCGGGAGCGCGCCGATCGGCGCCACAGCACCTCCACAGCGAACTCGCTAGCAAGGCCGCGAGCAAACGCCCTAGCACGGGGGGCAAGTGCCCCGTTCGGCGCAGAGTTGGCAAGAATGGCGACGCGTACCTTTTCGCCCATTCGTTCGTCTCCTCCGCAGCGTGCGTTACCCTGCACCAGTACAAGGGCTCGCATCTCCGGTAACCTTTCGGTAGAGGGCTTCATATTCCTCTGCAATACGGGCGATACTGTATTCCTTTGCCCGCTCCAACCCCTGCGTCATCAGGGCCTCGCGCGCCCCCTCAGACGTAAGCAGCCTCGCCAGCGTTTCGCCAAGCTCCTGGTCCTTAACGATCAAGCCAGAGGACCCACCATCCAGCACGTCTTCGGCAGCCCCGTTAGCAGTCGCTACCACGGGTGTCCCTGAGGCCATCGCCTCAATGTACGGGACCCCGAAGCCTTCGTACTTGCTCGGGAGGCAGAAGACCCACGCCTTGCGATACAGCTCGGCCAAAATCGGCGTCGCCACCCGACCGAGCGACTGCACGCCCGGAGCAGCTGCTCCTTCTGTTGTGACCATCCAAAGCTCTGCCGTCGGAACCGCTGCTCTCACGACATGGGCAAACACTTGCAGCAGCAGATCTCCCCGCTTGCGGGTGCTGAGATCGCCGACGAACAAAATCGATGGGTGGGCACTCTTGACGCCTCCGGGAAAGAACACGGTCGGATCGTAGCCGCATGGAATAACGACGGCCCGTCGGCGGAGATAGCGTTGGGTGGTTCGGGAGACAGCAACGACTGCGGTCGCCCGCCTCTCCGAGATGCGCTCAAAGGGAACCATGCTGAAGTGGTAGAGCCGATGCCGCAGCTTCCTACTGTACTGAGCCTCCGCGCACGACGTGCCGTAGAACGTGCGCACGACGGGCCGCTGGGTGCGCAAGAAGTGATCGTCTCCGTGCGCGTGAACCACATCGAAGTCGCCCAACGCGATGCGTGACACCCACCACGGCGCGAGGTACAGCGCCGCCCGCGGTCGAACACGCAATGCATCGGGGATCGGGATCGGGCGATACTGGTACACAACCTGAGCCGGAGGCGGATTGAGTGCGTAGACCACGACCCCATGCCCCCGGCTAGCGAGAGTGGCGGCCAGTAAGTGCATTTGACCGGACACGCCGCCAGCATAGTCACCTCGCGGCAGTGTTCGGCCGATCATCGCGATGCGCAAGCGCTTTTGGTCTTTCGATACCGACGATGACGACCGTCCCGAGAAGAGTCACGACGGTCCACAGCCTGACGCAGGCACCAACCACGAGCGCCACCCCAGGCGTATCCCACGAACTGGCCGTTCAGCATGTACGCGAGACTTGCGACTGCAGCCCGGGACGCCTTCAAGCTGCCAGTTGCGCGCCAGGAGTACATTAAGGCGCCCATCAAGCCGAAGTGGAAACCAACGAAGAGGTTGTACGACACGTCCAGCTGAAAGGCGATAAAGGGCAGGTTCAACGGATAGAAGGTCGCCCACTGCATGTTTGCGTAGAACGGCGTGCCGAAGAGCGTGAACGGATTCCAGATTGGAAGGCGCGCGCTCGCGAGTGAGGACAGCGGGTATCCCCAGACGAAGTACGTCAGGCGCGTTCCGTCAGAAGGATAAAGCCCGCCAATCCCGCCGCCCGCAATCGCGGGCGCAACCAGCCTGAATCCAGCGATCCAGAGGATAAGAGTAGTCGCGACGTCAGCGCGGCGGGCTCCGAGAATCTCAGTAGACATTTTACGGCGCGAGCCGCCTCGCCGGCGCCGGGGGCAGGGCTGCTGGTCTCAAGTGGTCGAAGCGCATCACGATTGCTGCAAAGATCCAGTAGTATTCCGCCGGCCATCCAACGAGCCCCCCACCAACGAGCAAGCTCAGCAAGATCGACACGAAGAGGGCATAATACGCGGCATACAAGGCGCGCCGTCCTGGGTTCTCCTCGCGAAGGAGTGTCCGAAGACCCCGCTGGGAGACGCGGACCGAGAAAATGAGGAATACAAGCAGTCCGAGCACCCCCACCTCGAGCGCCAGGATGCTCAGGTAGTTGTGGATTCCGTAATATGCGATAATCTCCTCTCCCCTGTACGGCGCGAGGAGATCCTGGCGTGGCACGTTCCAGCCAGGGCCGGCGCCCAGGGGAAAGTCGGAGATCACCCGAGGAAGCAGCTTTAAAGCAAAGTAGCGCTGGGAAGCGGATGGCTCGGTAAGATAGGTGCCGAGCGGTGTCTCGAGCGTCTGGAATCGCGCGTTGATCTCCCCTTGGGAAAAGAGCAGGCTGAGGACTACCGCAATTCCAGCAGGCACCGAGACGGATATCGCACGTCTGAACCGCAGGGGACCGCCCAACAGAGCAAATGCGGCAGCGGCGACGACTGCATGCACCCAGGCGACCCGGACCGCAGAGAGCAGAACTCCGCCGAGCGCAAGTCCGGCCCCGCACAGGTACACTATTCGGCGCAGCCACCTCCTATCCCTTGCGGCCAGCCCAAGCAGGGCTATCGCGCCGAAGCATTCCATCATTGCGGCCGATCCCGGTCCGGTTCCGATCGAGCTCGGGCGGATCACCCAATCTCCGGAGACTCCGAGGTACGTCGCGTTGATGAACACCTGCAGCTTGTGCCGGTATACCCACTCGAGCCCGAGCATCGACTCAATCATGGCCCCAAGCGCGGTGATCACGGCCAGGGTCCCTAGCCACCGCGCGAGCCGCACAACGCGCTCCTCTGTCCCGAACGTTTGAAATGCGATGAAGTACAGCAGGGCGTACATGTACGAGGTCCTGACGCCGGCCAGCCATAGGACGAAGCTCGGAAGATGCGGATTCAGGGCTTGAACGCCGACCAGGCCCAGGTAAAACGCAAGGAGAAGAGCGAGTGGAGGACGAGCAGAGGCTCCGCCTGTGCGCCCCAGCATGGCCCAGTGGGCCAGCACGATGAGAAAGAAGACGTCTTTGATGGGATAGATGTACCAGGCGTAGCCCGTCAACCGTTTGAGAAGACCTTCGAACGCGCCATAGAACAGAAACGCGAGTAATACCCGTTCGAGTCGGTCTGTCGCATGCGAAACGACTCGTGCTGGCTCGTACCCCCGGGTCTCGTGAGCGTCGATGTCAATCCGTCGATCCACTTGGTTTCCCGTTAAGAAGTCAGTCGGTTTTCTCTCACGGCACGCTGAAGCTAATATCGGCGACGAGCCTTGACGACACGCTCCCCCGTTTCGCCCTAGCTCGTGTCCGCCCCTGTTCAGCAGCCGTGGCGACCCCAAGACCCTTCACAGTGACTCCGACCCGCGACCCTGCGCAACCAGAACAAGACGACAGCTTCAATTCGCTCACGAAGTGAGCCAGCGTTCCCCAGCCGGGTTGGTGCCGCCCGACGACGAGCAGCGAGCTACCGAACAGCACACCGAGTGGCGTGACCAGGCGCTGCTCGAGGCGTGACAACAGGGCCGTGATGTCCACGACGATGAAGGTCCGCCGGTGGCGGCGCCGGGCCAACGCGCTGTAGCGCGGGTTGTAATCGATCCCCAACGTAGTCCGCCTGGGCGAAGTGATGCGCGTCGGTTCCCGGTTGGCACCCCACGTCGAGGACGCGCCTCGCTGCGCACAGGTCGTTGTGGGCCAACACGGGCGTGAGCTCTTGCTCGGCAACCGGTGCTTACCACAGGAGGTAGGCCCAGGTGTGGTCGAGGATCCGGATGGCGAGGTCAGGGGTGCCACAAACGCAAGGCTACGACGGACTACTCCAGTCCTTCTGCCAGGTGCCAGTCTTCAGCCCATTGCAGGATATCGTGGTGTTTCGGAGAGCGAATTGGGCTCAGGATGCCATGCCCGGTCTTTTCGTTGCGGGGTGAGCGGCCCACAGAAACCCATTCCACGGCCCTGGCGTATGCCACACTTTATATCCGCGCTCGCGGAGCCACGATGCCAACTTGTCAGGCGTCCAGCCCTGCCCGCAGTGGAACTCCATGCAGATTTGCTCGACCTGCGGCAACACCTCCTCGGCCGCCGCCAAGATGTCCCATTCGGCACCCTCGCAATCGAGCTTCAGTAGGGTGATCCGATCGATGCCTACTTCTCGCATCAACTTGGACAAGGTTGTCAATCGCACTCTCTCAGCCCTCCGCCCGCTCCGGTGCGCGCTCGACTGGGCGCCGTCGATGTGAATGTCTACCTCTCCCTCACTGCCTCCGAGCGCCGCGTGGAAACACGTGACGTTCTCAACACTATTAAGCAGTGTCTGCACTGCGATCATGCGTACGTGCTCGCTGACCGGTTCGACCGCGATCACGCGTCCTTGAGGACAAAGCCGGGCCGACTGCATTGTGAAGTCACCGATATTGGCACCGATGTCCACTACAATTGCATCTTCCGGCAAGGTCAGGTAGCCAGGACCGAGGTAGGGATTGAGGATCGCGGCTTCGTTCACGACCGCCAGATCGCTCTCACCAGGGCGAACCAAGTATCGCAGCCCACTTCGCAGCTCCAACACTACGCCAACACCAAACTTGGGAAGGAGCATCGCCCACCAATTTCGGTAGGCAAGAGGAGCGGCGAGCAGATAGCGGACTCGGTTGCGCCAGCGGGAGCCAAGAACGGAAAGCTCCCACAAGAAACTAGACACCTGGTGGTCCTCCTCGCCAACACCCATGGGTGTCATGTGTTGTGGTACGGAACGTCACGCAAGGGAGCAACGTTCGCGCGTGCGTCAAACGTCGACAGCTGATCGATGATGCGCGGGGAGCGTTGCGGTCAACAGGCACTTGCAGAATATTTGCCCGTTGGACAGGGAGTGTGCCCTCATCAGAGCGGTGCGATTGAGGAACGGCACTCACGTTCGCATGCGAGCAAACAGCCAGCGGTTGTGTGGAATTGGTCTCAGCTCTGGAACAATGGCTCTCCACCATGCATTGGGAACCACCATCGTCTCGTAACCCCACCGAGTCAGCCAATTCTCACATTGTTCCTCCAGGCTGAGCGAATGGGTTTCAATTATCCAGAGGACCTTCGGCAGACGCAGAAGCCGGCCGGCACCAGCTAGAACGTCGGCCTCTGTCCCCTCAACATCGATCTTTATGAAGCATGGGGTCTCAATGGTTTCCGAGATTGACTCCAAAGTGGTCGTCTCAGCCTCGCTGTAGCAGCTAACTGATCGTGAAGAAAGGACCAGTCTGCTGTCGTGACCGAGACCATTCGCTCGAAGATTAGACTCCATACGCTTCCGGGTTTGTTGTGAAGGCTCGAATGCAAACACCTTTCTCGCAGATGTTTTCGAAAGAAAGTAGAGTGAGTAGTAACCGTCTCCGGCGCCGACATCAACGGCGGTGTTGATGCATTCTGCGTACTGCTCGAAGATGTGCGATATCTCCCGCTCGTAGAGTCCCAGCTGTCGCTGCAGGTCGTGGCGCAAATCCAGATCCATCACAAGACCCCGGTTGAGACCGTATAGGATCTTCCGCGGCCTTCCACCTGTGCGCACGAGTCGGTCCTTTAGCTTTGAGAGGATGTACACGGGTACGTTCTTGTCACCGCTTTGCAGGTATGTCGGACCTCCTCCGGGCGAGACGAACTCTCAAGAAGCCCTTGACCCAGTAGTACAGCCTTACGACCGGAACGATCGGCTGGCACAGGGCCGTGAGGGCCAACTCACTCGCGGTAAAGTGCAACCCCCAGAGGTCATGCGCGAGGTGCACGGTCAGGACAGTGCTCAGACCCAGTCCCAGCGCTATTGCGCCGGCAACAGGGTTTACCACAGTCAAGAACAGCACCCCTACGTACAAGGCCAGGTATAAGTAGTGAGACCGATTGAACGGCCTGAGGGTCCTCTGCAGCTTTGCTTTCGACTGTTCGTGTTTGATGAATAGATAGGGCAGCTGCTCGACCGTTCTGGCAACGCGAAGGAGCTTCAGAGGGCGCCCCGGTTGAACCGGATGGCTCACGACTGCTGTGGCCGCAAAGGGGATCGTATACCCGCGCCCCATGACTGTGTATGCCAAGTCGGTATCCTCAAGATAGTAGGGAAAAGATAGGTCGAATCCTCCACACTTTTCGAACAGCGACTTCCGATAGAAAATGTTGCAGGTCCGATACCCTTCGGGCAGGGATAAGCGAAGTGAGCCCCGGTAGGTCGGAGTCGGTCTGGCAGGTTTGGGAATATGGACCGACCCTTCCACCCCACCGACCTCGGGAGTCCTGAACAGCGGCACCGCCGCACTTATCCAATCGGGATGAACGACACAATCGTCATCCGTGAAGGCCAGGATGTCTCCGCGCGCCGAGCGGGCACCCTCGTTTCGCTTGAATGAAGCGGAACGGAGCGCATGCTCCGGGACGACTACGTAGGTCACCGGAAGGTCAACCGAATCCGCAAACGTCCGGACGACATGTAGACCAGGGTCGTGATCGCCGCCCACGACGATCAGCTCCAGTCGGTCCGAGGGGTAGGTGAGCTGGCGAAACGACTCCAGTAGTCGCGACAGCATCTCTGGGCGAAAATGTGTTGGGACGACGATAGTGACGCGGGGCGGTGGTCTTCCGGTCGCTGGATCCGGGATCGAGCTGCAGCCAGTCATCACCCACATCTCCTGACCACGATAACTTGCCTCTCGGAGAATCGACCGCGCATCGGGAAACCGACACTCCAACCCTCAGAACCTGTACGGGCTGCCACACTAGGCAAACGGCAGACGTGGCAGCCCGTCACTAGTCTCAATGCCTTGCACACACCAGAACCCTTGATCAAGTCAGTCTCATGCCTCGAGACTATTTCCGATCGACTCCGCATCGGGACGACGATCGTCACTATCGTTCAAGCCGCTTCCTGGGTTGCGCTATCAACAACGGAGCGGGACGTCACGACTACCAGGTGATCCAAGTCCGGTAGACACTGCGCATCACGAACCTGAGGCCGCCCCAGGCCCCACGGTCGTCTTAGTGAACACCATGAGATTGCGAAAGTACCACGAAGCAGCACCTTGCTCTTCCCATTCCTTTCGCCACACCAAGGACCGGTAGGACGCGTAGTGAAATTCCCGGTTGCTGAATTTCTCGATCCAATACCGATGTGGCTGTTCGTTCACGTGATCTCTACCCCCCTGACCCGGGATAGCGGCTGTGAACACGATCACATCTCCGTAGCCGGTGAGTATGTCCACAAAGCGATCGGCCACGTGTCGCGACAAGTGCTCAGCAACTTCCATACTCATGACAACATCAAACCGCGACCTAATGGGCAGCGGGTCGGGAGACTCAAGGTCGTACTCGAAGACATTCAAGCCACGCCTACGGCAGTAGCTCAAGGCCACGTTGGAGCATTCCAGACCGGCGACATCGACCCCCCTGGCAGCCAACGCAACGAGCATCGCCCCGGTCCCACATCCAACGTCGAGTAGGGTCTTGGGGGCGAAATCTCGAAGAATGGACGTCGCAATGGGCCCCGCGGAAGATAGCGCGTCTCGATCGATGGACTCGTAGTACTCAGCGCAGTAACGGTCGTCATGATTCATCAGTAACGAGCTCACGCTTCGCTTCATCCGGCTGAACGCAGCGTTGCGCATGATCGCGTCCTGCAAACCCTTCGGGAGCTGCCGCCACACGGCGCGCACTGCAGCATACACCGACACGGGACCAAGACCTAGCCGTGGCTAGCTCGACCAAGGTCAAGCATGCGCCGTAGTTGGATGGATGGCGACACCCCCGATTCGGCATACATACGGCGCCGCTCCGCCAACAACCTCGGGAGGACGCTCGCGTATGCCGCTATTACCTTCCCTTTGACCAGCGCGTCTCGAAGACGAGCGCTGACCACGTCCCGCGCAGCCCCGAGACACGAAACGACCCATGTGTTCAATAGGTAGAACCAAGGCAGGTGCTTGGTAGCGAAGAGCAATCGCCCCCCGACGATTCCTCTGACCCTTGCCGTCGCTCCGCGGCTACTCTTTGCGGACCCTCCAATGCGGTGCCAGCACACCGCCCGGGGCACGAAGATAGTGTGCCAGCCACGCAGCCAGGCACGCCAGCAGATCTCCGTGTCCTCCCAGCTTACAAGGAAGCGTTCGTCGAAACCACCAAGGGCCTCAAACATGTTTCTTCGAACAGCCATCGCAGCCGAACAAGCCTGAAATTCGACCACTGGCACCGCGGCAGGCGCCTGAGGAATGTCCAGAAGAGGTATCAGGCCGGGATGCAGATAACTGTCAACGAGTGATCGCCGAGCTAAGCGAGTCGCCAGATGGATGTCTTCAGTGCCGGCCCAGTTCAGTTGCCTTGCGTCAGTGGCAAACAACCTCTCGTCTTGAGTCAGGGGACCAACTAACTGCTCAACGAAGTCAGGCGCGAAGCGCATGTCATTATTCAGAAAGATGACATACTCACCTATGGCACGCCGGGCTCCTTGGTTGAAGGCGACGGCCAACCCTTCATTGCGGGTCAGCCCGATCCAGACAGCTCCGGATTCGCTGACAACTGCATTCGAGTTGTCTGCACTACCGTTGTCAACGACCAGGATTTCGAGCGGAGAGTGCGACTGCCGCCGAAGGCTCGGCAAGGCCACCTTCAGATCCTTAGCGCCGTTCCAGTTCACTATCACTGCCGAAACGAAAACAGGCTCTGCCATCTTTGCCTTATAATGGAGTTGGCAAGAAATTCGGACAATTGTGACAAGGTGGACAGACTGCCCACGTCGAGGTCTTACCTTGGCCAGCCAGCGTGTTTCCGGAAACACGCGCAGTAGCCAACCTCAAGCTCGCCTCTCGAGCAATCCTTCCCGGATACACAGTTCCCTCAGCCCGTCTCCTAGATCGTATCGAGGCCGCCACCTCGTCGCCTTCTCCAACGCCGCAATGCTTGCTTGAAGATGAGGACGTTCGACCGGACGGACCAGTTCGTCGCCGACTTCCACCACGACTTTAAGTTGAAGAATCCGTTCAAGAGCTTCGAGTACGTCTTGTACGGAGCAGGCGACGCCGGTGCCGACGTTGAAGTACTGGAGTCGTTTGTGCCCTGAGCAACTGCCCAGCTCGACGAGAGCTTCCGCAATGTCACGGACCTCCACGTAATCGCGTCGTGGCCACGTGTTGCCGAGGCGAACCCGGTTGCCCAGCTTGAGCCGGGCGATGATGCCGGGGATCACATGCGGGTTTGTCTCACGCGCCCCATAGACATTGAACAAACGGGCGACTACAAAGCTGGTCTGATGCATCTGGCTCGCGGCTACAGCGATAAGGCGCTCGCCGCACACCTTCGAGATACCATACACCGAAAAGGGCTCAAGGGGATCGGTCTCATCATGGGGCGTGCTCTTGGGAGCATATACATCGCCGCTCGACGCAAACACGAACCGTCGGGGTGGAAGCGCTTTGAGAGTCTCCAGTAACACTTGCGCACCAAGGACGTTTACGCTGACCGTCTCGACGGGGTGAGCCGCACAGTACGGGATGTAGTGGATGGCTGCCAAGTGGTAGACAGTGTCAAAAGGACCAAGCGAGGCGACCCGTGCCATGAACGCTTCGTCCCTGATGTCGCCACGCTCCAGCAGGAAGGACTCCGCTCCGAGTAGGTGCTTGATCCGCTCCTCGCCCCAGAGCAACCGGTCCACGACCACGACGCGGTAGCCAGTTCGCACGAGGCGCTCGGTCAGATGCGATCCGATGAACCCTGCGCCGCCGGTCACCAGCGCCGTCCGTACCATGAGTTAGCAGACTCCTCTTAACACATCTTCGTACACTCCTTCCATCCGAGCCACGACAGGATCTGAACCGTAATCGCTTTCGACTTTGGCTCGAGCGGCGCGGCTCATCTCTTCAGCCAGACCTCGATCGGACAGAAGTTGTACCGTTCGCTCGGCTATCAGGTCGTCGTCGTCGGCTATGAAGGCTTCCCGGCCATCTACGACCGAAAGGCCCTCCGCTCCTTCAGCCGTCGTGACGATCGGCGTGCCGTAGGCCATGGCCTCAAGCAGTTTGATCTTCATGCCACTACCCCGCGACAGTGGGTACGCCAGAACGGTCAACTTGCGGAAGTACGCCTTCGTATCCAGGACGTTTTCGACTATTGTCACGTCTCGTCCGCCGAGGTACGAGGCTAGAGCCCGGCGTGCATTCCAGCCCACGATCAAGAGATTTGTATCGGGGGCCGCCCTTTTCACCCTGGGCCACACGCGGGTCAACAGGCGCACCGCTGCGTTGTAACCCGGAGACCAATTGAAACTAGCGATGAGCCCCACGGTTTTCTCGCGCCCTTCACAGAGCGCGAACTCATACAGGTCCGGATCGATCGCGACCGGCACGGTGTAGATCGTCGCCTTTGGATTAAGCTTGTTCACCTCCCTGCGCAATCGGTCCGTCGTCACCCTGATGTTCGTGAACCTAGCTAGGAGACGCCGTTCCGTTTTCTGCATCAGGTACTTGGACGTAAGAAACCTGAGTGAGGGTGACCTGACCCCAGCCAAATCCAGGAGCTCTAGGTGGTGGACGGACAGCACGGCTCGCTTCACTCCGTCGTTCAAGTACCCGGTCCACATCTGCTCGAGATTCAAAACGTCATAGCCCTCGCGTAACGATCGTTCGAGGTCACGCTTGAGCTCATCCGACGCGAAGAAAGAGTACGGCCGGAACAGCGTGTTCCACTTCCGTGCTGACCACGAACGAATAGGATAGGGGTACAAATGCAGGGGAACACCCAGCGTCGAGAAGAAACGCCCGGCGCGTTGGAGAGAATCTTCCCGACTCGCCAGCGAATAGGCGGACAAGAATGTCGGAGCATGGGCCCTCTGCACCAGCCCCTTGGCCAAAGCGTAGTACCAGCGAGCGGCCGCATTGCCGAACGGGTCCGGGGCCTCAGGGGTGACCACCACTACGCGGAGCCTGGTCACGGGACAGGTCTCCGCCGGCCGTTGCCGACCAGCTCTTCGTAGACCTGCACGGTCTTAGCTGCCGTCTTGTCCCAGGAGAACGCCAGTGAGCGCTGTAGAGCCCGTCGTCGAAGGTCTTCCCGGAGGCCCGGGTCAACGAGCACGCGCTCGATCGCAGCTGCGACCTCCTCCGTTTTGCGTGGGTCGACAAGAAGTCCACCATCGCCGACCGTTTCTGGAAGGCATGATGTGTTCGACGCGATCACTGGAGTTCCACAGGCCATGGCCTCGACCACCGGAAACGAGAACGCTTCGTACCAGGACAGCAGCACAAACACAGCAGCCCCGTGATAGAGAGAGCGTAGGTCTGCATCCGGGACCTTGTCCAAAAAAAAGAGGTCGCGGTTCTCGTAGAGGCCCAGTTCTCTAGCGAGGTTCCGGTACTCCTCAAGGCGATAACTGACCTGGCTGCAGAACACCAACGCCACCTCCACTCCCCTGCGTCGGAGCATCGCATGAGCTCGCAATAACCCCGCTGGGTTCTTCAACCGCGCCACAGAACTCACGCACAGCATGTACCTGCCAAGGAGTCTGTATCTCCGGCGCACCTGTGCGACTGCTTCTTGGTCAGGCGCCTCCCGAAAGCGAGGCTCCGGTGCGAGCGGCGTCACTCGCAGCTTCCTCTCTGGAACTCCTAGCAGCGCAGCTAACTCACGCTTCGTAGTCTCGGATATGGCAATGATTCGATCGGGTCGGTTGAACGAGATCCATCGCACCACACCAGCTCGGGCCCGGAGGTATACGCCGCGCAGCGTAGGGTGAGAGGGTCTAAGGTCTCCCAGGTAGTCCTCAAGCGTGCCCGAGAGTTGGCCGGTTTCCAGCATATGCTTGAAATAAACCTGGTTCGGCAGGCTCGTATTCGTGAGCACGTAACGGCATACTCGCGCCGCCGGAAGTCCGCGATCTGCAACCGCGTGATAGACGTCAATGCGATACTCGCGCAGGGCGCGTGGGAGGGACACCTGCTCCCAGGTCAGTTCACGGGAAGCTGATAGAGTGATGACCCCAGCCCGGAGGCCCTCGAGATGAGTCTTGCAAAGGGGCTTCCTTTCATCCTCGAACAGGAAGAGTTCCACGCCCGGCTGGATCTGTAACGCACGGACGAGATTGACGAGGTACCGATTGTACGCGATGGGGTGGACGACGTGGAGCCACCTCGCATCGAAGCCTATTCTCATTGGGAGGCCACTTCGCGATATGCATCCAGGGTCATGCGAGCCGTGCGCTCCCACGAAAACAATTCTGATCGCAACAAGGAGCGGCTGCCCATCTCGTCTCGGACACCAGGTTGGCACAGGATGCTCAGCATCCCTTCAACAATGTGCGCCGCGTCACGAGGATCGACGAGTCGTCCGGCATCACCAAGCACCTCTGGAATAGCGCCGAAGGATGACGCCAATATGGGCGCACCACATGTCATGGCCTCCACAATGGGCAAACAGAAGCCTTCGTGCCACGAAAGAGTGGCGAAGAGAGACGTGGCTCTATAGAGTGCGGCGAGCTCCAAGTCCGGCAGACCGGTGAGGACGAAAACGTCTCGGCCTTCACTGAGGCCCAGTTCCGCAGACCGGCGCTTGCAAGCCTGCACGTCACCACCTATTCCGACCAACACGAGCGCAACGTCGGGCTCTACTCGCCTCACGGCGGCGAACGCTGCCAACAGCGTTGACAGGTTCTTCCGCTTGTCGAATCCTCCCACGAACAGAACAAACCGAGGGGGGATCCCCTTCGCGACACGAACCTGGTCTACAAACTCGGGAGGTAGTGGTTCGACGAATGGTTCGTCGGCACCCTCGGGGATTACTCGTATCTTGGCCGGGGACAGCCCTAAGAACTGGGTCAACTCCCGTTTGGAGAACTCTGATACGGTGATGACAAGATCAGCAGTTTGAAGATAGGCCCAACGGAACAGCCTGCCACGGATGTCGCCGAGCACACCGCCGACACGTGAACCATTGCCAGTCGCCGTCTCCATGTAGTCACTGAGATCGCCCAAAAGGGCACCGGAGCCCAATAGGAATGAGAGGCTTAGATCTGGCACTCCATGACAGGTAAGGACGTACGGGCATTCCCTTCGCAGGGGCAGTCCTCCATCGGCGGGAGCGTGAAAAACGTCAGGCCTCAGCTTCTTGAGGTAGCGCGGCAGCACCCATTGTTCCCACACAAGGGTCCGCCGCGCTGCGAGGTGAGTCACCTCTGCTCGCAGAGCAGAACGGTACGCCTCGTGCACGGGGTAACGGGCCTCACTGAGGAGATAGAGGTCGACCTCAGGGACCCGTGCGAGCGCTCGGAGGAGGCAAGAGCTGTATCGGTTGAACCCGCGCAGATTGGGATCGTAGAGATAGCGAGCGTTGAACGCAACTTTCATCCTGCCCATTCCTTGGGCCTGTACCCGGGAACTTTCCGAAAGTGCTCCAATGGGTAGATTGGTCACAAAAACAGCGTTCAACAAGAAGGGCGGAGAAGCCAAGTGGCTGGCACCATCCGGCGAGTTCTGTCTCGCGTGCGCTATCGGCTGCCGCTATACCGGGAGCTGCTCCAAACGAGGGATGCTGTCAGCGCCCTGGCGCAGGACATGGTCGAAATCAAGTCGATGCTAGCCATGTGTATCTGCGACGTCGACGTCCGGCGCATCGCATTGACCCCATATCAACCGGCAGAAGTCGATGATCTGGTCAGACTGGGCTGCGACAGCGACGGAGGCTACGTCGTCAGTCGCCGATGCGTCGACCGCACCAAGGCTCTCTTGACGTTTGGCATCGGTGAGAACTGGTCATTCGAGAGGCAATTTGTTGCGTACCGCCCCCAAGCGTCGGTCTTGAGTCTCGATCCATCAGTTGACTACGCTGAAGTCGACGCAACCACACTTGCTCTTCTGCGACGCACGATCTGGGAGACGCTACGCGGCCGCCCGGGGCGAATCGAAGAGGTACGCCGTCAATTTCGGATGGCCCGTGACTTCCAGTCGTTCTACGGTGCGCCGGACCGGCGGTTCCTGAGGTGTCGCTTGAGTGACCGAGACGATGATACTCATCTGACCCTGGAGCGCCTCATCGCACAACACCTAAATGGATTCGGCATCGATGAAATGGATTTGTTCATCAAGATGGACATCGAAGGCGACGAATATCGTTGTCTTCCCCTAGTGCTGCGCTACGCCACGCGCGTGAACGGACTGGTCGTCGAATTTCACGACCTCGATCTCCGATGGAGGCAATTCGTCGAGGTCATGGAGTCGTTACAGAGTGCTCTTGCCGTGTGTCACATCCACGGCAACAACTACCGGGGACTCATCCCCGGGACACGGGTGCCTCGGATGCTCGAGGTCAGTATGATCAACAAGCGGTTGCTTCCAGCCAACTATCCGCTCTCTGATCGCAACTACCCGATCTCAGGACTTGATCAGCCTAACGACCCTTCGAAGCCCGACATTGAGCTGTCCTGGAACGTTGGTGGGTGACGTTCCCCAGGCAGGGATTGAATCTGCCATTCATACTTGACTTCCACGGCTCCCGATGTCGAAGCGTGGACCGTGCCCATCGGCCCCAAACCCGGCTCTCCAACCACGCGAAACGCCGCGACCTCGAGCCATTCCATCAACTGACCGGGTCCGTACGCCGAATAGACATCACAGTACACCTGGTAGAGCCGTGGTTTGAGCGGCAAGCTCTCGATCCGGCAGCGACACTCCCAGCTCGTCGAGACCACGCTCGGCGCACAGCCGTCCGTGAGCATGGAACACTGAACCAGATAACCCGGCCGTCCATCGGTGATTGATAAGTTGACGTATGGCTTCTCCAGCGGGTGATCAGACACGAAGCGGAGGCGGATTTCGAGGCCTTCGAAGGACTTGAAGCTATAACGTTCCTGTCCATCGAGTCCGTGACAGCTCGCTGATGCGCAACGCACGGCGCCGTGAGAGCGACCAGGCTGGACCCCTCGACGGCGACCGTCCTCCACCCATCTGATGTAGTTGCCTAGGACCTCCCTGGCCGTGCCTTGGCTCTGCACCCGACCAGTGCGGAGAAACAGCCCGCGCGCACAGATGCTCTCGACCGCCGCGAGGTTGTGTGACACGAACAGCAATGTTCGCCCTTCTTTCACCAACTTCGTCATCCGCTCCACGCACTTCCCCTGAAACCCCGCATCCCCCACCGCAAGCCCCTCATCCACGACGAACACATCGGGATCTAAATGAGAGGCAATCGCAAACCCCAACCGCAGCTGCATCCCCGACGAGTACATCTTTACTGGCGTGTCGAGCGCGGACGCGAGCTCCGCG
>JACXTT010006660.1_pt1 | contig 16449 bp, 15 predicted proteins | sample 9270951 | NCBI WGS metagenome assembly JACXTT01 (sample SAMN15532306, study PRJNA645909) | rock metagenome | isolation source: weathered quartz diorite | place: Puerto Rico | collected 2017-06-21 | reverse complement strand
GAAGAAGTCGAGCAGATGCTTGACGACTTCGTTCGAACCGAAGGCACTCCGGAAGTCGTTCAGTTTTCCGGCGGCGAACCTACCATCCACCCGCAGATCATCGACTTCGTCCGCGCCGCCAAGTCTCGCGGTATCCGCTTTGTAATGATCAACACAAACGGAAAGCGCATCGCCAAGGATAATCACTTTCTCGAGCAGCTAAACGAAGTCCGGCCATCACTCTATTTCCAGCTTGATGGGTTTGATTCAGAGACTTATCGCATTTTGCGCGGCGAGCCGAACATCTTGGAGGAAAAGCTTCGTGCTCTCGACCGGCTTGCAGAGATCGGACTAAACGTAACACTTGTTCCTGCCATCGAGCGCGGCGTCAACGAACATGAAGTTGGGAAGATCGTCGAATTTGCGATCCGGCATCCGGCGGTCCGAGGAATTAACTTCCAACCCGCATTCCATGCTGGCCGCCACATAAAACACGATCCGATGACCCGCATGACCATTCCGGATGTCCTGAGACTCATCGAATCGCAGACGGCGGGCAAATTCCAGGTCAACGATTTTGTCCCTGTGCCATGCTGCTTCCCAACCTGCAACTCGGTCACCTATGCTTTCATCGAAGGAGAAAAGGTCACGCCGTTGCCGCGCATCGTCAACGTGTACGACTATCTCGACTACATCACGAACCGAGTGATGCCAGACTTTAGCCTCGAAATCAAGGGCGCTCTGGAGGGACTCTGGTCTTCTTCTTCCGTAGCAGGTTCGCAAAAATCAGCGGACCAGCTTGCCCTTTCGTGCCAGGCGTGTGGCTTACCTGAGAACCTCACGGTGGGAGACATTGCCGAGCACATGCTCATGATCCTGCAGAATTTCATGGACCCGTGGACATTCAATCAAAAGAACTTGATGAAGTGCTGTAAGGAATTCCTGCTGCCTGGCGGCAAGCAGATCCCGTTTTGCGCCTATAACACCATCGGTTATCGCGAGCAGGCACGCGCCCAGCTGGAGGCCCTTGAGCCCGAGCGGCTTCAGGCACGCAAAGAGGGCCGCCCGTTTGTTCCCCGGCCCATCACGTTCGATTTCCACTCGGCGGAACAGTCCAACGGACATCTTCTGCGGCAATTTAACGGACCCATAAGGGACGTAGAGGTGCATCTGGCTTTGGCGGCGGCCCCTCCGTATCTCCGGTCAGGAGCAACCGTCTTTGTCCTGGACGCTGACAAGGGGTACGTCCTTGAGAGAAAAGGCACCAACGGTTTCACGTGTTACGTTCAGAGAACCGACTACATGCGCGAAGACTTTGGGGATAATTACATCGCTCCCGAATGCCAGGGGCCCGAGGGGACGAAGTCTATAGTTCCAGTGGAGTTCGACATCGAGCGCATCCGCGCCGAGGGAAAGATGAATCCTGTTCAATTGAAGCGGGAGATAACGCGAAGATTTGAAGCAGGCACGTATCACCCGCCGGCGCATCCCGGAATCGCGTACATGCTTAGCCCCATTGTGCGTCTCTACGCCGGGCCTGGATCTAGAGAGACCAATGGCGATGAACATCCCTCATTACATGTTCTTTGTGCCGAACCAGGATGGCAAAGATCTCGGCGCTGGGCCCGTAATGGGGCCGTATCCTTACTTCATCAATCCCGGTCCCATGGCCTATTTAATTCTTCACGTCGGTGAAACCGAAAAGCGCCAAATCAACCAGGATTCCCAAGAATTGCTGAACGAGGCGTGTGAATACCGGTCCGACCTTTGCCTCATTCGCACCACGACAGCTCGTTGAATCTTGTGGTAAGCCTTCGGTTGGACAACTTAGCGCAACTCTCACCCGCCTGCCGTAGACAGTCAAGCGTCTTCGCCGTAAGCCGCGGCCTAGCTCGCGCAGCAAGGACTCACCGAGGATTTGTCGCACACGCCACCGGCGGCGCGCGTCCATTCATTATTGGGGGTGTCGTAACTTCCACGCCTGGACATAAGGCGCTGTCCTCGGACTAGCTTCATTCCACCTTGGCGCTCCCGGAGCATCAGCGATCATTAGAAGGCCAAGCGCTACAAGGCGATCTACCTTCGCCATGTTGTCGTAGTCTATCTTGTTCGCTTTGTCGCCCACGTCGTGATAGTCCGGGTACTGGAAGAGCACCCCGAGCGTCTGCGCCGGAACGCCTTGCTCGGCGAACGGGCGATTATCGCTGTAGTCGAAGTAGCGGTCGCTGAAGCGCTCGTTTTTGTACATCCTGATTCCGGTCAGCTTCCCCGCGGCAATGAAGGTCGCGGTCATGTCTGTGAAGTCAAAGCCGGTCAGTGTCGCGCTGGCGACCTGCGGTCCTTCAAGGCTGTCGGTGCGACCAAGCTGTTCGAGGTTAACGTCTGCGACCGTCTTCTCGATGGGCAGGACGGGGCGCCGCACGTAATACTCCGAGCCGATGGCGCCCTTCTCTTCGCCGAAGAAAGTCATGAACACTACGCCGCGCCTCGGGCGCGTCGCCCTGGACGCTATCGCGGAGGCGAGTTCTATCACCGTGACTGTTCCACTGCCGTTGTCATTGGCGCCGTCGTAAATCCTGCCGCTCCTGTCCACGCCCAGGTGATCGTAGTGCGCCGTCAGAATCACGTAAGTGCCCCTGAGCGCCGGATCAGAGCCGCGCAGCAGTCCGATGACGTTACGAAGTTTGACGGGCTTCTCCACAGCCGCGGGCGCGCGCAGCGAGACGGTCGCGCCGGTCAGTCCAGGCTTGGTCTCGTCAAAGAAGTCGAGGACGTTCTGGTTGACGACGGCCAAGACGGGCGCGTTCGCAGGCGGCTTTTCGGCCTCCCGTCTTGCAGGATCAATCAGCCGCCCGGTCGCCACTCCATCCGACCTCACCATCTGCGGGCTCACCCTTATGATGAGCGAAGGCTTGAGCGCATACAGCTTTTCGAGAACGTCGCCCCAGCCGCTGCGAGAGCGCTCGGCGATGATAACCTGCCCACCGACCTGATCGGGCATGAGCGAGGCAATCGTGGCCGGGTCGTCGGAATTGACCTTGAAGAGTTTCGCGCGAGAGACGGCTATGATCCGCTCCCTGCGCAGATAGCGGAGGAAAGTGCGAATAACGCCGCACAAGTCACGGCGTGTGTTAGGTGCAAATTTTGGGGCGGTTTCGACGACGAAGGACGAGAGCAGTTGAGGAGATAGTTCGCTGAGCGAGCTAACTTCGACTCGCTTCAAGTAATCAGCTAGGCGATTCAGCTCCCGAAGATAGCGGGCAACTGTAAGTTTCTTCATTCCCCGCTCTTCAAGTAAGTACTTAAAGAATCCGGGCGCTTCCGACTGAAACTGAAGCGGTGGACGGCCCCGCTCCCGAGTGACCCGGCTCTCGAGGATCAGCCGCAGCATCTGGCGAATAATGCTGCACATGTCCCTACGGAGCTTGGGACGAGTCGAGATTCCAACATCTGTTACCGGCCATCCAGTGGTCGCCAAACTTTTCGACGAGCGAACTCGCAGAAGCAAGGTCGGTGGCACCATTTGTTCTGGCAAAATCTGCGAAGTGGCATAGCAGGGCAACTCGACGAGTGATGTTGCGCTGGGCGTATTTCTGGGCATGCATCCACTCGACGTACTGTTCGATCTGTGGACCTAACCAATGTGAACGGATTCGATCGACGGTCGTTGGTCTAAGAAAGTATTGTTCGAGCATGACAGCCTCCATTCAGAGTTTCGGATGGAGACCATCATGCGCCTGTGTCGTGGCTCGTTATGTGCCCTCAACGAGATTCGTCCGAGGCAGCATGCCGAGCATAAATCGCTCGCTTGACGAGGTCGGAGCCGTTAGACATCAAAGCGAACGGCTTTTTGAACTCCAGGTTGTCCGTAGAGAATGCCGGGTCGACCCTGCAGGCTCATCGGCAAACGCTGGCAGACAAGGTGGGAGTCGTGGGCCGAAGGTGACCAAATTTCGAATGGCCAGGAGTTGGCACCGGAAAACAGAATGCATTGGTGCTGGATCTCGTCTGTTTAGCGCGGGAATTTTTTTGCTACCCTAATTCGTTGACAGGAGTCTAAACTATTGCCCTATCATTTATCGACAGGAGACTCGAAATGGCTAAGCCAACCGACTTGGTCCAAGGCACCCTCGACCTCTTGATTCTGAGAACGCTCGCGCTCCAGCCCATGCACGGCTGGGGCATCGCGCAACGCATTCGTCAGGTTTCGAACGAAGTCTTGCAGGTCCATCAAGGCGCGCTGTATCCCGCGCTGCATCGCCTCGAGCAGCAGGCCTGGATTCGTGCGAAATGGGGAGAGTCGGAAAACAACCGCCGGGCTAAATATTACTCGCTGACTCCGGATGGCGCCAAATATCTGCGCCGGGAGCAAGCTCAATGGGAGCGCCTCTCATCGGCAATCGGGCTGGTCCTGGAGATGTCTTAAGGAGGTAGAGCCATGCGCTGGTATTACAAATTGCCACTCCGCCTGCGCTCGCTGTTTTGCAAGAACAAAGCTGAGTTGGATCTAAGCGAAGAGCTTCAATTTCATCTGCAAAGTCTAATCGACGAGTACATCGCACAGGGGATGAACGCTCAAGAAGCTCGCCGTGCCGCTTTTCGCTCCCTGGGAGGCGTCGAACAAGTCAAAGAGGAATGCCGGGAGGCGCGCGAGGTGAATCTGGTCGAGAATCTCGTGCAGGACGTGCGCTTCGGTCTGCGAATGCTGCGCCGCAGCCCAGGATTTACCGCTCTGGCGATTCTGTGCCTCACGCTCGGCATCGGGGCCAACGCCGCAGTGTTCAGCTGGGTCGAAGGCATTCTTATCCGGCCTTATCCGCTGGTTTCTCGCCAGGAGCGCCTGGTCACATTGACCGGAACGGTGCGAGACACGAGAGACGAAACTTCGTGGCCCGACCTCCTGGACGTGCAAAGAAGCTGCACCCTGTGCGAGAGCCTGTTTGTCAGCAACATAACCGGCGCGACTCTGGACATCGGCGAGCGCGCCCAGGTCATCACCGGAAGCATCGTCTCCGCAAACTATTTTGATGCGATTGGAGTCCATCCCATCTTGGGCCGCGGCTTCGAGCCAGGCGAAGACACTGGCCGCAACGCGCATCCGATCGTGGTGATCAGCTATCACCTTTGGCGGACCCGCTTCAAGGGCGATCCGGAAATCATCGGCAAGACGCAGCGCCTCGACAACGTGGTGCATACGATCGTTGGGGTAATGCCCGAGGCGTTCTACGGAACGTTCGTCGGCCGAGCTATGGAGTATTGGGTGCCTCTCTCGATGGTGGAAGTTTATGATCCCGGCGGCGGCAAACTGGAAGATCGCGGCGCGCGATGGTGTGAAGCGTATGTGCGACTCAAGCCCGGCGTGACCCGCAATCAAGCTCAGCAAGAAATTTCCGTCATTGCCGCGCGGCTCGAAGCTGAATATCCCGCCACCAACCGCGGCCGCGGGATCAAAGTCTGGGCCCTATGGGAGACGCCCTTCAATCACGCCGGTCACCTGCTTTCCGCCCTCGAGATCATGGTGGTTGTCGCGATGTTTGTTCTGCTCATCGTCTGCGCCAATGTTGGCAACTTGCTTCTCGTGCGGTCGTTCGCGCGCCGGCACGAGATGACTGTTCGCGTCGTCTTAGGCGCCGGCCGCGGCCGCTTGGTGAGACAACTCGTTACGGAAGGCTTGCTGCTGTCCGCCTGCGGCGCAGCGGGCGGCATGCTCGTGGCGTACTGGAGTCGTCAGGCGCTGGTCTTACTTTTCCCGGGAGATGCGTTGTACCTGCCCGGGCAAACGGACGGCCGCGTGCTGGGCCTGAGCGCGGCCATTTGCCTCGTTGTTACGCTTGCTGTCGGGTTGGTCCCCGCGTTCCAGACGCGCCACTTGGCCCTCGCAGACACGCTCAAATCCGAGGCAACCGCGGTTATGGGCGCCCGCCGAGCATGGTTTCGCTCGAGCCTCGTGGTGCTCCAAGTCACACTCAGCTTCATCCTGTTGGTGGGCGCGACCTTGCTGATGCAGAGCCTGCGCAAGATCCGAAGCACCAGCCCGGGCTTTTCGACGCGCGTGCTCGCTACCTGGATACCTTTGGAAGCGGCGGGCTACAACGCACCGCGCGCCAAGGCTTTTCAGGATGAATTGATGCAGCGTATCCGCGCGCTGCCCGGTGTCGAAGCAGCCGCTTACGCCCGCGCGGTTCCGCTCGGCTATGGCTCGTTTTCTTCGACGTCGATTGCCGTCGACGGCTACGACCCGCAACGCAACGAACAGCCCACCGCCGAATACAACGAGGTCAGTCCCGACTACTTTGGCACTATGGGCATTCCCCTCCTCTCCGGGCGCGAATTCACCCGTGCGGACGATGAAAACGCGCCGCGCGTCGCTCTCGTGAACCAAACCATGGTCGCGCGGTATTGGCGCGGGCAGAATCCAATCGGCCAGCGTCTGCAAGTGAAAGGCAATTGGGTGCAAGTCGTCGGCGTCGTCAAAGACTCGAAATACTACAGCATGGATGAAGCGCCCCGGCCGTTTTTCTATGTTCCGCTCCGCCAGTATTTCACCATAGAACCTGACATTCACATTCGTACGACGCAGCCTCTGCAAACCATCCAAACGGCCCTGATTCGCGAAGTGCGCGCTATCGATCCTAACCTCGCCGTATACGAAATGATTACGCTACAGGAGCAAGTTGACCGCTCCACTTCCCACGAGCTTGTGGCCGTAGCTTTGGTCACCCTATTCGGAGGTTTAGCAGTGCTGCTTGCCACCATCGGACTTTATGGCGTGATGTCGTACACCGTTTCGCAGAGCACACGGGAGTTGGGTCTGCGAATAGCTCTTGGCGCCGGCCCATCGAACGTGCTGAGTCTCGTGCTGTCACGCGGTTTGCTGCTGACAGCAGTGGGCATAATCGTCGGGGTCTCCCTGGCGCTCCTTCTGACGCGCCTGCTCGGCAACCTGCTGTATCAAGTAAGCCCGCGAGACCCGCTGGCTTTCGCCGCGGCATTTGCGGTGATGACCTTTGCGTCGGTCGCAGCGTGTTTCTTGCCCGCTTGGCGCGCCACGCGAACCGATCCAATGCGCGCCCTGCGGGCGGAATAATCTCACTCCGCTTATTCGTGGCCTAACTCATGATGACTACGCGCTTCATACGGATCAGTTTAGTCTAGAGCCGGCAGGCACTCGGTGCCCCCAGAGGGTGCTTAGGGGATGTTTCTTCATGGCTCTCCCATTCGCGGAAAAGGTTCTAAAGTCGAAACGGCCCGTGGTTCTATTCCATACGTGGACCGTTACTAGAGAATTGCTCGGGCAGGCAATTCTAGAGAAGCGAAGCATGGACCTCGATGTTTGCGTCGGCGACGGTGGCGATCCATACCTGGGACATCCGAAGGAGTACCACGAAAAGACGCGCGAGCCGTTCTTCGCTTCAATGCCGCTGTGGGAAGCTGCAGAAGCGCTTGCTGACTCGAATATACCGGTGATCGTCGATTGCAAACACTTCGACGCTTGGCCAGTGGTCGAAGAGGTCGTGAGACAGCTCCGCCCGGAACGCTGCCTCGTCCACTCCTTCGTTTCCGAGCTGAAGTTTGACGCAGGTCGCAGTCCGGGAGAACCCGACTTCTTAAGCGAATGGTGCTCGATTGAATGCCTACGAGCAATAAAGAGAAAATTCCCCTTAGTCACTACAACGGCAAGCGCGAAGTGGCTTCCGGCGGAGGTGCTGGTCTCAGAAAAGTGGGAGGCGGTGCTCGAGGGTATCATGGGGCTACTGAAGGAGTACGCCGTAGACACAGTCTGCCTCAACGTCCCAGATTCTACTTTTTCGGACAAGGCTCTTCGGAGGTTCCTGCAAGAGGACATCCTTTGCCACGTTGGCATTGACCGCATGGGCGTGAAACAGTTTTCAGAAATGTATATCGGCGAAACGGACCGACTGGAATTCGCCTCGCGAACCGACTTGCTCCAGTGATTCGCGTACTTCAGGCGAAAGAGTTCCAAGATTGCCACCGGATACTAATTCTATGAATTTCAAAATCGCGCTGCTTCAGATTATGCCGCTCGGCAACGATCCGAGCCAGAATCTCGAAAAGGGACTCAAACGCTGCCGGGAGGCTAAATCGATGGGTGCAGACCTGGCCGTTTTCCCGGAGCTTTGGAATATCGGAGCCACCCACTATCCGCTCAGTGCGGCAGGGCGAGAGTCTTGGATTGCTTCCGCGATCAATCAGAAAAGCGACTTCTTCCTGAGTTTCGCAACTTTGGCGCGCGAGCTGAGGATGAATATCGCGCTTACCTATTTGGAGGCATACTCGCCCAAGCCTCGAAACTCAGTGTCCATCATCAATCGCGCGGGTGAAGTTGTGCTGAATTACTCCAAGGTATTCATCTGTGATTTTGGCGAAGCGGAGCTTTTCAAGAGCGACCCCAATCCTGCAGAAATCGGTTGTGACGTGAATTGCAGCCCTGGTGAGTCATTCGAGGTGTGCGTCCTCAACGGTGCGGGAGGCGAAGTTCGGCTCGGCGCGATGATTTGTGCTGATAGAGAGTCCCCGGAGCCAGCATACCAGTTGATGCGGAATGGCGCGGAGCTAATTGTCGTGCCAAACGCTTGTGATTGGGACGATGTTCGAACTGCCGGTCTCAAGACCCGTGCATTTGAGAACCTCGTTGGCGTGGCGATGGCCAACTATCCCACTCCGGTGAACAACGGCGAGTCCCAGGCCTACACCTGCGTGCCTTGGAGAGCTGGTAACGCCAACCAAATGCTTATCGCGAAGGCCAACGAACAAGAGCAGATACTTCTTGCCAGTTTCGACATAGATGAGATCCGTGCGTTCAGGAAGAACGAATCTTGGCGCATGGATTATCGGTGCCGGAGACCGGGCCGGCACACTGCCGTCTAGTCGGCGACCCGTGGGTCAGCCCTCGCCTTCGCAGTCCCGACAAATTACGGCAACTCGGAAGTTGTGCAGTAGGGCGTCCAACATGACGGGGAACCGCCTTCACATACCACTGCACCGAGCGAGCAGGACCGCCGTGGAACGCTCAGCCATCGGCGATTGCGCGCGAAAGACGGCGTAGGGTCGAGCGAGAATCTGGCGTAGCCGCGAATCACACAAAGCAACAAGCTCAAGTCCGAAGGCCACATAATGGGACTGGCCACATAAGGCAGCGAGCATCCGCACGCATGGAGTGCTCTCTCCACTCGTTGTCCGCCGTGTCAACGGACACTTCGAAATTGTGGCTGGAGCTCGGCGCAAGCGCGCTGCGGAACGCGCCGGACTTGCCGAAGTTCCCGTGCACGTACGGACGCTTACGGACGAAGAGGCGCAGGAACTGCAAATCATCGAGTTATCTGCAGTTCGCAAGAGTTTTCTTCGTTGACGAACGGTTGCTCAATTTCCGCATTGCCGACCACAAGGCTAGCGACAATCCGGGAATTAACTCGCTGAGCGACGCAAAGCGAACTCCGAGTGCGCCAACCTCTACGGACAGCCGCTTATACGTCCGAGTTGCTCGAGAGACTCCACCAGCGCTCTGCGATTGACAGGACGCGAAAGGCGGAATAGTATCGGCTCGATCTCGGAGTCTCCCTTCCTTAGACCCACACTTACAAGTCAAGGTCACATAGGAGGTTTCCGCTATGTGCCAAGATCGCTCCTTTCCGGTAATTCTCTCGTTTTGTATTCTGGTTTTGCTCGCTGTTGCCTCACTTCCCGTACCTTCTGTTGCCCAACTTTCCACTCCAGCTTCGGCCGCAAGCGGCTCTTTCAGCTTCACAGCCATCAACTTCCCTGGTGCAATTCGGACTCGCGCCGTGGGACTCAACGATCACGGCGACATCGTGGGCGACTACCTCGATTCCGGGGGTGTGCGTCACGGGTATCTCCTGAGCCGTGGAACCTTCACAACCTTCGATCCGCCGGGCTCGATTCAGACGCGCGGCCTTGCCATCGACAACCTCGGCCGCATCGGTGGCCATTTTCTGGACAGCAGCCGTGTTCGGCACAGTTACCTGCTCCAGCGGGGCGTCTTCACCATCTTTGACTTTCCCGGCGCTACCGCCACGTTTCTTCAGGGCATGAACGACTTGGGCCAGGTTGTTGGGGCGTATACCGACTCCCTTGGCAACGGGCACGGATTCTTGCTGAGCGCGGGCAACTTTTCCACCGTCGACTTTCCCAGCGCCGTGGATACGACCGCTGGCGGGATCAATGATAGGGGACAAATCGTCGGGAACTATGACGACGCGTCTGGGATAACTCACGGTTTTCTGCTCAGTGCGGGCAATTTCACGACCACTGACTTTCCCGGCGCTCTTGATGTGACCGCTCCGTTCGGCATTAACGCAAACGGGCAAATCGCTGGCTTCTATGACGACAGCAACGGGGCTGTCCATGGCTTTCTGCTAAGCGCAGGCAATTTCAGCAGTGTGGATTTCCCGGGCGCATTCGGGACGGATGCCATTCGGGTCAATGAGCTGGGCCAGATTGTGGGCTTTTACTTTCTGTCCGGCCAGCACGGATTTCTGGCAACGCCCAGCCTGATCCAGAGGCCGTGAACCACACCAACCAAATCAAAATTACCGCAGAAGGACGAGCGAAGAAGGCACCGCGAAAGGAATCCAAGCGGACCTATCGAACCATAATCTTCTTGCTCGCTTGAGGACCGGAACGATCTCTAGGGGAGGTCATTCATGCCAAAGCAAATGGTTGCAATCGTTCTCGTCGCTCTGCTTTCCCTGGGGTCAGGCTGCCATGTCCGAAAAATTCAGCAGTTGCCTTCTACAGCCGTGACCCAGCCCGAAAAAGAAAAGATCGTTGGTGTGACGACAGTGATGGGCGAGGACGTCGCTTTCGATCCGCCGGGAGCCTCGATTAAAGACAAGACGCTGTACGCGTCCGTGAAGAAGACGCCCTACCAACTCCCGTTGGATCAGGTGCAGCGGTTTTGGGTGGAGCGAAAAGAATTATCAAAAGCACGAACCATCGGACTGGTAGCAGCAGTGGCCGTCGGCACGGCGGCGATAATCGTAGGCGTTACGGCTGCCACCAAGCAATCCTGCCCTTTTGTTTACTCCTGGGATGGTACCGAGTACGTCTTTGACGCTGAACCGTACGGCGGCGCCATCACCCGCGGCCTGGAAAAGGACGACTTTACGCAACTCGAACGCCTTCGCGAGCAAAATGGCTTATATCGCTTGAAAATCAGCAATGAAGTTGACGAAACTCAGTACACCAACTTCAGCGAGCTATGGGTCATCGATCATCCCGCAGGAACCCGCGTAATAGCGGATGTACAGGGAAACCTGCACACCTTGGCGGCACCTTACAGTCCACTTTCTGCCCGCGACGCTATCGGCCGTGATCTGCTCCCGTGGCTTCGCGCCACAGACCGTCTCATTTGGGAACCATCGGCAACGCCAGATGCCAACGGCGATCTCCAGGATGACGTCGTAATGACGTTCCCAAAGCCGGCCAGTACGTCCCAGGCGAAGCTGATCGCCAACGTCGCAACCGGCCTTTGGGGCTCGTTCATGATCAAGAAAATGGTTGAACTTCGCGGTCGAGATGTCGATGCGTGGTACAGCCTGATGGACCAGAGCCCGGCCGCTCGGGATGCCCTGTTCGCCTGGGACGTGCGGGAACAACTCTACGCGCTGAAGATCTACATTGAGGAACCCACGGGATGGGAAGTTCGCGGCGTTCTTCCTGGAATGGGTCCCTTTATCTCAAAGGATCGCGTTATACCTCTGGACGTCAGTCGCGTTCGAGGAGATCGACTGCGCATCCGGATTCACCCACCGGCTGGCTTCTGGGCGCTCAACTCATTCGCTGTGGATTACAGCATGGACCGTTCCGTGAGTGTTGAAAGGCTCAAGCCGGCGACTGCCTTCGACGGGGAAGGGAGAAACGTGCTGCCTGATTTGGCGGCCGATGATGATCGCTATTTGGCCATGCCCGGTGTGGGCGACACGGCCGATTTGACCTTCCCTGTGCCTTCGCGGCAGGCAGGAACGAGTCGAACGATATTCCTCCACAGTCGGGGATACTACCGACTTCACCTGGCTTCCACGGGCGAGCCCGATACGAAGACCTTGCAGGAAATTGAAGACGTGCCGGGGGCTGCAGCTCGTTTTGCCGCGAGCCACTTCGCCCAGTGGCAGATTGCACAGCACAAAAGCCACTGAGCTCGAAACTTTCGACAGGGACCAGCTTTCACGGTTTGATGGATATGAACCCACTAGTTTTGGTCCTCGGCGCGACGCAGGGCACGGGATACCAGATTGCTAGCCGCCTGCTCCAGGAAGGTTATCAAGTGCGAGCCTTGGCGCGGAACGAGGCCAAAGCAAAAAGAACACTGAGTTCGGCTGTTGAGGTCGTGGTGGGTGACATTACGAAGGCGGATACCTTGCCGTATGCCGTAAAGGACGTGGATCATGTCATCTTCACGGCGGGCGTAACCCAGCGCCCTGCGGGCGAGCGACTGATAATCGCCACGGAATATGATGGCGTCAAAAATACAATTACCGCGGCTCGCGATACGGCGTTCCACGGTCGATTCCTGTACATGACCTCTATTGGAGTGACGAAATCCTCTTTTGCCGCAATTCTCCTAAACCTCACTCAGAGAAACACATTGAAGTGGCGCAGGTTTGCGGAAGACGAGATACGGAGAAGCGGGCTCGATTATACGATTGTTCGCGCCGGTTTTCTTACCAATGGCCCGGGAGGCCAACGAGCGATCGAAGTGAGCCAGCGTGCATATCCCCTCGCGCTGAAATACAGAATCAGCCGAGCAGACGTAGCCGAGACCTTCGTCCAAGCATTGAAGCATCCACAGACGCGACACACCACGTTCGAGGTGGTTTGGGGCAGGGCTAGAGAGCGCAAGGACTGGAGCGTTCTCTTCGGTGAACTCATGCCGGACTGCTGATCAGAAGGCGATAGATGCATCCCCACACTCCGGGGCTTTCTCTTCGCTCTGCTAGCTTCGCCTGAGCCAGGGTCGTAAGAGGCAAAGGTATGAAATTATGTCACTTCGGCGCTTTTCGTCACCTGTTAACCCCGGAACTCACAAGAAGGAGCCGTCCGTGGCCCCGGCTGCTTGGACCCTTCGATTGATCACCGAATTTGATGCCGCCGACCAAAAGGCTCAAGAATTGGTGACTGGGCTCAGTCCAGAGCAGCTTAACTGGCAACCGGGCCAGGTGCATGGAGTGTCGGGCAATGTCTCGAGCACTTGTGCATCGCCAACGAGGTGTACTTGCCAGCGATCGCTTGTTCACTGGAGGGGAAACCGATTTCTGCGGCTCAGGAGATCAGACTGGGGTGGCTCAGTCGGTGGTTTGTTAACAGCTACATCGAGCCATCACCTCAGAGCAAGCACGCCCGTGCGCCAAACAAGATTGTGCCGGGCGCGCGAGTCGAGCCTTCTGTTTTGGATCGCTTTCTACGCAGCAACCAAGCGGCACGCGAGCTCGTTCGTCACGCGGGCGATTACGATGTAAACCGCATACGCTTCAGAAATCCCTTTATTCCTGTACTTCGCTTCACGGTCGGAACAGGCTTAGAGATCGTTTCCAGACACGAGCGCCGTCACCTGTTACAAGCGGAGCGTGCCAAACGGTCGTTCGGCTTTTCATCGTCATGGTCTTACGACTGAGCAACAGCGCGAGGAAAGCGGCCGTAAGACAGAACTGCGAACAAGCGCGAATCCGATGTTCATCACGGAATGTTTATGAAAATGGAAGCATCAAACAAAACAGGCAATCGCGAACTCACCCCGCCTTACGCCCGATACCTTGTTCACCTAATCCGTCCATTTCCCAACTTTGACCCCTTTTTCATAAAGCCGCTGCGGCGAAGAGCGGTTCGACTTCTTCAGCTCAAGCCAGGGGATCGTGTTCTCGATACAGGGTGCGGACCCGGAGGAAGCTTCCCGTACCTGGTTGATGCGGTCGGGGGCGAGGTTGTTGGTGTGGAGATCAGTCCTGAAATCACGATCAACGCGAGGAGGAGGATTGAAAAGAACAGATGGAACAACGTCCAAGTAGTGGTGGCAGACGCGAGGACGGTTGAACTGAGAGGTGAGTTTGACGGATTGTTGATGTTTGCTGCGGCCGACATCTATGCTTCTCCCCAAGCTCTGGCTAATCTCTTCCCGTATTTGAAAGGCGATGCGCGCGTCGTCGCCTTCGGAGCCGAACTCTCACACCGTCGCGCAGGCAAGGTGTTGAATCCGCTCCTGCGTTTGCTGTGGAAGCTCTCGTTCGCTTCCACTCCTGCTGTCAACTATGAGCCTTGGGCGGCTCTGAAAGAGCGTATTGACGAGTTTCATGTACAGGAATACTTCTTTGGCTGCATGTTTCTTGCTTGGGGGTCAATAAACGCCAGACAGAGCGCCTCACATGCACAGAGGCCATAAATCCACATTTCCGGCGACCTCTTCAGCTAGCGAATTACGGGCAGCCCTTCCGTAGTCGGATAAAGGAAGGATTGCTGACAATACGCCCAGAAATTCTCCTTCGTCTTCGGTACCTGGCCGGTATGCACTCTGAATCTGACGGACAGTCCACGGAAGCCATCTCTCGCCAGTGACCGCATCATTGGAACCCATCTGCCGAAATCGTCCTCAGCCCCAGGCACTCGCGTTATAATCCGGCGCAACTGAACGGAGCAAGAGCAACCTCATGCTCAGATCGGGCGCGCCGTGGTGGATGTACGTTGTAGCGGTCATATACATACTCACTTTCTTGTTCAACGCGCGGCAGGAGTTCTGGGGGCCCGCTAGCGGAGGGTGGGTACCTGAGCCTAGTTTTTTCAAAGTCGCCAGCGTGCTGCCGGGCAGGTCGATGGATAAGGCGGGTATACACGCGGGTGATGTCCTGGAAGCAGCAGATGGATACCCTCTCAATGGGGCCACCAACTGGTTCTTGGCGCGAGCGCATTTTGAACGGAACCGCCCAATCGAGCTGCAGGTACGGCGCGGGGAAGAACACCTTGCGCTGAAGCTGGTGATCGCTGAACCGGTCTGGCGGGCTTGGAAGGGTTCGGAGTTTCTCCCCGCAGTTGCGCTGCAAATTGCCCGCTCGGTCCTGCTATTGTTGGCGATTATTGTCGGCTTCAGTCGGCCCCAACAGCTCGGCGCTCGTCTTGCCGCACTGATGTTTGCCATCGGAGCTGTTGCCGAAGGGTACCCCAGCGCTGGATGGGCGGCTGCGCTTCGTCACTTACCTGCCGTGCTTGCGATTCCTATCGGCTTGGCCACCGCCACCTGCATATTGGCATCCGTAGTTTGGCTGATGTTTTTTGCGAGCTTCCCTCGACCGTGGCTTTCGCAGCGGTTGCGATGCGTGCTCGCGATCGTGCCCGGAATGTTTTTCGGAATTCCCATCGTGGCCTCAGTGATCGCCATGATCTACACGCCATCCGCTTTGGCCAGGCCTTGGCCGGTGGTGCTATCGGGGGCCTCCTTGCGCTTGATACAAGATGTTGCCGGCGTTACCCCACTGCTGTTTCTCGACAAGTTCCCAATGTATCAGCCAATCGCACAGGCCAGGCTCTTGGAAGTATGGCTCGCGGTTACCCTCATCTACTTCGTGACCGGCTCCCTGATCCTGGTGGCCAGCTATCGCCGCCTCGATGATCCGCAGCAGCGGCGACGCGCAGGCGCTTTGATTCTCGTGCAGGCCCTCTTTGCAACTATAGTTCTTCACAATTTCTTCGTACGAAACTGGGCTAGCTGGTTTGGAAGTACGCCGCCAGCTTTGTTCTCAGGACCGGGCTTTGTGGGTGCGGCACTCCTGTTCCTCTTGATGCCGCTTACCATTGCCTACTGCGTCCTGACTGATGGACCGCACGGTACGGATAACAAGCCGAGGGGCAGCTAACTCTGGTGCGAGCGTGGGCCGAATAGCTGGCATTACTGGCCGATGACGGACAACCCTTCCATGATCCGGTAAGGTAAGGGTTGCCGACACAAATCCTTCCTGTTTCGGTCTGCTATCAGGTGGCTGGTGGTTGCTAAACGCAGGCTCATGATGCAAAGATTCCATTTCTTCCCCGTACGCTGGACCAAGTTCTAGCGACGTCAATCAAAAAAAAGAAGAAGACAAGGAGGAACCATTGATGCGTCTCACTTCCTTGCGCGCCTTGGCGGTTGTCATTCTGCTGCTCTCGGACGTGGCTGTCGCGGCAACGCCAAACCGCGTCACCATTCTATACGACTCGTTTGGCAAGAATCCCGCCCTGACCATGGACTGGGGGTTTGCGGCCCTGGTCGAATATGGCGGCAAACGCATCCTGTTCGACACCGGCAACAACGCCCAAATCTTTGAACACAACGTGAAGACGGCAGGCGTAGATCTGCAAAAGCTCGATTTTGTTGTTATGTCCCACCGCCAGGGCTGCCATATGGGCTGATTGGCCTACTTGCTTACGGTCAACCCTACCGTGCAAGTTTATTCGCAGACGGCAACATCC
>JACXTT010006659.1_pt1 | contig 16449 bp, 17 predicted proteins | sample 9270951 | NCBI WGS metagenome assembly JACXTT01 (sample SAMN15532306, study PRJNA645909) | rock metagenome | isolation source: weathered quartz diorite | place: Puerto Rico | collected 2017-06-21 | reverse complement strand
GAAAGGTGGAGCTGCCGAAAGGCGTTTCGGGCAGCTGCCGGCCTGCGCATCTCCGTGGTGATGCGTCCCGGCCGGGCCGCCACCTCGCCGCCGACCTTGAAACGGGCCACGCTCACGAACGTCAACGATGCCGCCGGACTCTGGCAGTACGAGGGGGGCACGGTCTGGCGGGGCACCACTCAGGTGGGGTACTTCGGAGCGACGCGCCGCGTGATCAACGGCGGAACGAATGCGCTCAATACGTCCATGTTCACCTTGACGCTCTTCTTCTCCGCAGCGCCCCCGAATCGCAACATCACGCTGCAGGGAGCGTGGAACTTCTCCGGTGCAGCGGCCGGTGGAGTGAGCGCCGCGTCGGTTCCCTACCAGTTCCTCCAGCACGACGGAACGTTCACGATCACCAGCCCCGCCGCCGGCACGTACACCCTCACGATCAACTGGACGGGCGGCGGCACGGTCCCATAAACCGGAGCGCGGCGGCATACACTGTCCGCCCATGAGCAACAGGATTACTCGCCGCGCCTTCGTCGCCGCCAGCGTGGGCGCGCCCGTCCTCGGGCGCGCGGTTCTGGCCCAAGGTCCCACCGTTATCACCCGCGGTCCCGTGAAGCCGGTGGTCATCTCCTCGGCCAACGGCAATCGATTCAAGAACGGCGGGACGGTGACGTGCGTGGAGAAGGCCTTCACCATGATGACCGGCGGGAGCGATGTTCTCGACGCGCTCATCGCCGGCGTGAACATCGTGGAGCTCGACCCGCTCGACGACAGCGTCGGCTACGGCGGGCTGCCGAACGCGGAGGGCGTCGTGCAGCTCGACTCCTCGTGCATGCACGGGCCGAAGAAGCGCGCCGGCGCGGTGGCCGCGCTGGAAGGGGTGCGCACGCCGTCGCTGGTGGCGAAGGCGGTGATGGAGAACACCGACCACATCCTCCTGGTCGGCGAAGGGGCGAAGAAATTCGCGCACCAGATGGGATTCACCATCGAGGACGATCTGAACACGCCCAACTCGCGGCAGAAATGGCTGGAGTGGAAACGGCGCACCGATCCGCTGCACTATCCCGATCCGAAGACGCGCGCGGAGGCCGGATGGCGCGTGGCGCTGGAGATGGTGGCGGAAGGGAAGATCGATCCGCAGCATCTGTACGGCACCATCAACTGCGACGGCATCAACGCCGCCGGCGAGATCTGCGGCGTCACCACCACCAGCGGTCTGGCGTGGAAGATCCCAGGCCGCGTCGGCGACTAGCCGATCCCAGGCGCCGGCCTCTACGTCGACGTCGACGTCGGCGCGGCGGGCTCGACCGGCCGCGGCGAGTCGAACCTCTACAACCTCAGCTCGTTCGTGGCGGTGGAGAACATGCGCCGCGGCATGCACCCGAAGGACGCGGCGCTCGACGCGCTGCGCCGGATCAAGGCGAATACTGTCGAGAAACGTCTACTCAACAGTCGCGGCACGCCTAACTTCGAGGTCCAGTTCTACGCGCTCAACGCGAAGGGAGAGTACGGCGGCGTCTCCTTTTACGAGGGGAGCCACTTCGCCGTCTGCACAGATGGGGGCGCCAAAACGCTCGACTGCGAGCCGCTGCTGACGGGCAAAGCTCACGACTGACACCTTATTTGCATGGTCTTTACTCCGTAATGGAGAAGCAGGGGCGGTTGTTGGTGGTCGACGACGACCACGCGATCCGAAGACTCCTCGAACGGATCGCAAAGCGGGCGGGCTTCGACGTCGACAGCGCCAAGGACGGTGTGGAGGCGTTGGAGATGCTCGATCGCGTCGACTACGACGTCGCGCTCATCGACCTGATGATGCCGCGTCTCAGCGGATATGAGCTGGTGCAGAAGATCAGCACGCGCGAGCGGCGCCCTATCGTGCTGGTGGCCACCGCACTGACGCACTCCGATACAGCCAGCATCGACGACTCCGTCGTCCGCCACGTCATCCGCAAGCCGTTCGACGTGCATTCGATCGCCGCCAAGTTGCTCGAGGCGGTTCAGGAGCTGGCGGCCAAGCGCAACGCGGTGCTGCCGATCGCGGAACCGGCGCCGCCCCCAGAGCAACCAAAGCAGGAGAGCGAGGAGAAGCCTCCCGAAACGGTCCCACCGCCCGTCAAATCACAGACTCCATGCTGATGCCGCGCGAATCGATGATGGACGCGACCTCCTGCGGCAAGCCGAGCGGATCGAACGGTTTCGCCACCACCCCATGCACCAGGGGGAGCTCGCGTGCTCAGCCTCTTCGGGCGTTTCCTGCGCGCCAACGTCCGCACCGAGGACGTGGTCGGCCGCCTGGGCGGCGAAGAGCTCGGAATCCTGCTTCGAGGTCGACGGGCTCGCCGACGGCATCGGCGCCGTCAACCTGCAGAACGACTACGACGTCATCCTCCTCGATCTGAACATGCCGGTCTTCGACGGCGAGCGGCTGGTCGACTATTGGTCGCTCACCGACCCTGCGCGCCTGCAGCGCACCATCGTGTTCAGCGGCTACTCCCGCTTCGCCAACGGCCGGCAGTTGGAGACGTTCGCCACCGTGCGCAAGCCGTTCGATACGAAGGAGCTGATGGAGATCGTGGAGAGGTGTTTGAAAGCTGAGGTTCGAGGTTCGACGTTCGAATGAAGAATTAAGAAGGCGCTTGTTCTTAATTCTTCATTCGAACCTCGAACTTCGAACCTCTTGCCTTACCCGATGGCCATCTCCACCAGCGCCTTCTGCTGCTCCTCATGCCTGTGGTGGGATCCCGTGGCCGGGGAGGCGCTGATGGGGCGGCCGATGTAGCGCAGCGTCTGCCCGCTCTGGAGCAGGGTGAACAGGCGTTCGTGCAGGAAGGGCCAGGCGCCCATGTTGCGCGGCTCCTCCTGCGCCCAGACGATCTCCGCCGCCCCTTCGTACTGGCGCAGCGTCTCCACGATCATCGGCTGCGGGAAAGGATAGAGCTGCTCGAGCCGGATGATCGGCACGTTCGCGCTCGCCTTGTCGCGCGCGGCCTTGAGGTCGTAGTAGACCTTGCCGCTGGTGAAGACCACGCGCTTCACGCCGGCGGGATGCACCAGCACGTCGTGCAGTACCGGCTCGAAGCGTCCCTGGGTCAGCTCGTCGAGCGATGACACCGCCTGCGGGTGGCGCAGCAGCGACTTCGGCGTCATCACCACCAGCGGCTTGCGCGGATCGTTCTTCAGTTGCCGCCGCAGCGCGTGGAAGTACTGCGCCGGCGTGGTGGGATAGACCACCTGCATGTTCCCCTCCGCGCAAAGCGTGAGGAACCGCTCGACGCGCGCCGACGAATGCTCCGGCCCTTGCCCCTCGTACCCGTGCGGCAAGAGCAGGGTGAGGCCGCTGTGCTGCCCCCACTTCTCCTCGGCGCTGGAGAGGAACTGATCGATGACGATCTGCGCGCCGTTCATAAAGTCGCCGAACTGTGCCTCCCAAAGAACGAGCGTGTCGGGATCGGCCACGGAGTAGCCGTATTCGAATCCGAGAACGCCGTACTCGGAGAGCAGCGAGTCGTAGACGGAGAAGTCGACGTCGGCCGCGGGCTGTGTAACGACAGCCGCTTCGGCTGTCGTACTCGTTGTCGCCCCGGCGGCCGAAGCGGCCGCCGCTACACTTTTCAGCGCATTCAATGGCACGTAGCCCTGGCCGGTTACGTAGTCGAACAGCAGCGCGTGGCGCTGCGAGAAGGTGCCGCGACCGCTGTCCTGCCCCGACAGCCGCACGCGGTAGCCGTCGAGCAGCATGCTGCCGAAAGCCATCAGCTCCGCGAATGCCCAATCCATCGGCTCGCGCCCCTCGGCCATCGCCTGGCGCCGTGTGATGATCGGCTTCAGCTTCGGATGCAGCGCGATCGTCTCCGGCACGGTGGTCAGCGCGGCGCCCACCTGGTCGAGCCGCTGGCGCGGCACGCCCGTCTCCGGCGAGGGCTCCTTCTGGAATCCGGTGATCTCCTCGTCGGTCCACAGCGGCTCGCGCTGGCTGGGCGGCGGCTCCTCGTCCTTCTGCGTGCGGTCGAACGCTTCCTGCAGCTTGGCCTGGAAGTTGTCGAGCCACTGCTCGGCTTCCTTCGGATCGATGTCGCCCTTGCGCAGGAGCTGTTCGGTGTAGATCTTCCGCACCGAGCGATGCTCCTTGATCAGCTTGTACATCTTCGGCTGCGTGAGCGACGGCTCGTCGCCCTCGTTGTGGCCGTGCCGGCGGTAGCAGACCGTGTCGATGACCACGTCCTTGTGGAACTGCTGGCGGAAGTCGTACGCCACCTTCATGGCCCGGATGCACGCCTCCGGATCGTCTCCGTTGACGTGGAAGATCGGCGCTTGCACCGCCTTGGCGATGTCGGTGGCGTAGACCGTCGAGCGCGCCGACTCCGGGCCGGTGGTGAATCCGATCTGATTGTTGATGACGATGTGGATGGTGCCGCCGGTGCGGTAGCCGTCGAGCTGCGAGAGATTCAGCGTCTCCGCCACCACCCCCTGACCGGCGAACGCGGCGTCGCCGTGCAGCAGCACCGGCAGCACCCAGGCGCGCTTGCGGTCGCCAATCAGCTTCTGCTTGGCGCGCGCCATCCCTTCGACAATAGGGTCGACTGCCTCCAGATGCGACGGGTTCGAAGCCAGCGTCAGCTTCATGTGCGAGCCCGCCGGCGTCTGGTGCACGCCTTCCGCGCCGAGGTGGTATTTCACGTCGCCCGAGCCCTGCGTGGTGTTCGGGTCGACGTCCCCTTCGAACTCGTGGAAGATCTTCTCGTACGACTTGCCGAGCACGTTCGCCAGAACGCTCAGCCGTCCGCGGTGCGCCATCCCGATGACCGCCTCGCTCACGCCATCCTCGGTCGCTTGGTTGAAGAGGAAGTCGAGCATGGGGATGACCGTCTCCGCCCCTTCCAGGGAGAAGCGCTTGTGCCCGACGTACTTGGTGTGCAGGAAGCGCTCGAAGGCCTCCGCGTCATTGAGCTTCATCAGGATGCGGCGCTTGGTGGCCAGGTCGAGCGGCTGGTGGTTGCGCGTCGGCTCCATGCGGTCCTGCAGCCACTTCTTCTGCACCGTCTCCTGGATGTGCATGTACTCAGGGCCAATCTTGCCGCAGTAGGTGTCGCGCAGCGTGTCGAGGATGTCGCGCAGTTTGGCGGTGAGCTTGCCGCAGAGGCCGCCGCAGACGAACTCGCGGTCGAGGTCCCAGATGGTCAGCCCGTAGAACTCCGGATCGAGCTCCGGGTGCCGCTTCACTTCGTACTCCAGCGGATCGAGATCGGCCAGCAGGTGCCCGCGCACGCGATAGGCGTTGATCATCCGGAGCACTTCCGCTTCGCGCGCGATCTTCTCGTCCTCGTTGGCGCCGAAGCGGTTGCGGTCCTTTGCCCAGCGCATCGGCTCGTAGGGGATGCGCAGGTCGCGGTAGATGTCCTCGTAGAAGTTGTCGGCGCCGAGTAGCAGCTCGTGCACGCGCGCCAGGAAGGCGCCCGACTCCGCCCCTTGAATGATGCGATGGTCATATGTGGAGGTCATCGTCATCACTTTGGAGATGCCGAGGTCCGCGACGACGGATGGATCGGTTGCGGCGTACTCCGCCGGGTAATCGATCTGGCCGGTGGCGATGATCGCCCCTTGTGTCTGCATCAGCCGCGGCACCGAGGCGATCGTGCCGAGCGTGCCGGGATTGGTGAGCGAGATGGTGGTGCCTTCGAAGTCGGCCACTTCCAGCGTGTTGTTACGCGCCTTGCGCACCACGTCGTTGTAGGCCTTCAGGAATTGCGCGAAGTCGAGCGTCTGCGCGCGTTTGACGTTCGGCACCACCAGCGAGCGCGTGCCGTCCTTGCGCTCGACGTCGATGGCCAGGCCGATGTTGACGTCTTCGCGGTCGATGCGCACCGGCTGGCCATCCTGCGCGGCGAAGGAGGAGTTCATGCGCGGGAAGTCTTTGACCGCCTTCACCAGGGCCCACGCCGCGATGTGCGTGTACGACGCCTTCGGCTGCCCGTTCAGCGCCAGATGGTTGTTGATGATGCGGCGGTTCTCGTCGAGGACTGTGACGGGGATGGTGCGGACGGAAGTGGCGGTGGGGACGGCGAGCGACGCCTCCATGTTGGAGGCGATCTTCGCCGCCGCGCCGCGGAGCGGAGTGGTCGTGCCGGCCAGACGGAGTGCCGGCGCCGCCTGTGTAGCGGCGGCCGCTTCGGCCGCCGGCGCAGCGACAGCCCCATCGACTGCGCTCAGGGCAGGCTGCGCTGCTGTCGCTACATTCTCGCGGCCGTAATCGTGGAAGAACTCGCGCCAGCTCGCGCTCACCGAGTCCGGGTTGGCGCGGTACCGCTCGTAGAGCTCTTCGATGAAGGCGATGTTGGTTCCGTAGGCTTGCGTCGCAGATGACATGGCTCAGGGCCCGCTCGTTTGATCCACAACCGTGTGGGACAGGGCCGTCAATCCCAACCAGCCGAAGCCGGCCGCGAATCCGCCGAACACGTCCGAGGGGAAATGGACGCCGAAGTAGACGCGGGAGAAGCCGACGCTGAGGATGGCGGTAGCCGCGAGTGTGTGCGCCACCGCCTGCGCGGCGAGCGAGCGCCGCTGCACGAGGTGATGCGCGACGATGGGGTACGTTGCTGCCGAGAGGAGCGAATGCCCGCTGGGGAAGCTGTGCGACGCAGGAAGCTTGATGCGCCGCGCCAGCTCCTGCGGCCGCTGCCTCTGGAAAATGTTCTTCAGGATGGTATTGACGGCCATGGCCCCGCCGGTAGAGATAATCACGGTCCAAGCGTCCTCGCGCCGCCCCTGTTTGAGCATGGCCAGCGCCGTGACGCCGGCGGCGGTACCGATCGCCGCGTGCGAGCCGAGCTGCGTCACCGCGTGCAACGCGCGCGTGATGGAGACGTCGTCGACGCGATGGACGGCGTCCATGATCAACTCGTCGTAGCGCTCCGCCCTCCCCTCCACCACATGCTCCGCCTGCTTCTTGAAGAACCAGAACGCCACCGCCGCGAGCACGACGCCGCCGGTGGTCCCGATGGCGCCGGGGAGAAAACGGTGCCGGCGCTTCGGTTTTTGGGTGGGGAGTTTCACGGGCCAAAGTCTATCTGAAGGATGAAGGATGAAGGATGAAGGATGAAGGATGAAGGATGAAGGATGAAGTGCGTCGTCATTCATCCTTCATCCTTCCGCCTTCATCCTTCCGCCGCCTTCATCCTTTCGAAGAATTACGAACCTCTGCGCCACCCGCGCGCCGCATCCCTTCGCGTAGTAGCTGATCGCGTCCGTCCACGGGATGACGACGCGCTCGTAGCCGAGGCGGCGGGCATCGGCGAGGCAGGCGTGCAGAAGATCCCAACCGATGCGCTTGCCGCGATGCGCGAGGGCCACGCCGGTGGGGCCGAAGAATCCAAGGCCGCGGTTGTTGGCCTCGTGCGCGGCGAAGCCGGCGATCTCGCCGCCGCGCTCCGCGTGAAATAGAACGCCGCGGGACGCCTCGAAGCGCCAGATGGGGCCGAAGGCGCGCTCGATGAAGTCGAGGACGCGGGGGCGTTCGCGGTCGGCCGTTCGCTGTACGCCGCCGGGCATTTCGCGAGGGAGCTCGGTGGTGTCGAGATTCTGCGTGCGCGCCGTCTCGTGATAGCCGCGCTTGACGAAGAACTCCACCTGCTCCTCGGGCACGCCGGGCGTGAAATAGTTGCCGGCCTCCGCGGCGATGCTCTGCGCGCCTCGCTCCTCTGCGTCCCGCAGCAGCGCCGTCCCAATTCCCCGCCGCCGCTGCGCGCGGTCGACGGCTAGGATACGCAGCCACCGCCCGCACGTAACGCTGAGGCCGTCGAAATCGCCATGGACGCGCACCTCCGGCTCGCCCGCCACCCCCCGACCGAAGCACTTCTCCTCGGCCACGCGGACGAGGTCGTACGGCGCGTCGTTGGCGCGAGCGAACAGCTCGCGGATGCGCGGGAGCTCGGCGGGGGTGGCGGAGCGGATCATCGCTTGCAATGCTGCAGTGTATGGAAGTGCGCTGCCCGAATTGTGGGCAAGTCAACCGGGTGCCGCATCTGGAGAGCGGGAAGAAGGCCGTCTGCGGGAAATGCAAGACGCCGCTGACAGCCGGGGGAGACGGGGTGGCCACGCTCACCGACGCCGACTTCGACGGCACGATCGGCAAGGGGAATTGGGTGGTGGACTTCTGGGCCGCTTGGTGCGGACCCTGCCGGATGATCGCGCCGGTGATCGAGCAACTGGCGCAGGAGCGCGTCGACGTCCGCTTCGGCAAACTGAACGTCGACGAGTTCCCGGGCGCCGCGGCGAAGTTCAACGCGCGCAGCATTCCGCTCCTGGTGCTCTTCAAGGACGGCGTAGAACGCGGGCGGGTGGTGGGGGCGGCGCCGCGCGGCCAGATCGAAGCGGCGATCCGGCGCTACCTCGGCTAATCATGGCCTTCATCCCGCGGGAGCAGCCGTCCGATCGCGAGCTGCAACTATTCGCGCGCAAGGTGGCCGTGGTCGTCGCGGTCGTCATCGCGCTGGCGCTGCCGTGGGCGGCGCGCGACGTGCTCATCCTCGTGGCCATCGCCGCCGTTCTGGCCGCCGGCATCGCGCCGGCCGTGCATGGCGTGCGCGTCCTCGGCCGGCATCGATTCGGCCGTCAGATCCCGCGCGGCACGGCGATGCTCGTCGTCTACTTCCCGTTTCTACTGCAGTCCATGCGGCGCCGTGATCCCGAGCGCGCGGGGACATTGTTCAATCGCCGCGATTAGAATGTGGCCCTCCCATGGTCAAGCATGACTGCGGCGCCGTCGAGCGGCAGCGCGAAGCGGCGGAGTGGCGTGCCGTGGAGATGAAGCGGCAGCTCGACCAGCAGATGAACGAGCTGCGCATCATGGCCAACGCGCTGCGCAACGAGATGCAGCGGCGCAAGGTGGCCGAGACGGAGCTGCACGCGCTGAAGGAGAAGACCGCGGCGCCGCCCGCGGCCCCGCGCGACGAAGAGACGGTGCGCGGGCCGCATCCGCCGGCGCGCGCCTGGAAGTCGCTCGAGGGCATCGCCCCGGCGGAGCTGCTGGTCAGGCAGGCCAGCGACCGCCGCAGCGGCACCCTGGCGCTCGAGCTCGGCGCGCGGCGCAAGGACATCTTCTTCCAGGAGGGGATGATCTTCTCGGTGGCCTCGAACGATCCGTCGCGCTTTCTGGCGCAGCGGCTCATCGCCAAGCAATACATCACCGAGGAGCAGCGCGACCGCGCGCTGGAGATTCAGCGCGAGACGCACCTCGCCTTGGGGCGCATCCTGGTCATCCTCGGCATGCTCTCCGAGGAGCGGCTGCTCGATGAGATGCGGGCCAAGGCGGAGGAGGAGATCGCCGAGCTGGTGGAGTGGCGCGAGGCGAAGTACCTCTTCGTGGAGGGACCGATCCCCACGCTGCAGCTCATCCCGCTGCGCCTGGACGTCGCGCCGCTGGTGGTGCAGCAGATCGAGATGCGCTCGTTCTTCGGCCACGCCGCGGACATCGAGCGCGAGCTGGAAGCGAATTTCGCCGCGCTGGCCGCTGTCGGCATCGAGATCCTCATCGCCAGCCCGGCGGCGAAGAGCAAGAAGTTCCACCGCGCCAGTTGCGCCTCCACGCGGCGCATCGACGAGGAGACGCGCATCATCTTCACCGCCGCACGCGATGCCGAAGCGGCGGGCTATGAGGCGTGCAGGATCTGCTTCAGGTGAGTTGCCCGTTTCCAGACTTGTCCAAATTGTTCTGACCGATTCGATTGGCTTCAAGCTCTTGGCGTGTATTGATGAACCCTCACCCGGCCCTTCCCCCTCGCTTCGCTCGGGGTCAGGGCCACCCTCTCCCGCTCACGCGGGAGAGGGCGCATATGGGCCTTCTCCCGCGTGAGCGGGAGAAGGTGCCCCTGAGCGAAGCGAAGGGGCGGATGAGGGCAGTCGTATCGTGGATGCTCTCGCAATTTGGACAGCACTGGCCCGTTTCCAGTTGCCCGTTGCCTGACTGGCAACCGGCAACGGGCAACTGGTAACATCCACCCGACTCCCCGCCGTCGTACTTGAGGACTGAATGCGACGATCGGCCGCGGTGTCCCTTCTCTTTCTCGCCCTCCCACTGTTCGGGCAAACCTCGAGCGACTGGACCCTCAAATACCGGCTCGAGCTGCGCGCGAACTATCGCCATAGCGCGAACGAGGCCTTCAACCTGAAGTTCCCCTTCCCCCCGAGTTTTCTGCCGGTCGGGCAGACGGTTGGGAAGATGCAGACGGTCAATCCCGGCACGCACGCCGAGCTGAGCGTGGCGCAGGTACGCCTCGACCTCGGCTACGGCAGTTGGTTCCTGGCGCACGCGCAACTGCACGCTACCGACAAATACCGCCGCAATCCGACCAGCGAGGATCGGAAGACCGACGCCGACGAGCTATGGCTCCGCTTCGGCGTCAAGCCGGAGTTCCTGGAGCGGCCGCAAGGAACGTCGTTCTTCCTGCAAATGGGAAAGTTCCCGAAGATGGAGCGACAGCCGATCCGCCTCCTGGAGAGCTACGGCCTGGCGGCGACGGCGTTCAACCGTTTCGAGGACGTCGGCTTCATGACCGGCGGCTCGGTCGGGCGCAATCTCTACTGGCGCCTGCAGGCTACCAGCGGCAATCCGTTCTACTTCCGCGACCCCAACGCGCTCGCCGGCGACAACGGCATCAAGGAGCTGTTGAGACCGAATCCCGATCCGAAACTGAAATCAGGCTTTCCGATCTTCTACAACACGGAGACGGAAGGCTACTTCTTCAAGAACGATCACGTGCAGTACGGCGAGGGGCTCGGCTACCGCTGGCAGAACGACGCGCAGACCGCCGGCTTCGATACCATCGTGTTCCACTACCGGCGCAAGATGGTGCAGGAAGATCATCTTACGGGCACGTTCTATGGCGCGGACCTCGATCTTCTCGACGACGTGAACGGCATCACCGGCGGATTGCCTATCCACGGCCGGCGCAAGCAGGAGACTGGCGCCCGCGTCTACGCCGAGTGGCACGACTTGACAGCCACCGTCCAATACACCAAGCAGGACGCGGCGGGACTCTACCGGCAAGGGGAGGAGGCGGAGATCGGCTATCAGATTCCGTTCGGACATGGCCCGCTGGTGAGCGTGCAGCCGGTGGTCCGCTGGAGCGGACTGCAGAACTTCTTCAAAGGGGTGGGGACGAAGTACCCGGCGCCGAGCGTCTGGTGGAACTGGACCAAGATCGACTACGGCGTGCGCATCGCTTTCGCGCGCAACATCGACCTGACCATCGAGCGGACGCGGAACAACATCGCCAGTCCTCCGCCGGTGAAGCTGCACCGCGCGGAGACGCTAGCCACGCTGCGGATCAGGATCTGATCGTTCGCCGTTGGCCGTACGGCGGTTCGCGACCGTTCGCCGTTGGCCGTACGGCGCTTCGCGCCTGCCGTTGGCCGTGCGGCGATGCCTCGGCAAACGGCCAACGGCCAACGGCGAACGATCGCCATCCCGGCCCGCCCCTTGCTCCGATCGCCCCCCAGGAGGTTGCCAATGCGCAACGAAATGATCGGCGCGGTGGTCCGCCGCGCCATCGAGCACCCGGAGTTCCGCCGACGCCTGATCGACAATCCGCAGGAAGCGCTTCGCGCGCATGGATTTGCGCTCGAGGACTCGGATATGGCGGAGATCGAGAAGATCCGCGCGCGCCTCGATCAGTCGGCCGACACGGAGCGGCAGTTGATCACCATCGCCGAGCAGTACGGCGTCCACCCCAAAACCTAGAAACGGCCCAAACGTCTAAGGTTTCGGAATTTGCGCCGCCACAGGCGCGGTTCGAAGCCATTCGATGAGCGTCCAATCTCCGAAGCGTCGCTTGTTCGTCGCTGCCGTCCTTTTTCTCGCCGCCGTACCGCTCTTCGCGCTCAATCCGACCGCCCGCAACGAGGCGCGGATGGTCTACTCTGCGGATCTCCACCGCATCGTCCTGTTCGGCGGCAGCACGCCGATCGATCGCGGGACGAGCTTGGCCTACGAGCTCAACGATACGTGGGAGAAGACCTCGGCGCGATGGATCCAGCGCTTCCCCGCGCACGACCCCGGCCGGCGCGCGGCGCATGTGATGTCCTACGACCCGGTGCGCGCCCGCGTGGTGCTCTTCGGCGGTCGCGTCGGAACGACGAACCTGAACGACACCTGGATCTACAAGAATGGCGACTGGACCAAGCTCGAGCCGGCCACCGCGCCGCCCGGCCGCTTCCTCGCGGGCGCCGCGTACGACTCGACGCGAGATCGCCTCGTCCTCTTCGGCGGCTCGCAGTACAGCGCCGACGGGAAGACCGTCACCGGTATCTACGACACCTGGGAGTTCGACGGCACCAATTGGACGCAGCGCAGCAGCAGCGGGCCGACGGCTATCAAACCGGTTCTGGTCTACGACGCGGCGCACGATCAGGTGCTCATGCTGGCGATGAATGACAAGAGCGAGTCGCTGATGTATCAGTACGACGCGGCCGCCGGCAGTTGGAAGCAGCTCACGCCGTCGAAGCTTCCCTCCTGCGTCAACGAAGCGTCGATGGTCTTCAACGTTGCCGACCAGAAGCCGTTCTTCAACGGCGGCGTCTGCGTCGGCTCCAGCGGCACCGAGGACAACATGGAGTGGGACGGCACCACCTGGACCACGCTCACCGTGCTCACCAACTCCGGCCGCGTCTTTGGCGCCGCCATGACCTACGACATCGACACCAGTCAGGTCGTCCTCTTCGGCGGCACCAACGTCTTGTCCGTCACGAACTCCTCGACCCTGGTCTTCGGCGGCACGGTCTGGCTCGACATCAGCTCGGCTGGCCTCGATCCCGCCCCGCGCTCGCTGTACGCCTTCGTCACCGACCCGGTGAACAACACCATCTGGATGTACGGCGGCATCGACGACCTGCGGACCTTCGACGACCTCTGGAAGTACCAGAACGGGCAGTGGGAAGAGGTCTTCACCGGCAGCGAGCCAGCGTCGTGCATCTATCCGTCGGCGGCATGGGACACGGACCGCAACAAGATGGTCGTCATCTGCGCCGCCGACTCCGCGACCTACGAGTTCGATGGCACGGGGTGGACGGCGCTCTCGGGGCTGAAGACTGTGCCGCCGACTCGGCGCTTCAGCGCGATGGTGTACGACCCGACCCTGAAGAAGACCATTCTCTTCGGCGGCTGGGACACCAGCAGCTATCTCGACCAGACGTGGACGTGGGACGGCACGGCGTGGACGCGGGTGGCAAAGAATAAACCGCCCCCCTCACGCACGCTCGCCGCGATGTGGTACGACCCCACGCTGAAGAAGACAGTGCTCTACGGCGGCCTCGGTCGCGTCACCTCCACCGACCGCCTGACGCGCTTCTCCGACATGTGGACCTTCGATGGCAGCAATTGGACGCAGCTCACTCCGTCCGGCGGCACGCCGGGGATGCGCTATGGCGCCGAGGTGGCCGTCGATCCGCAAACGAACAAGCTGCTGCTCTTCGGCGGCATGCGCGTCGACACCAATGCCGGCATTCAGACGCAGGTCTACGCCGCCGACACCTGGCAGTGGGACGGCACCGCCTGGACTAAGCTTTCCCCCTCGGTCGTTCCTCCGGGGCGCGAGAACGCGCGGCTGACGTTCGACCCCATCCGCAACGAGCTGGTGATGTTCTCCGGATTCGCCGGCCGCTACTTCGCCGATACGTGGGGCTACACTAACGGAGTGTGGCACCAGCGGATCGAGAACACGAACACGCGGCGAAGAAGCGCGGGACGGTAGGGGCGCGCGGCAGCGCCCGATACCCTGAGCTGCGGGCGCGCTGCCGCGCGCCGCTACTCCATCACGTCGTCCACGATGCCCACCACCACCGACCGCACCGGCGCATCGGTCGACTCGAACACCTGCCGCGCGCCGTTGCCTTCATCGAGCACCAGCACGGTCTCGCCGGCGCCGGCATCGACGGCATCGACGGCGATGAGGTACTCGCCGTTTTGTTTCTCTACCACCAGCAGGCGCTTGGCGACGTAGAACGGATGCTTGATGGTCCCGTGGATCTCGCCGATGACGCGGCCGAGGATCATTGGATGTTCACTCCGTCGATCAACGCGATGATGGCGTGGTCCACCGGCACGAACGTCTTCTCCAGCGCCAGCGCGGCCTCGCGGCCACCCTCGTAGGAGACCAGCTCTCCTGGGCCGGCCATGCGCGTGGCGTCGGCGGCGACGAGCGATTTCCCCTTCGGCTTGAGCGCCTTGTCGAGCGGTTGCACGATGAGCAGCGGGACGCCTTCCAGCCCCGGCGTGATGACGCACGGCACCACTTGACCGATCACGCGGCCGAGGAGCATCAGCCGGCCTCTCCATCGAGCTCGAGCAAGGGGGCGGCCTCGAAGCGCGTGGCGGCGGTGATGTCGCGCTCGAGCACGTCGTGCGGCGCGGCGATGAGCCGATACGACACGCGCGCCCGCGCCTGGGCCAGCGCCGCGGCGGCCTCGATGTCCGGCAGCGAGCCGGCCACCAGAGCGATCCCCTTGCCGGCCAGGCCGGTATCGGAGAGGCGTACCTCGATCAGTGCGACCGGCGTTCCCTTCAGCACCGCTTCCACCGCGCGGACGATCGAGGAGGCGGTCTCCGTCTCCAGGATCAGCAGCGAGCCGTTGGCTTTGCGGCGCGTGCCGAAGACGGCGTCGAAGAGATCGGGATGAATGTCGGGGAGGAAGGCCTGGTCGAGGATGGCCGAGCCGGTGACCGCCACCGCCTCGTTGAGCGATTCGAGCGTCGATGCCGTCGAGCCGCCGAAGACAACCAGGTAGCGGCCGCGCGTGACCGTCCCCGCGCGCACGAAGGCGATGGGCGCCTTCTTCAGGATGGCATCGACCGCATAGATCCCGGTGGGGATGTCTTCGAAGTCGAGCACCGCGAGCGCGGAGGCCTTTTTCATCTCTAGGTGATCCTGAAGTGATCGACCAGCGTGCAGCGGCGGTAACGCGAGAAGCTGCGCGGGCCGGTCATCCCCTCGCCGGTGGGGCTGGAGATGGTGAATGAGCAGTAGCCTTCGCCGTCCAGTCCCAGCCCGGCCTGCGAGCGGCCGTTCTTGACGAAGATCGAGCAGTCGCACGCCTTGGCCATGCGGCTGAGATTGTCGAGGTTCTTGGAGTGCATGACCGCCGTATGGCGGTTGCCCCCCTCTACCTCCACGGCGAGGTCGATGGCGCGGTCGGCGTTCGGCACGCGGCAGACCGGCATCACCGGCATCATCTGCTCGGTCCAAAGGAGCGTGTGGTTCTCATCCACCTCCACCACCACCAGCCGGATGGAGTCGGGAGCGTTGATGCCCATCTTCGCCAGGATGACCGAGGGGTTCTTCCCGATGAAGTCCTTGTTCAGCTTCGACTTCTCGCGCGCCCCTCCGAGCGTGGAGAAGATCACCCGCTCCAGCTCGGGAAGGCGCTGTTTCGGAAGAACGAACGCTCCCTGCCGTCCCATCGAGGCGATGAGCTGGTCGGTGATGGAGGCGACGGCGATGGTCTCTTTCTCGTCGGTGCAGATGATGTTGTTGTCGGTCGACGCGCCCCAGATGATGTTGTACGCCGCCTTGTCGATGTCGGCGGTCTCGTCGACGACGGCGGGGGGATTGCCGGGGCCGGCGCAGATGGCGCGCTTGCCGCTGCCCATCGCCGCGCGGACCACGTCCGGGCCGCCGGTGACCACCACCAGCCGCGCATGCGGATGCCGCATCAGCTCATTGGCCGACTCGATGGTCGGGTTGGCGATGCCGGTGACGACGTTGGCCGGACCTCCCGCCCCGGTGATGGCTTTGTTGATCAGGGCGATGGTCTGCATGCAGCAGCTCTTGGAGTAGGGGTGGACGTTGTAGACCACGGCGTTTCCCGCGGCGAGCATGCCGATGCTGTTGCAGATGATGGTCGATGTGGGGTTGGTGGTGGGGGTGATGGCGGCGATGACGCCGAACGGCGCCGGCTCGGTCAAGGTCAGACCGTGATCACCGGTCACCACGCTGGGGTAGAGCTCCTCGATGCCCGGCGTCTTCTCGGTCACCAGCCGGTTCTTCACCACCTTGTCTTCGTAACGGCCGTAGCCGGTCTCGTCGTGCGCCGCTTTGGCCAGGCTCTCGCAGTTTTCGAGCATGGTCTGGCGGATGGCGCCGATGATGCGCGCGCGGTGCTCGATCTTCAGCGCGGCGAACTGCGGCTGCGCCGCGCGCGCGGCGGCCACCGCTTCGTCCACGGTGGAGAAGACGCCCTGGAGGACAGACAATCCTGTTTGTCCTTGTCCCGGGACAGACAGGATTGTCTGTCCTCCACTTCGAATGTCGGCGGCGATGCGCCGCGCGATCTCGTCGATGTCCCTGTCGGTCAGGCGTGTCGTCATGAGCGCCTCACTTCTTGTATTTCACCGCGTCGCCCACCGACCAACTGTCGACGATGGCCAGAATCACGGAGTCGATGGGGCGCTTGTCGGTGGCCTGC
>JACXTT010006658.1_pt1 | contig 16450 bp, 16 predicted proteins | sample 9270951 | NCBI WGS metagenome assembly JACXTT01 (sample SAMN15532306, study PRJNA645909) | rock metagenome | isolation source: weathered quartz diorite | place: Puerto Rico | collected 2017-06-21 | reverse complement strand
GTCCGAGAAGGCGATCGCTCCGCTGCCGAGCCCGCAACACAAGACACCTCATACGACGCCGAAGCCGAAGGCACCCGCTCCGGTCGCAGAGGCCAGCCCCGCGCCTCCACCGCCGGCTGCCAGCGCGGTGCCGCCCGATTACGCGACGGCCGCTCCGCCCGCGCCGCCCGTGTGCAATAACTGTGGGATCGTGGCCGCGGTCAGGCCGGTGAAAACACAGGGCCAAGGCTCTGGCGTTGGTGCCGTCGCCGGGGGCGCGGTCGGCGGACTGATCGGTAACCAATTCGGCCATGGCAGCGGCAAGACCGCGATGACCGTCCTGGGCGTGCTCGGCGGCGCGCTGGGCGGAAATCAGGTCGAGAAAGAAGTGAAGTCGAACGTCCAGTGGTATGTCGATGTGCGCCTGGATAACGGGCAGCTTCAGAGCGTCCTGGTGCCAGGCAACCCGGGCGCGATCGTCGGAACGCGGGTCCGGATCGATAACGGGCAGCTGGTCCGGGAAGCGGCACCGCAGTCCTGAGACAACCCTCTCCCCCGCCCCTCTGCCGCAAGCGGGAGAGGGGCGCAGGTCAACGAGGAGCGCCCATCGCGATTGCGAGTTCGGCGCTGCGCTGAGCTTCGCGTGATTGCAATTCCTGCTGGCCGGCGTCGACCGGCCAGCCGCTCACGTTGCGTTCGACCAGCTCGGACAACCCCCGGGTGAATCGGGCGCTGTCGTTCAGACAGCTGATGTAGCGAAGCTGCTGACCCCCTGCCGCCAGAAACTGCGCCTGACCTTCGATCGCGATTTCCTCCAGCGTCTCCAGGCAGTCGGCGACGAAACCGGGGCAGATCACATCGAGCCGGCGCACGCCACCGCGCGCCAGCGAGCGCAGCGTGTCGACGGTCGACGGCTCCAACCAGCGGGCTCGGCCGAAGCGCGATTGGAAGCTGACCCGGAACGCGGACAAATCCAGCCCCAGCGCCTGCGCCAACAGGCGCGCGGTCTTCTGGCATTCGCAGTGATACGGGTCGCCCAAGTCCAGATTGCGGCGGGGCAATCCATGAAAGCTCATCAACAGGCACTCGCCGCGCCCATGACGCTCCCAGCGATCGACCACGCTGGCGGCCAATGCATCGATGTAGGCCGGATCGTCCGCAAAGTGCTTGATCCAGCGGATCTCGGGCACATCACGCAGGCGGCTCAGCACACGGTTCACTCCATCGATCGCCGAGCCGGTCGTGGTCGCCGAATACTGCGGGTACAGCGGCAGCATCAGCATCCGGGTGACGTGCCGCGATCGCAACTGCGCGAGCGCAGCCTCGATCGAAGGCTCGCCGTAGCGCATCGCCAGCGCCACGTCGATGTCGAGGCCGCGCAGGGCCAGCTCCGCGCTCAATGCGGCCGCCTGCCGCCGAGAGCCGACCAGCAGCGGGGAGCCTTCCGCAGTCCACACGGCCGCGTACTTGGCGGCCGAGCGGCGCGGCCGCAGCGCCAGCACCGGGCCGTTCAGGACCGGCCACCAGATCCAGCGCGGCAGCTCGACGACGCGCGGATCCGACAGGAATTCGCGCAGATAGCTGCGCACCGCGGTCGCCGTCGGCGCCTGCGGCGTACCGAGGTTGATCAGCAGAACGCCCGTGCGGTCCACGGCCCCGTGCACATGCTTATCCGCGCTGATGAATCGCACTTACCGTCCTGGCATGGTTTGGACAGCTTCCGACTCAGGACACTGGCCGCCGGTGTCGGTCACTCGCGCGACAGCGCGTTGGACAGCAGCCGGGCCGTGATGTCGACGATCGGAATCACGCGCTCGTAGGCCATCCGGGTGGGCCCGATCACACCGAGCGTGCCCACCACCCTGCCGTCGACCTCGTACGGCGCCACCACCATGCTCAGCTCGTCCAGCGGCACCAGCTCCGATTCGCCGCCGATGTAGATCTGGACACCTTGCGCGCGACCCGAGATGTCGAGCAACTGCAGCAGGCGCGTCTTGTGCTCGAACAGGTCGAACAGCGCCCGCAGCTTTTCCATGTCGGTGGCCAGATCGTTGACGCCCAGCAGATTGCGCTCGCCGGAGATGACGACGGAGTCGGACCGCTCGACTTCCTCGGCGCCAGCCTGTACCGCCGCTTCCATCAAATCGGCCATTTCCTGGCGCAGTGCGCTCAGCTCGCCGCGCAGCCGGGTACGCGCCTGTTCGAAGCTCAGCCCCGCATACTGCTGATTCAGCACATTGGCCGCCTCGAGCAGCTGAGCCTGCGTGTAAGGTCGCTCGACCAGCAGGATCCGGTTGTGTACGTCGCCCTCGGGCGACACCACGATCATCAGGATGCGACGATCCGACAGCCGCAGGAACTCGACCTGGCGAAACGTCGAAGCGCGCCTCGGGGACAGCACGACGCCGGCGAACGAGGACAGGCTCGACAGCAGCTGAGCGGCGGTCAAGATCGCCCGCTGTGGCTCGGCCACCTGCATCTGACCCTGCATCAGCTGGGTCTGCTCGGCCTCGAGCGGCTGCACCGTCATCAGCGTGTCGACAAAAAACCGGTAGCCGCGCGGCGTCGGCACGCGCCCGGCCGAGGTGTGCGGACTGGAGACGAACCCGAGCTCCTCCAGGTCCGCCATCACGTTGCGGATCGTGGCCGGCGACAACTCCAGCCCGGACAATTTGGACAGCGATCGCGAACCGACCGGCTGCCCTTCCACGATGTACTGCTCGATCAGCCGTTTGAGCAGTAGGCGCGAGCGCTTGTCCAGCATGGCTCACATTCTACGAAGCGCGCTGTGCATTGTCAGTGCCGCGCGGGATGCCACCGTCGAGGACTTTTCTGCATAATCAGGTCCATGACCGCGCCCTTCCGCAACGTGGCCATCTTCGCCAAGCCGAGAACGGAGGGCAATCGACCCGCATTGCAGCAAGTGCTGCTGCACATTGTGCGCCTGGTCGAGGAGGCGGGGCTGACTCCGATGATCGAGGCTGGCACCCGGCAAGCAGTCGATCTGCGCGGGTTCGAGGGCCACCCGCTGAGCGCTCTGGGGCAGAAAGCCGATTTGGCGATCGTGCTGGGCGGCGACGGCACGATGCTGGGCATCGCACGCGAACTGTCGGCCTTCCGGATCCCGCTGATCGGCATCAACTTCGGCCGACTGGGATTCATTACGGACATCGGGCTGGACGACATGCCCGACGTGCTGTCCGAGATGCTCGCCGGCCGATACGAGTCCGACCATCGTGCACTGCTGGAGGCCGAAGTGCTGCGCAACGGCACCAGCATGTACCGCGGACGGGCGTTCAACGACGTGGTGGTGTCGCACGGCACCGCGGGCGGGATCCTCGGATTTACCGTGCGAGTCGACGGCGTGACCATGTACACCCAGCGCGCCGACGGCGTGATTCTGGCCACTCCGACCGGATCGACTGCCTATGCGCTGTCGGCCAGCGGTCCGATCCTGCACCCGTCGCTGGCCGGACTGGTTCTCGTGCCGGTGGCACCGCATACGCTGTCCAACCGGCCCATCACCCTGCCCGATAGCGTCGTGGTCGAAATCGAATTGACCGACATGCGTGATGCGAGCGCGCATTTCGATATGCAGCTGTTTTCCCCGCTGCAGTCGGGCGACATCGTACGTGCGCACGTGAGCCAGGACCGCGTCACACTGCTGCACCCGGCTGGCTACAACTACTTCGAGACGCTGCGGCGCAAGCTGCACTGGAACGTGTTGTCCGGCGAACCGTACGGCCGGGCCTGAGTCGGCTGCGCGCACCCTCGATGCTGCTGACCCTGTCCGTTCGCGACTTCGTCGTCGTCGAATCGCTCGAGCTGGATTTCGGACCGGGCTTCACGGTACTGACCGGCGAGACGGGCGCCGGCAAATCGATCCTGATCGATGCGCTGCAGCTGGCGCTGGGCGAGCGCGCCGACTCCGGCGTGATTCGCGAGGGCGCGCAGAGGGCCGAAGTGGCAGCCGAATTCCGGATCGATCCACGCGGCGCCGGCTGGCTGGCCGATGCGGGGCTGGGCTGCGAAGGAGATGTCGCCTTGTTGCGGCGCACCGTGGACGCGGCCGGGCGCAGTCGCGCTTTCATCAATGGCAGTCCCGTGACGCTGGCACAGCTGCGGGAGTTCGGCGAGGCGCTGGTCGACATTCACGGGCAGCACGCTCATCAGTCGCTATTGCGCACCGCCGCCCAACTGCAACTGCTCGACGAGCACGGCCAACTGCAGGCCTCGGCGCGCGCGGTCGCCTCCGAGTATGCCGAGCTGCGGCGCGCGCGGCAGGCGCGCCTGGACGCGGAGGCTGCTTCGGCCAGCGCGGCCAGCGAACGCGAGCGGCTGCTGTGGACCGCCGAAGAGCTCCAAGAGCTCGCTCCGGAGCCCGGCGAGTGGGAGCGCGTGTCGTCCGAGCACAAGCGCCTGTCGCACGCCGCCAGCCTGCTCGAGGGCGCGCACGAGGCGATCGAGGCGCTCACCGAGGCCGACCTGGCTGCCCTCGCCCGCATCGATGCGGCTGCAGGCCGCCTTCGGCCGCTGGCCGGGTTCGACGCGCGCCTTGCGCCCGTGCTCGAGATCCTGGAGTCGGCGCGCAACGAGGTCGATGAAGCCGGCCGCCAGCTAAGCCAGTACCTGGCTCATGCGGATCTGGATGAAGCGCGGCTGGCGCAGGCCGACGCGCGATTGGCGGCGATGCACGCCACTGCGCGCAAGCTGCGATGCGCCCCCGAGGAGCTCGCCGCGCTGCTTGAAAGCACGCGGGCGCGGCTGGCCGCGCTGACGGCCGCCTCGGACCTGGAGGGCCTGCGCAAAGCAGAAGCGCAGGCCGCGGAACGCTTCGCGCGGGCCGCCGCCGAGCTCTCGGCGGCGCGCCGCCAGGCGGCACAGAACATGGGCCGCGAGGTGACCCGCGCGATGCAGGACCTTTCGATGGCGGGCGGGCGCTTTGCGGTCGGCCTCGAGGCCTCGGAGGCATGCGCAGCCGGTCTGGAGCGCGCCGAATTCCAGGTCGCCGGGCACACGGGCGCCGCGCTGCGGCCACTGGCCAAGGTGGCGTCCGGCGGCGAGCTGTCCCGCATCAGCCTTGCGATCTCCGTCATCGCAGCCTCGGCCACGCCGGTTCACACGCTGATCTTCGACGAGGTCGATGCGGGAATCGGCGGCGCGGTGGCCGATGTGGTCGGCCGCCGGCTCAAACAGCTTGGGCAGATTCGCCAGGTGCTATGTGTTACGCATCTGCCGCAGGTGGCCGCGCACGCCGACCGCCACCTGGTGGTCACCAAGCTTCAGGGCGCGGATCAGCGGCCCGTCTCGAGCGTCGCGCCGCTGGACCGCGCCGGGCGGGTGGAGGAGCTGGCCAGAATGCTGGGCGGGCAGCAGATCACCGACACGACTCGCAAGCACGCGCGCGAGCTGCTGGCCCAGTAGCCTGGCTACGAATCGCCGCTGTTGTTGTGGGTGCAGCCGGGCTTGCGGCACACGCCATACAGTGCGAGCGAATGGTCCTGCAGCTCGAAGCCGCGTTCCACCGCGATGGCCTTCTGACGTGCTTCGATCTCGGCGTCGACGAACTCTTCGACCCGCCCACAGGTGAGACACACCAGATGGTCGTGGTGAGGACCCTCGTTCAGCTCGAACACCGCGTGCCCGGCCTCGAAGTGGCGCCGGACCAGCAGGCCGGCCTGCTCGAACTGGGTCAGCACGCGATACACGGTGGCCAGGCCCACGTCCATGTGCTCGGCCACCAGCGAGCGGTAGACGTCTTCGGCACTCATGTGGCGGCCCGAGTCCGGCTCCATCGAGCGCTTCTGGAAGATCTCGAGAATCTTCAGACGCGGAGCCGTGGCTTTCAGTCCGCTGACTTTGAGGTCGGTCGAACCGGATAGGCTCTTCATTTCCTGCCCAATCGATAGTCCTTCAGTCGGTATCATATGCAGAAATGAGCAGACCTGACTGGACTTACATCAAATCGGGGCCACCGCATCCGCGTGGCGAATCGAACGTCAGGGGGGCCCGCAGCGCGCTCGGCGCACCACCTGAAGGCGGGCTCAGAGCGAGCGCCAGCGGGCCGGGCCGCACCGCCTTTGGCGCTACTTTGCTGACCGCGGCGCTGTTGGTCGCCGGATGCGGATCGGTGACCAACTACCTGCCTGGCTTTCTAGCGCCTTACCGACCTGACGTGCAGCAGGGGAATGTGATCACCAGCGACATGGTCGAGCAGTTAAGGCCCGGCATGACGCGCGACCAGGTGAAATTCATGCTCGGGACGCCTTTGCTGACCGATGGATTCCACCCGGACCGATGGGACTATCTGTACTACCTGAACCCGCGTGTCGGCGCGCCTCAGCGGCGCAGCCTGGTCATTTACTTCAAGGACAATCGGCTCGATCACTTCACCAGCGACCCGATGCCTCCGGAATCGATGGCCGACAATCTGATCCTCGGCAACAAGGCACGCGTTCAGCCGAGCGCCCCACCCAAGGAGGCGGCCCCGCAGCTGAGAGCGCCACCCAAGGAACCGGACGCGCAGCCAAGCGCTCCACCGAACGAACCGGCCCCGCAAGCGACGCCGCCGGCATCCAGCCAATAGTCGTTCACCACATCAACAAGGGGTCCCTCAGCATGGTCGGGGGAACTCGAGGCGAAGAATGAAACTGGCAATCGCAGGAAGCAGCGGCCGCATGGGCCGAATGTTGATCGAGGCCACGCTGGCCGCCGGTGATCTGTCGATCACGGCTGCGCTGGAGCGCGCGGACTCGCCGCACATCGGCGAGGATTGCATGCTGTTCCTGGGGCGCAAAAGCGGCGTGATCATCACCAGCGATCTGGCATCGATCGCTCGGGCCGATGTGCTGATCGATTTCACGCGGCCCGAAGGCACGCTGCGACATCTTCAAGCGTGCGTCGAGCACCGCGTGCGCGCGGTGATCGGCACGACGGGCTTCGACGAAGCAGGGCGGCTGCAGATCGAGCAGGCGGCCCGCAGCGTGCCGGTCGTGTTTTCGCCGAACATGAGTGTCGGCGTCAACGTGGCCTTCCGGTTGGTCGAGCTGGCGGCGCGGATGCTGTCGGACGATTTCGATGTCGAGATCGTCGAAGCGCACCACCATCACAAAGTCGACGCGCCCTCGGGCACGGCGCTGCGGCTCGGCGAGCTGGTCGCCAGCGCCCAGGGCCGCTCGCTGCAGGAGGTGGGCGTGCATGCACGGCATGGATTGACCGGCCCCCGGCATAAGGGAAGCATCGGGTTCTCGGTGATTCGCGGCGGCGACCTGGTCGGGGAGCACACGGTGCTGTTTGCCGGCGCCGGCGAGCGGATCGAGATCACGCATCGGGCGTCCAGCCGGATGACCTACGCGCTGGGGAGCCTGCGCGCGGCGCGTTTCCTGGCGCAGCGCGGCGCCGGCCTGTACGACATGCGCGACGTGTTGGGGCTCGGGTAATTCTGGCGCGGAAGCAAACGGTGACCGAGGCGTTCGGATTCGAGCACTTCTGGATGCAGGCTGACGGCCTGATCCGGGCCAACGTCTACATCCTGTTCGCGATGTCGCTGGCCAGCTGGTTCCTGATCTTCCTGAAGACCTGGGCCAGCTTTCGCGCGCGCCGTGTCGTGCGTTCACTCGATGCGTTCTGGTCGGCACCCTCGATCGACCAGGCGCTCGCCGTGCTGGCCGCCAAGGATTCGGAAGCGCTGCTGGCACCGTTGGCCAAGGCCGCGGTCGAGGCAGCGCGCCGGCCGGGCGAAAGCGCCGCTTCGTCCTGGAACACGCCGTCGGATCGGCTGACGCGCACGTTGCGCTCGGCGATCCAGTCCGCCAACGAGCGCTTGGAGTCGGGTCTGACTCTGCTGGCGTCGATCGGCGCCACAGCGCCGTTCGTGGGCCTGTTGGGGACCGTCTGGGGCATCTACCACGCGCTGCTGAACATCGCCTCCAGCGGCTCGCTGTCGATCGAAAGGGTCGCAGGTCCGGTCGGAGAGGCGCTGATCATGACCGCATTCGGCCTCGGCGTGGCGATCCCGGCCGTGCTGGCCTACAACAGCTTCGCGCGCGCCAACCGACTGGTGATCGCGCAGATCGACGGCTTCGCGCACGACCTGCATGCTCTGCTGGCGGCCCAATAAGCGATGATGACCTTCGGCCGCTTCCGGCAGGGCGCGGATCTGTTCGAGCCGATGGCCGAGATCAACGTGACGCCGCTGGTCGACGTCACGCTGGTGCTGCTGGTCGTGTTCATAATCGCCGCGCCGCTTCTGACGTACGCGATCAAGCTCGACCTGCCGGCTGCGCAGGCGGCACCGGCAGGTCCTGCGCCTGCCGCGGTCGAGGTGTCGATCGACGCAGCCGGCACACTGTTCTGGAATGGGACCGCGGTGGACGCCAATGCGCTGGGCGCGCACCTGAAGCAGGCGGCCGCAGCCTCGCCGCAGCCGGAGCTGCACCTGCGGGCCGACCGTGCGGCCCGCTACGAATTCGTGGCGCAGTTGATGTCGGCCGCACAGCAGGCCGGCATCCAACACATCGGATTCATTACCGTTCCGGCGCCCGAGGCCAGCCGGACGCGCTCCGGGCGGCGCTGAACGGGCGCCATCCGGGGGACACCAGTCACCGCGCCCTTCGCGTGTTCACGGCGGTGCCGACTCTGCTGGCTCTTTTCCCGCTTTTCCTGTTGGCGGCCACGCATCCGGCAGTTGGCGCCGCGCCGATTTCGGTCACCGACGATGCGGGAGCGGCTGTCACGCTGCCCCAGCCCGCGGCGCGTATCGTCAGCCTGGCACCTTCGATCACCGAGCAGCTGTTCGCGATCGGGGCCGGTGACCGGATCGTCGGCGCCAGCGCGTACTCCGACTACCCGCCGGCGGCTCGCACAATTCCGGTGGTCGCGAGCGCGGACGCAGTGGACCTCGAGCGGATCGCGTCGCTGCGGCCCGACCTGATCCTGTTGTGGGGTAGCGGCTATCCGCCGGCGACGCGCGACGCCTTGAGGCGGCTCGGCGTGCCCATCTACATCAGCGAACCGACCTCGTTCGAGTCGATCGCAGCCTCGCTGGAGCGGCTTGGGCGCCTGACGGGCGCTGTCGATGCACCGGACATCGCGCGCCAGTTCCGCTCGACCGTGCAGCAACTACGCGAGCAGTACGCGTCGCGCCGATCGGTGCGGACCTTCTACCAGATCTGGCGGCAGCCGTTGATGACGCTGTCGGGGCGGCACATCACCAGCGAGGCGCTTGCGCTGTGCGGCGCGCGCAATGTGTTCGAGGATCTCGCGCCGCTCGTGCCGACCGTATCGGCCGAGGCAGTCATCGCCGCCGATCCGCAGATCATTCTGACCGCCGAGCCGGCCGCTGTGGACCACGGCGCACTGGATCTATGGAAGCGTTATCCGTTCGTCAGCGCGGTGGCCAACGGCCAGCTGGTTACTCTCGACTCGGACCGCATCGACCGGCCTACGCCCCGGATGCTGCTGGAAGTGGCGCGCTTGTGCGCAAAGATCGAAGCCGCGCGGAGGACGTTCGGACCCTGACGCCTGGGCCCCGAGCTCAATCGCAGACGTATTCCGTCGGCACGATCGCGTCGAGCTCGGCCGGGGCCGAGCCGTCCGCGACGATGGCCGTATCGGCCTCGCTCCAAGGAGCGCACCGGTAGTCAAACGCCTTCGCGATGCGCGGCTTGACCACCTCGAAAAACGGCGAAATGTCGAAGTCGCGAGGCACATACAGGCTGTAGTGACGGATACGCCACAGCTCGCGTACATGGTCGGCTCGGCCGGGGTTGCCGTCGCGCTTGCGCGTGATGATCGGCAGGATCGGATAGCGGACGGCGCCAAAGGCCTGCGCAATCAGCGTCGAGCAGATCGCGCGCGTCGGGTCGCCGCTGCCACAGGCGATCATGCGGCGACGCAGGCGCGCCGGCATCGGCAGCCGCAACAGGTAGCGCCCCAGATCGAAGACGTTCTTCAGGTCGTACTGATGACCGAGACGCTGGATCGCGTACCGAACCAGGTGCTCGCGGTCCTTGGCGGTCAGGTTGACCGGCCGGCAGATACGCACCCGGAAGTTGGCGTAGGACGACAGCGGCACGGCACGGACGCCTTCCAGCACGTCAGCCTCGATCAGTGTGGTCGCCTCCCCGCTGCAGGACGGCAGCTCCGAGCGCGGGCCGACGTAGAGCGCTGCATGCGACCACATCGACTGGGTCAGGTACTTGATCGCCGCGCTCATGCGCGTATTGCCTTCGACCAACAGGACGTCGCCGGGAACCAGCGTGTCAGCCACGAGCAATGCGTCGTCGCTGCTGCCGCCGGGCTGGCCGATCGGCTTCAACAAATAGGCCGCGATGGCCCGTCCAACCGACTCGAACACAGCGCCTCTTTCGACGTCGGAACCCCAGTGCCATGGTATTTTTGGCTAGCCTGAGATTGGTATCAATGGGTATTCGCCCCAATTTAAAGACGCGATTTCCCTGCATTCCCCGACATTCATACGCAGGGTGGTCCCCAGGGGCTCAAGCGGAGTGCGGGTAGGTATCTGCCCCGTGCGGCGCGGCGCGAAACTGAGGAAGCTGCTCGGCGGCCGCTGAAAAACGCTCCAGCGCGGGGAACGCGGAGGCGGCGACCACCTCGGGCAGCGTGGCCTGCGTGAAGTGCCACGCGACCGCCGTCGTGATCCCGGGCTGATCGATCGTGCCGCCCGGCCGCTGAAGGCCGCCTCGCGACAGTTCCTGCTCGAGCCCTTGACAGGCCGCCAGAAGCTGCCCGCTCACGCGGGCGATCCATGGCTGATGCTGCTTCTCGACCGGCCGAAGGTTGCGTTCATAGATGATCTGGACGGATTTCTCGCATGCCGCCAGCGCCAGGCCGATCACTCGCAACGCCGATCGCCGCTCATCGGCGCCAGCCGGCATCAGCGACTTGCCGGCAGCGGCGAGCGACTCTGCGAATTCCAGAATCAGGGTCGAGTCCATCAACACGGTGCCGTCGTCGCAGACGAGCGACGGTGCTTTGACGACCGGGTTGATGCTCCGAAACTGGTCGAAGGTCCTGAAAACGGAAATCGACCGATGCTGAAACGGAATGCCGAGAAACTGCAGGGAAATGGCAACGCGGCGGACGTAGGGCGAGTCAAGCATTCCGATCAATTGCATGATTCTGGTTCCTGGTGGTTGCGCCGTGGGGTGGGCGCAGTGTCGATCGCGCCCAATCCTTTGCCAAGGCCATCATTCAGCGCTAATCGGCCAAGCGTGATGGCAATGAGCGGCTCGACCTGGGTCGGACGCCGCGGGCTCGCGCGTTCATCGACCCCCTGAAACGTCGATCGTTGCCCCCGTCGTGTACGAGGCATCGTCCGACAGCAACCAAAGAACGGCCTTGGCGACCTCTTCCGGGGTGCCGCCCCGCTTCATCGGGATCGTGTCCTTGATCCGGTCGACTCGTCCGGGTTCGCCGCCACTCGCATGAATATCGGTGTAGATGATTCCCGGGGCGACGGCGTTGACCCGGATCGCCTCGGTGGCAACCTCTCTTGCCAGACCGATGGTCAACGTCTCGAGCGCCGCTTTCGAAGCGGCGTAGTCGACGTATTCGTTGGGTGAGCCCAGACGCGACGCGCGGGAGGACACGTTGACAATCGCTCCACCGCTTCCGCCATGCCGGGTCGACATGCGCCGCACCGCTTCCCTGGAGCACAGGAAACTGCCAACCACGTTGATCGCGAAAACGCGGTTGATCCGCTCGCTATCCATCTCCTCGACCCGCGCCTGTTTGTGCAGGATCCCGGCATTGTTGACCAGCGCGGTTACTGGTCCCAGCGACGAATCGACCTGCTCGAACAGGCGCATCACGTCATCCTCGACGGAGACGTCGGCCTGAACCGCCATGGCAGCGGCGCCGTTAGCTGCGATCGAGGCCACCACATCGGCCGCAGCCTTCTGATCGCGCAGGTAGCTCACGCAGACGGCGTACCCCGCGGCAGCGCCAAGGCGGGCGATCGCAGCGCCGATACCTCGGCTGCCGCCCGTGACGATCATCACTTTCGGCATGCACCCTCCCCCGCAAAGCACGAGAAGGGAGGGGATCCTACCGCTTCCGGGTCGCTGCGAGCGCTAGTGCGCCAATTGCGCCGGCGCAGCCTTCGACGAGGAGCCTTCGATCCAGCGCACGATCGGCAGCCACTGCTCCAGGTCCTTCTCGACCCGGCCCGCGGGCACGTCCCACAGCGTCAGCCCATGCGCGGTCAGATGCACGTAGTTCTGTGTGTCGCGCAGATGCCCCAGAACCGGCAGGCCCAGGCTGTTGACGAAGCGCGCCAGCTGATCGGCCGCGCGCGTGCGCGTGTCGATCCGAACGCCCAGCAGGCCGACCTTGCTGCGGGTCCGGCTCAGGCCGTTGTCGAACAGCCCGCTCAGAAAGTCGCGCGTGGCGCATATGTCGAACATCGACGCCTGCAGCGGGACGATCACGCGGTCGGACACTTTGAGCACGTCGTGGAGTCTGCGGCCCTTCACGCCGGCCGGCGCGTCGATCACGCAGTGGGTCGTGCCGTTGGGCGGCCGGGCCACTCCGCTCTCATCGATGTTCCACGACTCGATCGTCGGCAGGCTCGAGGGCCGCAGCTTCAGCCACGTGCTGGCCGACTGCTGCTGATCCAGGTCGCCGAGCATCGTGCGCCGCCCCGCGCGCGCGAAAAATCCGGCCAGATTCGCCGCGATCGTCGATTTGCCTACACCGCCTTTCGGATTTGCTACCAGAATGACCGGCATTTTGTGTTGTTCTCCTCTCTCCGGAAAGCGCGAACTATATCGAAGCTCGATCCGTTTGCGTCGCCCTGACCAAGCGCCACATCAAAAATCCTGCGCGACCCAGAAGACCTCGGTGTGACCGGCCGACGTCACCTCGATCCGGGTGCCGAACAGAGCGGACAACTCCGGAGCGGTCAGCACATCGGCGCGGCGCCCGGCGCGCCACCAACCTTGCCCCGACAGCAGCAGCGCGTGGGTGGCGAAGCGCGCCGCCGCGTTGATGTCGTGTAACACGGCCACGACGGTCTGCCGCTCGCGCGCGGCCAGTTTCGCCAGCACCCAGGCCTGATGGCCGGGGTCCTGATGGGAAGTCGGCTCATCGAGCAGCAGCAGCGGCGTGTCCTGCGCCAGCGCTGTCGCGATCGCCACCCGTTGGCGTTCGCCGCGCGACAGACCGCGCACGTCATGCAAGGCAAGATGCGCGCAATCCATCTCGGCAAGGGCCGCCATCGCCGCGTCGCGAGCTCCATCTTGCGCACCGAAGCGATAGCGCGCCGTCAGGACGGTGTCCAGCACGGTGGCCGAGAACGGGTCGATCCAACGGTCGTTGACGAGCGCGCGCAGTTCGGCCAGTTCCTCGACGTCGCAGCGGGCGATTGGACGGTCCGCGATCCGGATCGAACCGGCCTGTGTCTTGCGCGCGCCGGCCAGCGCGCCCAGCAGGGACGACTTGCCGGCGCCGTTTGGTCCGACCACCACCCAGCGCTGCCCCGATGCCACCCGGATCGAAAGATGCTCCATCAAGGTGCGCTCGCCCGCCTGCAAGCACAGGTCCTGCAGTTCGATCGTCGATTCGATCGCCGCTTCGGCCATCGACGCACTCATTTGACTCACTGACGGCGCAATTGCCACAGAAACAGCGGAACACCGATCATCACGGTCAGCACGCCGACCGGGAGCTGTGCCGGCGCGGCGACCGTGCGCGCAGCCAGGTCCGCGCCGGCCAGCAGCGTCGCGCCGACGAACAGCGAGGCGGGCAGCGCCAGCCGCTGGTCGTTGCCGACCGCAAAGCGCGCCAGGTGAGGTGCGACAAAGCCGACGAAGCCGATCGCCCCGGCCAGCGCGACCGCCCAGCCGGTGGCAATCGAGGACACGATCACCAGGCGCCGTCGCACGCGCTCGACTCGTACGCCTTGCGTGAACGCCTGCAGATCTCCGCGCAACATCAGGTTCAACGCGCGCGCGTCGCGCGCGCAGGCCCAGCCGCATAGCGCCAACACGGCAATGCTGATCCAGGCGGCGATCGGGTCGAGCGCACCGCTGAGGTCACCGAGCAGCCAGAACACCATCGGCCGCAGTCGCCCGGCCGGCGCCAGCGACAGCGCCAGACTCAGCGCGGCCGCGGCAAACGAGGCAACCATCACGCCTACCAGCAGCAGCGAACTGGACCCCGATTCACCCGACCGCTGCTCGGCCCCGAACAACGCGCGCCGCGCCAGCAGGAACAGCGCCGCCAGCGTGGCAAGCGCCCCGAGCACGCCGGCACCGTGGACCACGAGGGGACTCGCGCCGACCGCGATGGCGAGCATCGATGCGCATGCCGCGCCGCCCGATATGCCCAGCACGTACGGATCGGCCAAAGGGTTGCGCAACAGCGCCTGCAGCAAACCACCGGACAATGCGAGCAGGCCCCCGACCGCAATCGCGGTCACGGCCCTTGGCAGACGCAGGGCGACGATCGCCGATGCCAACGATTGATCATCGGGCGCCAGCAGCGCCTTGAAGGCAGCGATCGGATCGAGCCTGACGCTGCCGATCATCAGCGAGAGCGGCAGTGCGGCCGCGCAAACCGCGGCGAACAGCCACAACAGGGCCCGGGCCCGTCGTTCGTTCAAATCCTGACCTCGATGCCCGCGACGAACAGCGTGCTAGCAGCGGCGCACGCTACCACAGCGGTGATCGACAGCACGTTATACTTGCTCCGCTTGTCCGCGGTGCTGTGGCGGCTCTCCGCCGCCACGGTTAAACGGGAAACAGGTGAGCGCACTTCGATCGGCGCGATGCCTGTGCTGCCCCCGCAACGGTAAGCGAGTGTGGACGCATCCGACACGCCACTGCGCGAAAGCGCGGGAAGGCGATGCGTCAAGGCTCGCGAGCCCGGATACCGGCCGAGGACAACCAAAGAGCCGAAACGCTGCGGGGAGGCAGCGGCAGGTGCACGGTGTCGTTCACGCGCCTTTCCGATTTCCCCCACAGCGTTTCATTGTCACGCAACTCACCGGCCTGCGGGGACGCTGGCCGGAGAACGGGAAATCGACATGGACCGCCGTGTCAAGCCGGTCGCGCTCGCCGCCGCCCTGCTGTTGACCTCCACCGCTTATGCCGACGACGACCGCACGATCGTGGTAACCGCCACCCGCTTCGCCGAATCGGACCCGCACGTTCCCGCCGACATCAGCGTGATCACGCGCGAGGACATCCAGAACACCCCGGCGACGAACGTGCCGGATCTGCTCAAAGCCACAGCCGGCATCGAAGTGCGCCCGCTGTATGGGGCCATGGGCATCGACGCGACGGTCGATCTGCGCGGCTTCGGCGACACCGCCGGAAGCAACACGCTGGTGCTGCTCGACGGCCGGCGCCTGAATCCGATCGACAGCGGCAGCATCAGCTGGTCGATGATTCCGCTGGCCCGCATCGAGCGCATCGAAATCATCCGCGGTGCCGGGACCGTCCTGTACGGCGACCGGGCGAGCGGGGGCGTCATCAACATCGTGACCGACAGGTCCGGCCCGCGCGCCGCCTCGGTCGAGGCCATCGGCGGCAGCTACGGCTATCGGGGTGGCGACGTGGGGGTCTCGGGCAGCGCCGGGAGCACATACCTGCGGGTCACGGCCCATTACGCGGACGCCTATGGCTGGCGCCAAAACAGCCAGGCGGATCAGCAGGCAGCGAGCGGGCGCGTGGGTTACACCCTGTCAGGCGGCGAGATCTATTCCGACTTCGCGGCCTACAAGGACTCCAATGGATTGCCTGGGGCTCTGTTGAGCGGCGACTATCAGAACGACCCGACGCGGGCGCGAACGCCGTACGACAACCAGCATCGCGACGGCTATCGCGTCCGGCCCGGGGTGTCGCTCAAGCTGTCCGAGTCCCTGACGTTCGATGGCGAGGTCGGCGTCGAGCACGAGAACTACGGTTCGAACAACGTGTCGTTTGCCAGCGTTTTTGCCAGGCGGCGCACCACGGTGTCGGCTACGCCACGCGTGCGCTGGGTGCAGGACCTCGCCGGCAAGCACAACGAGACCGTCGCCGGCCTCGACTACTACGACGGCAAGGTGGAGGTGACCTCGATCAGCACGCCCTCGGTGATACCGCAAGTCGCCAAACAGGCGAGCATGGCGTGGTATGCGCAGAACGTCACCGAATTGTCGGATCGCTGGTTTCTGACCATCGGCGGGCGCGAACAGCACATGAATCAGCATGCCGGACAGGGCGCTTACCTCGTTAATTTCGGCGCAGGTCCATCGACGGTCCCGGCATTCGACGGTTCCACAGCCCGCAGTCGCGGCGCCTACGACGCCGGCCTCGTGTTTCAGGGTAACGGGTGGCGGACCTTCGGCAAGTACGGCACCGTGTTTCGCTTCGCCAACACGGACGAGCTGTTCGGTTTCGATCCCTTCACCGGCAATCCGGTCTTCGCCGGTGACCTGCTGCCTCAGCACGGCAGGATCGGCGAA
>JACXTT010006657.1_pt1 | contig 16454 bp, 13 predicted proteins | sample 9270951 | NCBI WGS metagenome assembly JACXTT01 (sample SAMN15532306, study PRJNA645909) | rock metagenome | isolation source: weathered quartz diorite | place: Puerto Rico | collected 2017-06-21 | reverse complement strand
ACCTCGGCCGCCTGCGCGGCGCGGTTGGCCTGCTCGGCGGCGAGCTGCCGCTGCAATTCGGCAGCGCGGCGCTCAGCCTCCTCACGCTGCGCGCGCTCGGCCGCGGCGGAGCGCTCGCTCGCCGTCTGCGCCAGCCGCGTTCGCTGGAGCTGGACGTCCGGCAGCGCGCGGTTCGACTCCCCCAACCGCCCCAGGTAGTAGGCGCGGCGCCCCATCATCTCCGCGCGGTAGGCGAGATGATCGGCCGTCTCGCTGTTATTGCCGCGCGACACCTTCCGCGCGCTGTCGAGATACGACTCGGCGACCTTCAGATCGTTGTCGACGACGGACTGCTCCGCGCCGGCAGCGCGGGCCTGATCGATGGCGTTCTGCGCGGCGGCGATGCGCTCCTGCGTGGTCGTGCCGCGGTTGATCTCCATCGACGACGGCTCGTCGCGCAGCGACACGGTGGAGATGCCGCCGAAGCGGCTGATGTCTTCCTGCAGCGTGCGGACGGCGGCGTTGGTGCTCAGCCAGCCCACCTTGGCGGTTGCAGCCCGCCCGAACGCGGTCGCCTCGATCGCGCCCATCCGCCCCCTATTACTTTGCCCTCCCGTCCAGTTCTCCTGGGCATAGGGGACCCGGTACGCCGCGTCGTCGTACAGCGACTTCGCGTACGTCGGCGCTCCCGCCGCTTCCGCCGCGGCGAGGGCGGCCTTGGCCTGATCGAGATCGGCCGTGGAGTTGGTCTGGGCAAGGAGCGGCGCAACGAGGACCAGCAACGCGAGCGGTATCGCTCTCAATGAACGCATGAGGGGCCTCCCGCAGAGGCCCCTTGCAAAGCGGATGCTCAGGAACGGAGTGCGGGCGTCCTCGCCCGATCGTAATCGAAAACCGCTGGGCGGGACACCCAGCGGGCGCGGGCAGGACGCCAGGCGGGACGCCCGCACTCCACATCATTCGGGGTGCGAGGTGTAGGCCCCCCCTGCGCCGTGCGCCGCGATCTCCTTCAGGGTGTGCTCGGCCATCACGCTGTGCTTCCGGCCGTAGAAGATGTAGATCAACAGCCCGATGGCCATCCAGGCGAAGAGCCGCCCCCAGTTCGCCGCCGGGAGCGAGAACATCAGCATCAGGCAGGCCAGCACGCCCATGATGGGGACGAACGGAACCCACGGGCAGCGGAACGGCCGCTCCGCGTTCGGATACTTCTTGCGCATGATCAGCACGGCCGCGCAGACGATGACGAAGGCGAAGAGGGTCCCGATATTCGTCAGCAGCAGCAGCGCGTCGAGGGGAAGGAACCCGGCCAAGGTCAGGACGCCGACGCCGATGAGGATGGTGGACTTCCACGGCGTGCGGAAGCGCGGGTGAACCGCGGCGAAGAAGTTGCGCGAGACCAGTCCGTCGCGCGCCATGGCCAGGAAGACGCGCGGGCCGGAGAGCATCATCACCAGCATCACCGAGGTGATGCCGGCCACGCCGGCGCAGGCGATGATCCCTTCCGCCCAGCCGATCCCCTTGGTCTTGAAGGCCAGGCTGACCGGCGCGTTGATGTCGAGCTGGTTGTACTTGACCATCCCGGTGAGCACCGCGACCACCGCGATGTAGAGGATGGTGCAGACGATGAGCGAGGTGACGATGCCGATCGGCACGTCGCGCTGCGGGTTTTTCGCCTCCTCGGTGTGCGTGGAGACCGAATCGAATCCGATGTAGGCGAAGAAGATGATGGCCGCGCCGGCCAGCATCCCCACCGGCTCGCCGCCGGCGTTGGTCTGTCCGGCGATGTGCTTGCCGAAGAAGTTCAGCCCCGTCCAGCCGTACGGCGCGAAGGGGTGCCAGTTGGCCGGATCGATGTAGAAGATGCCGACGCCGATGACGAAGAGCACCGCCGCCAGCTTGATGCCCACCATCGTGGCGTTGAACGACGCGCTCTCCTGGATGCCCTTCACCAGGATGATGGTGATGATGGTGACGATGACCACGGCCGGGAGGTTGACGTACGAGCCGGTGGAGACGAAATGCCCGCTGTCGTAGCGCCACGGACTGCTGCGCATCGTGGCCGGCAGGACGATGTGGATCTTGGCCAGGACGTTCTGGAAATAGCCCGACCAGCCGGTGGCGACGGTGGCGCTGCCGACGGCGTACTCCAGCACCAGGTCCCAGCCAATGATCCAGGCGAACAGCTCGCCGAGGGTGGCGTAGGCGTAGGTGTACGCCGAGCCGGCCACCGGCACCATCGAGGCGAACTCCGCGTAGCAGAGCGCGGCGAAGACGCAGGTGATGCCGGCCACGGTGTAGGAGAGCATCAACGCCGGACCGCCGACGTTGTGCGCCGCGGCGCCGGTGGCCACGAAGATGCCGGCGCCGATGATCGCGCCGATGCCGAGGGAGGTGAGCTGAATGGGGCCGAGCACGCGTCGGAGGCGATGCTCGCCCTTCATCTCGTCGAGAAGGACCTCGAGGGGCTTGCGCGCAAAGAGGTTGCTCATGAGCCCGGCAGTGTACACGGTTGCCCGTTGCCAGTGGCCAGTTGCCAGCAGGCAACCGGCAACTGGCAACCGGCAACCTATCCCCCGAGGTACGCCTTCTTGATCCGATCGCTGGCCAGCAACGCGCGCGTCGTGTCGTGCAGAACGATCCTCCCCGTCTCCATGACGTAGCCGCGATTGGCGGTGACCAGCGCCATGTGCGCGTTCTGCTCGACCAGCAGGATGGTCGTCCCCTCCACGTTGATCTCCTTGATCACGCGGAAGATGGCCTGTACGAGCTGCGGGGCGAGGCCGAGGGAGGGCTCGTCGAGCAGCAGCAGTTGCGGCTTCGACATCAGCGCGCGCGCGATGGCCAGCATCTGCTGCTCGCCCCCCGAGAGCGTCCCGGCGTTCTGCTTGATGCGCTCTTTGAGCACCGGGAAGAGGGTGAAGATGCGGTCGTACTCCCGCTGCGAGACCTTGTCTTTGCGCAGGTAGGCGCCGAGCTCCAGGTTGTCGTTCACGGTCAGATTGGCAAAGATCCCCCGCCCCTCCGGCACGTGCGACACGCCGCGCGCCGTGATCACGTGCGGCTTCACGCCGGTGATCTCCTTGCCATCGAAAGAAATGCCTCCGCGCTTCGGCTTGAGCAAACCGGAGATGGTGCGCAGCGTGGTCGTCTTCCCCGCGCCGTTCGCCCCGATGAGGGTGACGATCTCCCCCTTTTCCACGCCGATGCTGATGCCGTGCAGCGCGGTGATGGCGCCGTAGGCCACCTGCATTCAGTGCACGGCGAGCATGGGGTTCATACGCTTTCCGCCGGCTCGCCGAGGTAGGCCTCGATGACAACCGGATTGTCGCGAACCTGCCTCGGCGACCCCTGCGCGATGGTCTTGCCGAAATTGAGCACGACGATCCGCTCGCAGATCCCCATCACCAGCTCCATGTTGTGCTCGATGACCAGAATGGCGATGTGGAAGCGGTCGCGCACGTCGTGAATGGTCTGCATCAGGTCGAGCGTCTCGCGGTCGTTCAGCCCCGCGGCCGGCTCGTCGAGCAGCAGCAGTTTCGGCCGCGCCGCCAGCGCCCGCGCGATCTCCAGGCGCCGCTGATCGCCGTGCGGCAGGTTCTTGGCGTAGTGGCGCGCGCGGCCGTGGAGGTTGAAGATGCGCAGCAGATCGACGGCCTCGCGCTCGGCGATCTCCTCCGCCTCGTAGAAGCGATTGGTATGCAGCACCGCCGCGGTGCCGGAGTACTTGTAGTGGATGTGCCCGCCGATCCTGACGTTGTCGAGGACCGTGAGCTCCTTGAAGAGGCGGATGTTCTGGAACGTGCGCGCCAGGCCGAGGGCGGTGATCTCGTACGGCTTGCAGTGCGCGGTCGGCCGGCCGTCGACGAAGATCTCCCCCTCGGACGGTTGGTACACGCCGGTGAGCATATTGAAGATGGTGGTCTTCCCCGCGCCGTTCGGCCCGATCAGGCCGACCAGCTCCTGCGGCTCCAGCGCGAGGTTGAAGTCGCTCACCGCCGTGAGGCCGCCGAAGCGGATGGTGACGTGCTTCGCTTCGAGGAGGGGCATGGCTAAACCGCGACCCTCATCCGCCCTTCGGGCACCTTCTCCCGCTGACGCGGGAGAAGGCCCATATCGCCCCTCGCCCGCGTGAGCGGGAGAGGGTGGCCCTGAGCGAAGCTAAGGGCCGGGTGAGGGTCCGCCCAACTCATACGTCGGAGTCCCGGCCCTTCCGCCGCGGCAACACCTGCCACAGCTCGCGGCGGCCGAGCAGCCCCTGCGGGCGCGTCAGCATCAGCACGATGAGCATGATCGAGTAGATGACCATGCGCGGGTCCTTGGTCATGTGCAGCACGCCCTTGGCCATGCGCAGCCCTTCGGGAAGGAAGGTCAGGATGACGGCGGCGATGACGGCGCCGGAGATCGACCCCAGGCCGCCCAGGACCACCATGGCCACCACCTCGAACGACTTGATGAACATGAACATGGTGGGGTTCAGATACATCATGTAGTGCGCGTACAACCCCCCCGCCACGCCGGCCAGGAACGAGCCGATGACGAACGCCTTCACTTTGTACCTGGTGGTGTTGACGCCCATGGCCTCCGCGGCGATCTGGTCCTCGCGCACGGCGAGGAAGGCGCGGCCGACGGAGGACTGCACCAGACGCCAGGAGATGAGGATGGTGACGCCGCAGAAGAAGTAGACCCAGAAGAAGTTGCTCCAATTGGGGATGCCGCTGAAGCCGCGCGCGCCGCCGATCTTGTCGACGTTGAGGATGAGCACGCGGATGATCTCGCCGAAGCCGAGGGTGACGATGGCCAGGTAGTCCCCGCGCAGTCTAAGCGACGGCAACCCGACGATGTACCCCGCAAATGCCGCCAGCGCGCCCCCCGCCAGCACCGAGGCGAGCAGCAGCGTGTTCTGCATCATCCACGACTTCGTCCCGGCACCGAGCTTCTCCACGTACGGCGCGAAGTAGAAGAAGGTGAGGAAGGCCGAGAAGTACGCGCCGACGGCCATGAACCCCGCGTGCCCCAGCGAGAACTGCCCGGCATGCCCGTTGATGATGTTGAGCGACACGGCGAGGGTGATGTTGATCCCCATGATGACGATGATGCGGTTGTAGTACGCCATGCCGGCGACCGGAACGGCGTCGAGGGCGTAGGCGGCGCCGACGAGCACGGCCACGTAGAGGGCGAGCCAGAGGAGATCGCGGAGGAACCAGGGGAGTCTCTTCACTGGCGGCCCCCACCCCGCCACGAGGAATGTTGAATGTTGAATGTTGAATGTTGAATGGCGCTACGCGCTATCGCCTCATTCAACATTAAACATTCAACATTCAACATTTCTATACCTTCTCCGCCTGATACTTCCCGAAAAGTCCCGAAGGCCGGAACAGCAGGATCCCGATCAGGATGATGAAAGCGATCGCGTCGCGGAAGTTCGAGAAGCGGCTCCCTCCCACGAACGACTCGATCACCCCGATGATCAGCCCTCCCACCACCGCCCCCGGCACGTTGCCGATGCCGCCCAGGACGGCGGCGATGAAGGCCTTCAGGCCCGGCATGATGCCCATCAGCGGATCGATCTTCGGATAGGAGAGCCCGAAGAGGATGCCGGCCACCGCCGCGAGCATCGATCCGAGAACGAACGTCGTCGAAATGACGCGGTCGGTGGGGATGCCCATCAGCGAGGCCGTCTCGAAGTTGAACGAGACCGCGCGCATGGCGCGGCCGAACTTCGTGCCGTAGATGATGTACTGCAGCATGGCCATGAAGATGATCGCCACCACCAGCACGATGATCTGGTAGTTGGTGGTGGTGATGCCGCCAAAGTGGATAAGGTGCTTCTCCACCAGCGTGGGGAAGAACTTCGGGTCGGGCCCGAAGACGAACTGGCCGCCGTACTCCAGCAGGAAGGAAACGCCGATGGCGGTGATCAGCGAGGCGATGCGCGGCGCGTTGCGCAGGCGGCGGTAGGCCACGCGCTCGTTGAGGTAGCCGAACGCACCGCAGACCACCATGGCCAGCAGCATGATCCCCGTCGCCGCCCCCCACCCGAGCGCGCCGCCTTGCGCCTGAAGGCGCTGCGCGGCCCACCCTCCCGCGTAGAAGCCGACGAACGATCCGAGCATGAAGACGTCGCCGTGCGCGAAGTTGATCAGCCGCAGGATGCCGTACACCATCGTGTAGCCGAGGGCGATGAGCGCGTAGATCGCGCCGACGGCGATGCCGTTGAGGAGGTTTTGCAGGAGCTCTTGCATTCGGATGGTAGGACGCTCTTCAGCTTATGGTAGGAGGGGCTTCAGCCCGTCATTTGTGCCGGCTGAAGCCCGGCCTACCATGAAAATCATCGCGTCGTTGCGCTGGTTGCCGTCGTGTCGGTCGCCGGCGCGTTGGCCTGCGGCTCCACGGTCGCCTTGAGCGTCAACTGTCCGTTCTTGATCTCCTCGATGACCAGCTTTTTGCCGACGGGATTGCGGTCAGGGCCGAGGGTAATGGTGCCCGTCACGGCGGCGAAGCCCTTGGTCGCGGCGATGGCGTCGCGCAGCGAGGCGCCGTCGAGCTTCGGCGCCCGCTTCATGGCGTCGGCCAGCACGCGCATGGCGTCGTAGCCGAGCGCGGCCAGCGCGTCGGGCGTCACGCCGTAACGCTGCTTGTACTTCTCCACGAAGTTGCGCACGGCCGGTGCGGAGTCGGCGTAGAAGTAGTGGTTCGAGTAGTAGCAGCCTTCCAGCGCCTTGCCGCCGATCTCGATCAGCTTCGGCGACTCCCAGCCGTCGCCGCCGACCAGCGGCGTCTGCATGCCGAGGTCGCGCGCCTGGCTGGCGATCTGCCCGATGTCGGTGTAGTAGCCGGGAACGAAGAGGATCTGCGGATTCGATCCCTTGACCGAGGTGAGCTGCGCGCGGAAATCGCTGTCGCCGTTCGAATAGCTGGCGCGCGCCACGATCTTGCCGCCGTACTGCACGAAGCGCTCTTCGAAGAAATGCCCCAGGCCGACGGAGTAATCGTTCTTCACGTCAGTGAGGATCGCCGCGCTCTTGATCCCTTCGGTCTTGCCGACATAGTCGGCCATCGAGTGCCCCTGATAGTCGTCGGTGAAGCACATCCGGAAGATGTAGTCCCCCTTCTTGGTGACCTCGGGGTTGGTGGAGGAGGGGGTGATCATCGGCACCTTGTTCGACTGGCAGATCGGCGCCGCGGCGATGGAGCACGACGAGGCCACCTCGCCGAGCACGGCCACGACGTTGTTCTGCGAGATCAGCTTGGTGACGGCGTTGGCCGCCTCTTCCTGCTTCGACTGATCGTCCTCGGTGAGGACCTTGATCTTGCGGCCGTTCACGCCGCCGGCGGCGTTGACTTCGTCCGCGGCCATCATGATGCCGTTGTGCGTGGACTGGCCGAAAGTGGCCTGCGGCCCGGTCAGCGAGCCGTACTCGCCCACCAGGATGTCGCCGCCGGTCGCGGCGGTACTCGCCGCGCCGCCCGTCTCGCTCTTCGGCGGACAGCCGAGGAGGACGATGGACAGCGCCGCGGTCAAGAGAATCAATGATTTGTTTCGCATTCCTGCTCCCTGACGCAAAGGTCGCGCATTGTATAGCAGGGAGCGTTCCGGGGTCGCGGGTCATTCGGTAGGAGCGGTGTCTTTTCGGGAACGAGCGGCGGGCGGCTACTTCGCGGCGACCGTGTACCGGTATTTCAGGGTCTTTCCGCCGACGATGATCTCGAGGTCGCCGGTGGAGCGGCTCATCGTGGCCGGAGCCAGATTCGACACTCCGAGCTTCCGCAGTTTCTCCTCGGCGCGGTCGCGATCGGAATCCGACTCAGCCGTGACGTAGTCGGCCAGCGCGTTGACCAGCCCCTTCACCGTCGTAGAGGGTAGCGCCGCCAGGCCGCCTTCGCCCACGGAGGAGATCTTCACGTCGATCGCGTCGGGAAAGTTAACGTCGATATCAATCATCATCGGCTGCTTGAGCTTCTCCGTCACCTCAGCGTAGCGCTGCCGGTACGCCGGATCGGCGATGATCGATGGATCGGCTTTGAGCGGCGCGAGCAATCCCGTGGCGGCAGTCTTCCGTCCCTCGGCGGCATACGCGGCGGCGGTCTCGATGCGCAGCGCGACCGCGCGATCGCGCTTGTTCACCTTGGTGTAGCCGGTCGCCAGGAGCTCGATGGTCTTCGGATCGGTCACGATCTTCGGACCCCACCTCAGGTCGCGGTTGTAGTCCGCGGCGGCGCGCTGCGCCTGTTTGAGCTGGAAGATCGCGGAGGTGGGATTGTTCTCGTCGCCCCACCGCTCCATGTAGGCGTACATGGTGCCGAGGGCGACGTGGAAACGGTACTCGGCGGCGTAGTCGCCCGAGGCGATGGTCTCTGCCTTCGCTGAGAACATCGAATGCTCGTAGTTTCGGGCCAGCGCGTCGAGATCGGCGAACCGCTTCTGCGCATAATAGAGATCGGCCAGCTCGATGAAGGCGTCGGGGTCGCGGCCGCGCGCGTAGTCGAGAGCGAGCTTGTAGGAGGCCTCGGCTTTTGCCTTCTCGCCCGCGCCGGCCCAGCTCGCGCCGACGTCCTTGATCAGCGCGCCGAACCGCTCGTCGCGCGGCGAGCGCCACCAGACATAACGCGTCGCGTCGACCTCGCCGAGATAGAGCTGCATCATCTCCTCGACGCCGTCGTGGATCAGCGGGTCGCCGCGCAGCGCTCTGAGACGCGCGGCGATCGGAAGCGCGGCGAACCGCGGCGGGTCGATGTACTGCTGGGCCAACGCTCCGGCGACCACGCTCAGCAGCGCGCGCTTACCGAGCGCGTCGAACGGCCTGGCCAACAGTTCCAGCGCCATCGACTGCGCGGCGGTGGCCTCGCCGCGGTTGACCAGTCTAGCCAGCGCGTCGGCCATCCGCCGCGGATCGTCAAGCAGCCGGACGGCATTCAGTTGCGCCGCGATGTTGTCGGGTTGCGCAGCGGCCACCTCGGCGTATGCATTTCGCGCCGCGTCGATGTAGCCCGCCCTCTCCGCCGCGGCCGCGTAGTTGTTGACGTAGACCAGGCGGCGCGGATCGTCGAGCGCGGCGGCGGCCTTGAGCAGCGCCGCTGCCTGCACGGCATCGCCGCGGCGGACCAGCAACTGCGCCAGATTGTTCATCGCCACGCCGTAGGTCGGCTCGAGATCGACCGCGCGCGCATAGTCGGCGATGGCCTTCTGTTCATCGCCCAGCTCCTCGTGCGCGCGTGCGGTGTAGAACCAGAGGCGGGCCTGATCGCGTGTCATCGCCCGGCTCTTGTCGATCGCCTCGAGCGTGGCAAGGGCCTCGCTGGCGCGGCCGGCGTCGATCGATTTGCGGACCTCGCGGATCGTGGCCTCGATCGCCAGCGGCTGCGCCGCGCCGTTCGACGCCGTCATCAGCACTGCGAGCGCAACGATCGTCCGCATGGCCGTCGCTAATCGTTCGGCACCGAGCCGCCCCGCGAGCCGGCGAACCACTTCGGCACGTAATTGGCCATGGTGACGCGGATGTCACGCACCTTCGCCGGGCTGAAGACCTGCGGGATGCGGTCGTTCCAGTCGCCCGTCAGCGGAGGAACACCGGCGAAGTTGAACTCCTTGATCTGGCAGAGCACGCCGCCGCGCAGCGGAAAATCGAGCGGTTCGCGCAGCGTCATCGTTCCCGGCCGCCCGTCGCCCTTGCCGAAGAATGACACCGCCAGCTCCGAATGCTGCTCGTCCGCCTGGAGATTCGTCGCCGGCACCGGTACCAGCACCCGGTGGCTGGTGCTGTCCAGATCGACGCTCTCCGCCAGCGGGATTCGCGAGACGAAATACCCGAGCAGGTCCTTGCGGAACGCCTCGCTCTTGAACTGAGCGTGGATTTTGTCCTCCAGCCGCGGCTTGACCACTTCGACGGTGTCGGCGTTCTTCGCCTCGAACCAGCGGTAGACGACCTCCTGAAGCGCGGGGGGCTGGCTGCCGCTCTTGGTGGTTCCGCGGTACTCGATGAGCGTCTCGAAGTCGCCGCCGGCCTTCCGCTGCACCAGCGCAACCACCAGATGATTCGTCGCCTCGGCGTCGTTGCTCACCCAGCGGATGAATGGGAAGCTCTTCTGCGCCCGGCACTCCTCGAGCAGCATCACCGTGAGCGCGCGCTCGACGGAGGAACGCGACCTGCCCAACCCATCGACGAACTGCTGCGCCTCGATGACGAACCGGACGTCGGTCTTCGGGGGGTCGGCCAGCGCCGCCGCGCCGGCTAGCATCGCCAGCACCGCGAGGGCCAGGCTCTTCAATCCACCGCTCCTTTCAGGAATGCGTTGTTGAGCTGCGCGGCGACGTTCACCGTCATCTCGCTCTTCCCCGCAGGCCCCTGGAGCTCCACGCGCACTTTGTCGCCGGGCTTCAGCTCCGGCGTGGGGATGAACTCCGGATCGTCCAGCCAGTCGGCGACGATGGCGTCGATGTCCGTGGGAGTGATGTCGCGGTCGATGGCCAGCAGCGTGTTGCGCAGCTCGGTGACCAATGGGCGGTCATTCTTTGACTGCGGCTTCAGGTCATTGAGCGACGCGCCGAAGTAGATGGCGCGAAACGAAAGGCCGGCGCGCTCGATCGGCTTCTCCTGACCGGGGAGAAACACGCGCACCACGTAGCGCATATCGGGTTCTTTGCGGCCGCGAAGCTGAAAGAGCTCGTATAGCGGCATGAGCCGAACCAGATAGAACGGTTTCACCGCTTTTGAGTCGGGGACGGTGATCTGGACCGGAATGCCGCGGCGGAGCGGAACGTCGATCGTGCGATATCCGCTCGGCGCCTGCGTGTCGACGTGCACCGTCACCGGCCGGAAGGTGAAGAAGTACGACACCGCCTTCTGCTTCTCGGACGAGGAGAGCGCCACCGGCCTCGGCCTGGACCACTCACCGCTGGTAACGTTCACCCGCACGTCGTCGAACTTGTCCCCCGCCTTCAGATAAAGCGTGAATGTGGTCAGATGGGCGACCGCGATCACCGGCAGGAGCGCGATCAGAGCCGGCGTGAGCTTCTCCGAGCGCAGCAGCGCGCGAAGGATGTTGTCGGCCTCTCCTTTGTCGAAAAACGAGCCGAAGAGCGCGACGGCAAATGTAGCGATGGTGGCCACGCTCACCCCGCTGAAGAGGAGAGCGCTGATGTGCGGCTTGACGTGCGCGTTAAACCAGATCCACGACAGCGTCCAGACGATCGCCAGCAGAACGGCGTTGACGACGAATCGCGTTCCGTACTTCTGCCGCCACGGCTGGGACTCGGGCATGGCTTCCTCGATGAAATAGACCTCGGGCCGCTGAACGCCTCGCGTTCACACGCCCGTCCTGCTTTACTTATGGTGCTTTGGAAGAATGTATGTGCAGAGCAGCGGAAAAGCAACTGCTCGCGCTGCCACCGCCCGATCCATTTCCACACCTCTCTGAATGGTGACGGATGGAGCCAATCCGTTTCACCGGGACGGTGAGGAACCAGCCGCGGTTAAGAGCAAAACGCGCTACAGATTCACCCAGACCGACTTCGTCTGCGTGTACTTCTCCAGCGCGTCGCGCCCCTGGTCGCGGCCGAAGCCCGACTCCTTGAAGCCGCCGAACGGTAGGGCCGGGTCGTAGAGGTTGTACGTGTTGATCCACACCGTCCCCGCCTTGATGGCGCGCGCGATGCGGTGCGCCTTCGACACGTCGCGCGTCCAGACAGCGGCGGCCAGGCCGTACACGGTGGCGTTGCCCTTGGCGATGGCGTCCTCGGCGTCCTTGAATCGGATGGTGGCCAGCACCGGGCCGAAGATCTCCTCGCGCGCGATGCGCATGCTCGGATCGACGTCGTCGAAGATGGTCGGCTTGACGAAGTAGCCCTTGCCGGTGCCGATGTCCGCGCGCTCGCCGCCCGCCACCAGCTTCGCCCCTTCGCTCTTGCCGGCGTCGATGTATGAGAGCACCGTCTCCATCTGCTCCTTGCTGACGATCGCGCCGAGGCGGGTCTTGGGGTGGAGCGGGTCGGCAGCCACCATCTTGCCGGCGCGCTCGACCACCTTGGCCATCAGCTCGTCGTGCGCCGCCTCTTCCACCAGCAGGCGCGAGCCGGCGGCGCAGACCTCCCCCTTGCCGTAGAAGATGGCGTTGAGCGCGCCGCGCGCGGCGGCGTCGAGGTCGGCGTCGGCGAAGACGATGTTCGGCGATTTCCCCCCTAGCTCCAGCGCGACTTTCTTCAGCGTCTTCGCCGCGCGGGCCATCAATTGCCTACCGACGTCGGTGGAGCCGGTGAAGGCGATGGCGTCGACGCCGGGGTGGTCGACGATGGCGTTGCCGACCACGCTGCCGCGGCCGGGGATGACGTTCAGCACGCCCGGCGGAAGTCCCGCCTCTTTCGCATACTCGGCGAACTTCAGCAACGAGAGCGAGGTGTTCGAGGCCGGCTTGATCACCACCGTGTTGCCGCAGGCCAAGGCCGGCGCGATCTTCCACACCGCGAGCATCAGCGGGAAGTTCCACGGCGTGATGGCGCCGACCACCCCCACCGGCTCGCGCAGCGTGTAGGTGAAGGCGTTCTCCTGCACAGGGATGGTCTCGCCGGTGACTTTGCCGCTCCAGCCGGCGAAGTAGTGGAGGCACTCGGCGGCAGACGGGGTGTCGACGTACTGCGACTCGAAGATCGGCTTGCCGTTGTCGAGGGTCTCGATGCGCCCGATCTCCCCGGCGCGCGCGACGAGGATGTCGGCCAGGCGCCACATCACCTTGCCGCGGTCGCGCGGCTTCATCTTCTGCCATTCGGATTGCGGCTCCATCTGCGCACGCGCGGCCTTCACCGCGGCGTCGACGTCCTCCGGCGCCGCCGAGGCGACATCGGCGAGCTTTTCCTCGGTGGCGGGATTGATGGTCGGGAAGGTCTGCCCCGAGCGGGCATCGACGAACTCGCCGTTGATGAAGAGTTTGTTCTGGATTGCTGCTTGGCTCATGGCGCGGCATGCTACCCGATTCCGCACCCTCACCCGCCGCTTCGCGGCACCCTCTCCCGCTGACGCGGGAGAGGGGAAAGTATCGGAGGGTCTACGCCGTCACCGCCTCTTCCACGTACGGCGTAACGTCGAAGTTGCGCACGTATAGCGCGTGGATCTCCTCCATCTCGCGGTCGCTGAGCGGCGGATACTCCGAGGCGGCGGCGAACTCGCGGAGCTGCTCCTCGCCGTAGATGTTCGGCAGCGCGGAAACGATGCACGGATGCGCGTACAGCCAAAGCAGCGCGAGCTGGCCGATGGTCACGCCGCGCGCGTCGCAGAGCGGCTTGAGCTTCTCCACCTTCTGCAGCCCCTCCACCAGCCAGGCGCGCGGGCGGTGGGAGCGGTGGTCGCTCTCGTCGAACTTGGTGTCGAGCGTGTACTTCCCTTCCAGCATGCCCGACGAATGCGTCACCCGGATGAGGAACTGCGGCTCAGGATTGGCGCGCCAGGCGCGGAAGGTCGGGTCGAACGACGAAGTCGGCGCGCAGAGCTTCTTGCTCGTCTCCCCCTTCATCGCCTCGGGGACGGCCGGATACGACGGCCCGTAATGGGCGGCGAGGATGAGCTCGCGGCCGGGGTCCTGCTCCAGCAGGTTGTAGATCATCTGCGTCACCGGTGCGCGGCGGACGGCGTTGGCATAGATCCCCTCGTCGCGCCAGCCGATGGCCGGGCCGAGCGAGGGACCGTACGAAAGGATCTTCCCTTCGGACTTCAGCCGCTCGAGCGTCTCCCAATGTTCGTCCTGCATCAGCGTGACCACGCGCGGGTTGTGCGGCTGATAGACGGCCACGGAGCCCACGCCGAGCCGCTTGAGCGATTGCTCGAGCGCGAAGCGGATGAACTTCGGCGAGAAGTCCTGCGGAAGCTCGCGCTGTCCGCGCGGGCGCTCGGGGTTGTTGTAGAAGTCGTAGCCGAACTTCGTGCCGACCGCGACCTCCGGATGCTCGGCCAGCAGCGGCGCGAGCATCGTTTCGCCGCGCCCGTTGCCGTAGGCGTCGGCGGTGTCGACGTAGTTGATGCCGAGGTCGATGGCCTGTCGGATCAGATGCTGTCCTTCGGCGTCGCTGTAGCTTCCCCACCAGCCGGTGGTGAGGGTCCAGGTGCCGAAGCCGAGCTCGGAGAGGGAGAGGTCTGTGCCGTGTAGTTTTCGGTAGCGCATAGCGTCAGTTTATCCCTGCGCGAAGCGCAGGGATCTGGCGCCGACTTGCACTCATGGGCACCAGATCCTCCGGCGCTTCGCGCCGAAGGATAAACTTCTTACTTTCCTGCGAATTGCGGCTTACGCTTCTGATTGTATGCCCCCAATCCTTCCTTCGCATCGTCACTCTGAAACAACTGCTGCTGCAGCTCGCGCTCGATGGCCAGCGCGCTCTCGAACGGGATCTCCAACCCCGTCTGCACGGCGCGTTTGATGCGTCCGACCGCCTTGGCCGCCTTGTTCGGCGGGCAGAAGCTCCAGGCGTACTCCATGACGCGGTCCCACCACTTCTTACCGTTCTCCTCGGCCGGCCAGACGTAGTTGATGATACCGAGGCGCTGTGCCTCTTCGAAGTCGAAGAGATTGCCTTCCGCAATCAGCTCGATAGCCTTCGACTTCCCGACGATGCGCGACAGCCGCTGTGTGCCGCCGGTTCCGGGAAGCACGCCGAGGGTGACCTCGGGGAGCCCCACCTTGCCGGCGCCCCGCAGCGCGATGCGAATGTCGGCGGCCATGGCGATCTCCAGCCCGCCACCGACGGTGTGACCATTCATCGCCGCGATGACCAGCTTTGGCGTCTGCTCCAGACGGTTGAGCGTCTCGTTGGCGTGGAGGCAGAAGTAGTACTTGAACTGCGGCGTGACCTCGGAAAGCATCTTGATGTTCGCGCCGGCGGAAAAGAACTTGTCGCCCGCGCCGCGCATCACGATCACGTGCACGGCGTCGTCCATGCGCGCCTCGAGGATGCACGCGTCGAGGTCCTTGTTCATCTCATAGGTATAGGTGTTCGCAGGGGGATCGTTCAGCTCGAAGACGGCCACCCCTTTTTCTACTCGGTAGTCGACTAAGGAGCCCATTCAGTCCCCTCCTCCATGCGGCGGCGCGAATTGTACAAAAGGATGAAGGCGGAGGGATGAAGGATGAATCAGCCGTTGTACAAAAGGATGAAGGCGGAAGGATGAAGGATGAATCAGCCGTTATTCATCCTTCATCCTTCAGCCTTCAGTCTTCACCTTCCGTCGCCGAACGACACGCCAACGCTGCGCGCGGTGGCCACCATTTGCCCGTCGGGGTCGACATATTTCGGGTTGGACACCGCGTCGCGGATGGGGACGGCGCAGACGGCGTCGCCGCGCAGCGCGACCATCTTCCCGAAGTCGCCCGCGGCGATGAGGTCGGCCGCCGCCTTGCCGAAACGCGTGGCCAGGATGCGGTCGAAGGCGATCGGCGAGCCGCCGCGCTGGATGTGCCCGAGGACCGTCACGCGGATCTCCAGATCGATCTGCTCGGCGATGTCGCCGGCCACCTGATAGGCGATGCCGCCGAGGCGGCGCGTGGCCACGTCGAGATACTTCTCCGCCCCTCCCACCCGCTTGGCACCTTCGGCCACCACGACGATGTCGAACTTCGATCCCTCACGCTGCCGCTCGCGGATGGATCGCGCAATCTCGTCCGGCGAGTAGGGGATCTCCGGGATGAGGATGATGTCCGCGCCGCCGGCCAGGCCGGCGAAGAGAGCGATCCATCCGCAGTTGCGCCCCATCACCTCCAGGATCATCACGCGGTCGTGGCTCTCCGCGGTGGTGTGCAGGCGGTCCACCGCCTCGGTGGCCACGGCGACCGCGGTGTGGAAGCCGAAGGTGTAGTCGGTGGCCGCGAGATCGTTGTCGATGGTCTTCGGCACCGCCACGATCGGGATGCCCATGTCGCAGAGGCGCTGCGCGATGCGCAGCGTGCCGTCGCCGCCGATGGCGATGAGTCCGTCGAGACCGAGCTCGCGGATGTTCTCCACAACCTCGGCCGAGCGGTCGGCGCAGCCGCCATGGCCGTCGGGAAATTCGAACGGGTTGCCGCGGTTGGTGGTCCGCAGCAGCGTTCCCCCCTTGGGAAGGATGCCGCGGATGGTCTCGGTGGTCAGCGGCACCACCGCCCGGGTCAGCAGCCCCTCGAAGCCGAGCTGAACACCAGCGACATCGAAGTCGTGCTCGCGCGCGGCGCGGACCGCCGCGCGGATCACCGCGTTGAGGCCCGGACAATCGCGGCCGCCGGTGAGGATGCCGATGCGTTTCTTGGGCATTTCAGGGTTCTACGTCCTGCGTCATGTGTCCTGCGTGCTCAGTGCCCGATCGCCGCAGAGGTTGCCTTGCACGCAGGACGCAGGACTCAGGACGCAGGACTGGTGTATGGCACCGCAGTTGCTCATCCATACATGCGTTAACGGGAGGGAAACATGAACATCCTTGGATGGCTGTTATTCGGTCTGGTGGTTGGCGCTATCGCCAAGTTCCTCA
>JACXTT010006656.1_pt1 | contig 16457 bp, 15 predicted proteins | sample 9270951 | NCBI WGS metagenome assembly JACXTT01 (sample SAMN15532306, study PRJNA645909) | rock metagenome | isolation source: weathered quartz diorite | place: Puerto Rico | collected 2017-06-21 | reverse complement strand
ATCAACAACAGCGCGGAACCTGTCACCGGCGTCTGGTTGACGGCGAATGCGTAGAGCCCATCGGGAGTGAAAGCCAGTCTTCCCGGTTTCGCGTTCACCAGAATCGGACCTCCAGGGGTCACCGTAAGCGTGGACGGGTTCACTTCGAGGATTTGATTTTGTGTGCTGACGTAGATTAAGCCGTTCGGGCCCACGGACAGAGCCGTCGCGATCCCTTGAATGGGCAAGGTTCCGGAGACGACGCTCGAACTGGCGTCGATCGAATTCAACACACTCCCACCGGCAGAATTCAAGCCCAAAGTGTAAAACGATTTTCCATCCAAACTGGCCGCGACATCAAAAACTGTCACAACAGGACCCACGCTCAACCCGGAGGGGAGCAGGTCAGTGTCGCCGGTAGTTTCGTAGATGTGCACCAAACCGTTCGCCACGATGAGCCTCCTGCCGTCCTCGGAGATGGCGGCGGCGGTGGCCTGCTGGCCGATGTTTCCAAGCGACTTCGGATTAGAGAAGTTATTGGGAACCATCGTGACTGTTGCGCTGCCGGAGTTCGCGATGACATAAAACTTGCTGCCGTCCGGCTTGGCGATCACCTGAAAAGAGCCAGCGCCGGCAGAGAACCCAGTGACATTTGAAAATGGATTTGCCGTGAACACCGAAATGTTCTGCGATACGGAATTAGACCCTGGCAGTACGAACACGTTCTGTGCATGCAAGCCCGTGGCGGCGAGCAGCAGAACAATTACACAGGTCGCTAATAGATTCTTAAGCATGAAAGGAAGACCTCTCTCGGGTATTTCTTGACGCGGGAGAAAAACCTAAGATAACAGAGTACCACAACCTCTGCAATACGGAAGCTGGAAAACGAGAGCTACTATGCGCGCAATCGGCGCTGATATGCACTCGCGAAATAAAAGGGGGGAGCCGAAGCTCCCCCCTTTCCGTTACTAACGCTAAGGCCGGTTTAGTGACCTTCGTTTTCACCAAGCTGCAGCGTCCGGTTGAGGCCCGGAATGTCAAGCTGGATGGCAACGTAGCCTTCCGCCAGTCTCTGCGCGCCGACGTCGCTGATGAAGGCGAACGCGTGGCAGAACTGGAATTGGGCGACGGCGATGATGTAACCCGAGAAGCCCGGTGTAGCCGGAACTCCAAAGTTACCGCCGTTGGACAACGTGAATATCAACTCTTGTCCGGCCGGGACGGTTTGGGTCTTGAAGGCCGGAGGAGCCGCACCGCCGCCAACAGTGTTGCCGTAGTAGTTCAAGGTTACGGGTCCCTGTTGCGGGATCGTGCCAAATGGATCAAGTGAAGTGTTGGCCAGCGCTATGCCTGTATCGAAACCTGCCTGGTTCGTGACAAACGGGAACAGGAGGTCGCAAGTGCAAGCATTGATGGTGAAGAAATTCTTCGGCACTGCAACACTGCAGAAGCGCGGAATCGGAGCAGTGGTCGACGTAGTCTGCACCGTGCTGATGGGCGCGAAATTGATGGCGATTTGGCTGGTACCAAGCGCGGGCAGATTCTGGCCCGTGTTGGAGATCGCTGCGACCGTGAACGGCACCACGAGGGATTCGATCACGTTCGGGTTCGAGTAGTAGATCTCGTAGACCGCCGCGGCGCTATTGCCGCTCACGGTTAACTGAGTCGCACCCGCACCACCACCTGAGCCTACCAGGACAGCGTTACCAGTTGCTGCACCGCCACCGGAGGGAACCAGTGGAATGCTGTTCGGTACGAAGATGTTGACGCCGGCGCCGACGTTGGTAACGCCGAACGAAACCTGCGTTCCCTGATCGGCCAAGCCGATCGCGCCACCCACCGTACCGTTGGGCGAAATTCCCGGCGTATTCGAGACGTAGCCCGATTCCGTGTTATACGGGAAACCTAACACGTTCTGCAGGCTGACATTCGTGGGCGCCAATCCAGCCGTGGCTGTACTAGCTCCCGCCGCCGTGAACAACTGACCCCAGCTGCGCACCTTGAAGGAAGATGCAAAGCCTTCGGTCGCCGTGGCTGTAATCACTCCAGTTTGACCCGCCGCAGCAGATGAACTCAACAAATTGCCATTGATATTCACGCACTGCACGTAGTTGGCGGTCTTGTTGCTGGCGATGATGCCAGGCTGGATGAAGGCCACAGTCTGTTGCGGCTGGTTGATGGTGACCTGTTGCGAACCGTTGACCGCGATGAACATCACGATCTGGGTCGGAATCAGGGTTGACGACACACCGAGCTGGCAAGCATTGGCGCGTACGTTCGTGATGCGGATCACGCGCGTGCCGGCTGTGCCCGGAGCATCGATCGGTATACCGAGCCAAACCACCGAGCTGGGCCCGTTTTGCAAGCCCTGGAACACGTTGAAGTGTCCCGCTGTTCCGTTGTAGGAACCAGCGGCACCCACGCCTGCACCCAAACTAACAATGGCGCAGTTTGCGCTATTGATTGCCTGGCATCCCAGTTGGTTGGTTGCAGCGCCGGTGGCTGGTAGAGCGGTAGTCGGGGTGGGCGTCTCGCCCGGCGACGGGAAAGGCTCGTCGATGGTTAAGATCGCTTCCGAAAGACTGCCGGTATAGGTTCTGCTGGTCACGTTCGTATTCAAAAAGATCTGAACGTTGGACTGCGGAATCGGTTGACCGGCCGTCGTCGGCGTACCGCCATTGCAGTTCAAAATCAAGTCGCCAACCAGTTCCGCGATTCCTTCTGCGCGAACGATTGGCGGCACGCCAGCGTTCGCGACACAATTGAACGCGGCATTCTGTATTTGCGCGTTAGCTGAAGTTCCCATACCGAGCAGAAGGGCCACTACAGCAAACGCGAAAAGCCATTTGCGAAAATCTGCCATTTCCTTCTCCTTGTGAAAAATTGAAATTGAATTGATGGAAGTTCTCTTTTTCAACCTGAGCCTCGAGTGAACGCTCGTCATGAAGATTCTGAAGGTCATCCGACCAAACCTGGCTCGAATCGACTCCCTGCGGGTCTGTGTGCCTTGCTTGTTCGAACTATCTTTATCGTCTCCATCTAGCTCAACTTGTTCTTTAGACTTCTCGTATGTTTGTGCTCGCGGGATTCATGCGTCAAAGATGAATGCCGCCGAACCGTTCGGACGCAGTCAAATCATTCATAACACTCTACACAGGTCAAGTCAAGCGTAAAGTACTGATGCCATAGCTGACTTGCCCCCGAACTATTAAAACGGCCTAGCGAACTATTTAATCATGAGAGAGGCTGGCAGGTCAATAGTTTACAGCCAACGGAGAAAGAGCGTCGTTGAACGGCGATCTCAGAGGTCTTATCGGTGAACAACTCAATGTAAGGCGACGATTATCCACAGTTTAAGGTGAATCGCGCACCTCGCGGCGACCCACAATCTGTAAGCGGCATCACTGGTCATCTGCTTCACCAATCACTCTTTCACTTCTTTCCGCATCAGCCGGATGCGGCCTTTGAGCTCTTCCGTGGCGTCGGCCATTTGATTAGTGTCGTAGATTACATGTGGCGTCATGAAAATGATTAACTCCGAGCGCTGCTTGCTATAGTCCCGGTGGCCAAAGACAGCGCCCAGAATGGGAATGCGGTGCAGCCCGGGGATACCGTTCATAACGATCGAGCTCTTCTCATCGATAATGCCGCCGATCGCGATCGTGTCGCCATCTTGCATCGTGATCTGCGTCTGAATCGACTTGTTGTCGAAAGACGGCGATTGAATGCTGCTGGTTGTATTGGGCGTCGGAGCGCTGACTTGCTGGTCGATGATTAACGTGACCACGCCGCTGGGCGTTACACGGGCCATGATGTTCAACGTAACTCCGGTGCTTTGATTGGAAATCGAATTTGCAAACAGCGAGTTGCCGCCTTGCTGCACGCCGGTGACTGCCTGAGCGGTCAGCGTCGGTACGGTCGCGCCCACATTGATGCTAGCCGCAATACTGTCGGTGGCGACCACGGCAGGCGCCGAGAGCACCTTGGCGCGATTCTCGCTCTCTTGCAATTGCACGGCCGCGAGCAATTCGCGACTCTTGCCGACCAGACTGTTGCTGGTAAGGTTCAGTGCGCCGCTTCCGAAATCGCCCAGGAAGGTGTGCGCAGTCTTGCCGGTCACCTGTTGGAGTTTGGCTTGAACGTCGCTCGAAAACGCATGCGTCAAATCCACGGAATAGATCTTGGCTTCGATCAAAACCTGGCGCGGGGGAACATCCAGATCTTTCAGAAGCCGCAAAATACTTTCATATTCTTGAGGGGAGGCCTGGATGAGCAGAGTATTGTTTAAGGGATTGGCGATTACTCGCGGCACATGCGCGGCTGCCGAGGCGCCCCCCGTCGCGTTTCCCAGATAATTGCCGGTAAGATCGGTGGTACCTCCCGGCGTTGTGCCGGCCGCGGGCGCATTCATCGTAAGAGGCGGAGAGTAAGTAGCAGGAGGCATCCCGTAGCTGCCGGGATAAGCGCCCGGATAACCGCCTCCTCCGCCCGGGTAACCAGCCGCGCCGTACCCACCGGCGCCGTACATTCCGCCACCGCCCCCATACATGCCACCACCGAAGCCGCCTCCAAAGGAACCGCCGCCGAACCCGCCGCCGCGCGGATTGTTATTCGTTCCGACACAGTATGCGATCGATCCAGTCTGATAACCATACGGGTTGGTCAGTTGTCCATAGAGAGCCTGAATGGAGCAAGCGATCGATTGCGCTTCGCCATAGCGGACTCGGTAAACATAGTTGTTGATCGCGCCCACCGCTAACTGCGCGGGCACATCCAGCTTGGCCAGCCACTTTTCAACTTCGGTAAATGCGCCCGGGTTCGGGGCTACGGCGATGATGGAATTAATGCGATCGATCGCCAGAAACTTGATGGGCGCCTTGTCGGACAACGCGATTGACTTGACGATGTTCTCTAATTCTTTCGTAATGTCGGATGGGCGGCCGTTCTTCACTTCGAAAACGTGCACGCGCTGATTGGCAAGCTGATCGTTGTCGAACATGCCGATCAAATCCATCATCCGGCGCATGTTTCTGCGGCTGTCGAGGATCAGCAGGAGGTTCGCTGGGGCGTATTCATACATGGAAGCGTTCTCGCCCACGAAAGGCTGCAACACTTTCATGAGTTCGCCGGAGGTGACGTACTTGAGGAAGACCAGGTTCAGCATGGTCTGGTCATCTTCGGGAATGCTGTTAGCATCTCCCTTGCGTTCTGGAGAGATCGGCAAATGTGATATCTCAGCCAATGGCACGATGCGGTAAAGCTCGCCCTGCTTCACCATGCCGTAGCCATTGATGCGCAGGATGGTTTCAAGCAGCGAGCGAGTATCGATGTCCTTCGTTTCGCCGTAGGTGTTCAGGATCACGCCGCCCTTCACACGCGGGTCGAGAATGTAGTTGAGCTTGAGCTGGCGCGCCAGCAGATCGATGACCTCGGTTAGCGACGCATTGTTGAGCGACAATCCGCCGTAGACCGTGGGCGGAGCGGTCGTCGCGGGCGCAGTCGAGGCCGGCGTTTGTGGATTCGCTGGCGCTGCCTGTCCAGGAGTGGCCGCGGGCGGCGGTTGTTGCTGCTGCTGTTGTTGAGGATCGGCAGGACGCGGATAGAATCCGGGGGGGAGAGTTGGCGGCGCCGCCGGGGGCCGAGGTTGCTGGGCCGGCGGAGTCTGCGGGGCCGGTTGAGGTTGCTGCGCTAGGATCACGGAGATGGACAGCGCGGGGACAAGCGCTCTCTGAAACCTGCGACGGGACGACACTATTGCTTCTCCTGCTTCTCCGTGCTTTTTTCCGATCGTGATGCGGTGTGCTTATCCGTTCCCCTGGACGCCGCTAACAGGTCTTTCTCTTCTTCGGTAAGCTCGCTTTTCTTGCTAGTCCATTTGGATATTCCGAAAGGCGTCTGGCGCTGGAATTCCACGGTGTCCCCGAGATCTCGCACCACGGTTGCGGGCTTTTCAGCGACGGAGGCCTGCTGGGTAGGCTTGTCTTCCCATTTCGAGACGCCAAAGGGCGTCTGTCGATACAGCCAAGTCCTGCCTTGTGCGTCGGTGTAGCGGTACAAGTTCGATTCCACGCGATTCGCGCCCTTGGGCACTCCAGGCGGATTCGGAGCTTCCGAAGCAGCGACTTTTTGCGTTGCCGCCGCTCCACCGTCTTTGCTCTGCGCGAGTAATAGGCAGGCGGCCATTAAAGTCAGAGTGATGATCTTCATGTTTTCCTCTTCAATTCCTTACTTGACCTGTTCCCATCGGCAGGACGAACCGAACGGCGTTTCGCTCACAACTTTCCGCATTCCATCCACGACGGTCCCGGCGGGCGACTTATCCCCAGCGACACAGGCTCGTAGATTTCCACCCATGTCGGCGCCGGGCCCGGACGCGCCGTTACCGGAAAGCGATTGCGCCGGCTTCGGCGGCGCTGCTTGGCCGGCTGCAGGCTGGGCCGGGGCCTCGGCCACCAGGATCGGCGTCCGATCGAGCAGCTCGTCGATGCGCTTCTTGAATTGCTTGCCGTCCCATTCGAAAACGACGTAGCTGTTGTCGACCGAGACGATCTTCCACTCACCGATTTTTTCCCCGGGATGGTAACCCTTCTGCTGCCCACCGGCTTTGTCAGCAAGCACAACAGTGGGCGGAACTCCGCCCCATAACATCACGCCGCGCGCTACCGGAAACGGCGGGACCGGTTTGGGTGGAGGAGGAGCTTGTTGCTCGATAATCACATTGGGGTTTCGATCCGGTGAAAACAAATTCTTGGCCGCGACGTCGGCGTAAGCGGTTGCTGTGAGCGGTTCAACCTTCGGCAGAGGGGCAAGCGTTTCACCAGTGCCCGTTTTTTTGGAAGCCTGTAGCAGCGCCCGCTCGCGATTGTGTGCGGATTCCATTTCCCGGCGCATTTGCCAGCCGAGCAGGACCAACAGGGCCACCAGCCCGAGATCCATTGCCAGGAGTCTCCGGTTCAAAGCTGCGGCAGTCCTTTCTTCTGCGGAACCAACCGCTGCGCAACGATCCCGGAGACTGTCAGCCGAACCGGCATCGTTTTTTGTTTCTGATTGGCGGTGCCGAATCGAATCTCTTCAGTAGCGAGGGTCTCCGGTTGCGCAGTCAGCGAGCCCAGGTAATTGACCAGTTCTTCGATGCGGCAGTCGATTGTGACTGAAACCGTCACCTGGCCGTAAGCGTTGCCATATGCCTTGGGTTGTCCGAGTTCGACCTGTCGAATCTCCATCGGCGGAGTTTGCGCCTTCGCGGCTCGCCTGAGAACTTGCAGAAGCTGAGCCTGGGCCTGTTCAGGAGTATCGCCGGAGATCAATCCCTTTTCGCGCTCACTCAACTCCGCATTCGCCTGCTTCAGCAGGGCTGCCTTCACCGGCAGCGTGGCGGCGCGATTGCGCAAATTCGTGAGGCGCTTCTCCATGCGATCCACGTTCTCCACCGGTGCGGCGATCTTGGCGCTGGTGGTTGGTGAAGAACTGACAATCCTATAAATGACAACAAGAACCAGCACGGCGCCGAGAATGGCCAACGCGCGCCGATCACGTGGCTGAAGCGTCACGGCGTCACTCCCTGGCGAGTTGAGCGAATGCTGAACAACTCGCCGCCTGCGCTTCGTTGCAAAGGCAGCGCGAAGGCCGATCCCCGAAACTGATGCGAGCTGTCCAGCAGCTTGATCAACGCCGCAGCCTGTTCGGTCTCTCCAGAAATGGTCACAGTGTCTCGGGTGAGCTGTAGCGAATTGAGCCAGGTGGGAGGCGCGAGCATGTGCGTCAACTCGTTCAATGCGTCCATATCTTCCTGCGTGTGCCGGCGGAAGCTGTCGAGCGTCTGGGCGCGGTTCCGTGTATTTGCAATTTGCCGATCGAGATCGGCGGTGCGGTTGGCTTCCGGATCGAGCTTCTGGATTTCCAGGCGAAGCAGGTCACGATAGTGGCGGTCGGCGTACTTCGGATAAGCGAGCACAGCACCCAGCATCAATAGAACCAGCACCCCTAACGCGATCGTCGGAACGTATCGCATGCGCGAACTGGATTGCCTTTGTTCAACCGGAAGCAGATTGACAGCCAGTGGCCGCAACAGGCACGCACCGGCCAGCGCGGTTGCGTAGGCAAGTGAAGAGCGCGAGGCATCGTAATCGGCCGGCGCTTCGAGCGGATTGGGGAGCACGTTATGCAACGGGGAAGCCTCGGTCTCGGGGGACAATCGCAATTCCGCAACGCCCAACGCACGAGCTTTATCAGCGCTTCGTTCCACTCGCGCCGAGAACAAAGGACGAGCTGGACTCTCGCCGTAAACCTCGATTTCGTCCAGGGTTTCTTCCACGGCAAGGAATCCGTCAGCGGAGGGCGTCGAGACCAGACGCAGTGCCGAATAAATCGCGGGCGCTGAAAACGTGAAGGAGGCGACTTTGATGCCCGCTTCGGCGAAGAGCGATGTATAGCGGTTCAGCACGGAGCGTCGGGTAATCCCGACCAGGACCGATGAACTCTTGCCAATCCGCGCCCAGTCAAACGCCGCTTCTTCTTCTGAATATGGATTCAGCGCATCGATCTCGAAGCGGATAGCAGCAGCCAAATCGCGATCAGCGACACCCGGCAGCGCCAACTGCCGAACCATCACTTCATCGCGCGGGAGCAGAACAGTCGCGGCCAAATGCGTGAGGCCCAGTTTCTTCACAAAGCTCGAGTAGTCGGCGGCCCATTCGCCCGCCGACCGCTGGCGAAAGTGATGGATGGCAAGATCACCCAGAATCTTCACGCCCGAAGGTCGGACACGAACCGCATTGACCATCAGGTCATCCCGGCCGATTTCGATGCCGAGGCCGGTTCCGACGGCGAGCCATTTCCCGAAGTCAGTTAAAGTCATTGCACAGAGACGGCATTGTCATACCAGCGCATGATATGGAATGGCGGGGTCCATTCCGGCCCGAGAAATTTAACCATGGCCGAGACGGAACGCCGCAAATCGGACCATTGACCATTGGCGAGCCGCAAGCGGGCAGTCGCGCGCAGGGTGACGATCGGATGAGGAACAATCGACAGGCGACTCATCCCAGGGCCCGCGGTCGCGAATGCGGATAACTGATCCATACCGCGAATCGGTGTGGTCTTCCGCAGTGTTGCGATGGCGGCCGCGGCGTCCGGTGTGATTCCGATGGCTTGCATTACGGCCGGTTCAGCAGTATTGACGTCCACTGGTCCTGTGGCGCCGTAGACCGACAAGCAGTCCCTCAGGCCGGGGCGTGGCAGCAATCGTCCCTGAACGTCGCGCGCGTAGCTTCCGTAAAACAAGTCTGGTGTAACCCCTTGAATCAGCAATAACTCTTCAATCTCCTGAAAAGACGCGTGCCGTGCCCGAAAAGACGGAGCGAGCGATAAGTAATATTGATCGAACAGGGTAAAGGAGCCGCCCGGGCTCGGGGATCTCCAGTCGACGATTCCCTGGGTGATCAGGTCGGCCTGGTCTGGAGCCGCCCCCAAGGCGAGGACTAGAGCCAGCAGCTCGCGCGGCTGTGCGCTATTCACGTTCAGTTTGGCGGTTTCCGGAATGATCTCCGTCGTTGCGGCGCCGCCTGGAAAGTTTAATTGCAGCACGGGCATCGGGTTTTCAAAATACTTGGCTGATCCGTCCGGATTCCGGTAGCCCGATCCCCACTGGATGTAGAGAATCGCTCGGTCGATTGCGGCCGATGCGAGATAGTATGCTCGTAGTCCGTCAACCGCAGTGGAAGTGCGCTCGGTTTCGGCGCGCACTGTATTCGAAACGGTGAAGGCAATAGCCGAAAGCGCTGCCGCAAGCCACAGCACTGCCAGCAGCGCGCTACCGCGGTCTTTGCCGTCAATTGTCATAGGGCTCCAACGGCAGGCGAGTGACGCGAATCGGAATCGTCAGTGAAACGGGTTCGAGACGCGACGGATCGGCAACCAGCGGCGCCATTTCGATGCGAACCGCGCTCGGAAGCAGCGGCTTGATCCAACGTATGATCCATCTCTCCAGTTCCGGAGCGGGCATCAGGTCTCGATAGCTGAAGCGGCAGTACGCGAGTTTGTCGGCGAGAACAAACGAACCTGCGCCAATCTGAACTGGCACGAATCGCGGGGCAGGAGCGCCGGTAAGCGGATCGGCGCCCATGCCGGTGCATAAAAGGCCAGCCCCCAGCGGTCCGGTGTATAGGCGCTCATTCACCACCAGCCTTACGCCTTGGCCGTTTTCGCCAGGGATCACTTGATACTCGAGAATCATGGGCTGCCCGCGCGCGCCCTGTTGAAGTGAGTAAGTGGACGCGAGCCGCATCGACTCCGGCTCTCCTTGGAAGAACGCTATCCGTGTTGCCGGCGCCTCGGAAGCAGCGCGGCAATCGGCCGTCACGGGCATAACAGAGGTGATCTGTTGTTCAAGAATACGCTCGACGCTTGCGACGCGGCGGTTGGTCATCAGCTTCGAATCCGCCTTGTTCATGGCGCTTAAGCCAATTCGCAGCGCTATGACGATACCTCCGGAAAGCAGGCTGAGCAGGGTAACCGCGATAAGTAGCTCCATCAGGGTCACACCGGCTTCTGCGCGCTTCATCTCACCACTCCCGCAGCCAGGTCCTCTTGCGTCAGCACCGACCGTCGAAAGCCGTCGATCTGGAAACTGCGCCGTTGGTCGCCATTCATCCACCAGATTTCGACCTCGATGCGCTCGAGAAACGCAGTACCGGCGCTCGCGCCCGGCGGCATCTCAAAAGGCGTGATTCGCGCGCGCCAACCGGTCCGCAGACCCGCGGTTACTTCCGGCCCCCACGTGCCTTCGAACGGAGCGATTTTCTGAAGATGCGTGGCCACCATCAGCTCATCCATTTTTTGGCGAGCGAGTAGCGTGGCCCGGTCATAATCGGTAAGCCGTGAAGCCGTACGCAGGGAGGTCGACAAGGCCGACAGCAACCCGGTAACGGCCACCGCCATGATGAGCGTGGCTACCATGACCTCGAGTAACGTAAATCCGCGGCGGTTCATTGTTGGACCTGCTCGACGCGCGGAACGCCGGTGATCGGATCGACTCGCACGATTCGCTCCACGTTCCTGCGATTGATCAACGCCACACCAAAGCTCGGCGCCGTGCCGCCAGGATAGAGCATGAAGCTACGGGGCGCTTCCGGATTCTGCGGCAACTCGGGAAGAACCCGAGTGATCGAAACGCCCTCCGGCATCTCGAGGGTCTGCGCAAAACCGGGATCCGTGGAGCGCATGCTAAGCGTATTCTCAGATTTCGAGATTGTGATTTCGACGACCTGCTGCCTTCGTTCGGCACGGCTGAGACCGGTGTTGAAGAAGCCGACGAGGCTGTTGGCCGCTCCGTTCAAACGCAGGGTATCGATACCGGAAGTGATGGCGGGGAAGCTGATGCCGACCATCAGCGATATCAAAGCCACAACCACGATGAGTTCCACCAGCGTGATGCCGGCTGTGGTGCGCGCCACGCTAGTTTTTCCAATACTAATTCTTCCAGCTGACAATGTCGGAATTGATCCCATCTCCGCCGGGCTGGCCATCGGCGCCGTAGCTCACGAGGTCGGGCCCATCCCCGTGTTCGCCGGGGAAACGATAAACGTAAGGATGCCCCCATGGATCGGCGTCGATTTCCTTGTCGGTATACGGCCCTTGCCAATTGTTGGCGTTCTCGGGCTTGGCGCGGAGAGCTTGGAGGCCTTGCTCGGTGGTCGGGTAGATTCCAGTGTCGAGTTTGTAGGATCCGAGCGCGGTCAAGTAAGCATTGATCTGTGCGCGAGCCGCCGTTTTTCGAGCTTTGTCGGCCTGCCCCATCATTCGAGGAAGCACCAGCGCGGCGAAAAGCGCGATTATGACCACTACCACCATCATTTCGATCAACGTCACACCGGCCTGCCGTCTGTTTTTCGTTCTCATCGCGTCACCGCCTCTCATTCCTACACTGCAACATCGTTCATGCTGACGATGGCCAGCATGATGCTCAAGATCAGGACTCCAACGATCAACCCCATCGCCAGGATGATCAAAGGTTCGAATAACGAAGTAAAGCGCCGGATTGCGGAGCGCGTGTCCGCGTCGTAGATGTCGGCCATGCGGACGAACATCTGGTCGAGCCTGCCCGTCTCTTCCCCGACACTGAGCAAGTGCGCGGCGAGCGGCGGAAATTGTCCGGCGCGCCGCATGGGAGTAGCGATTCCTTCACCGCGTTTCACGCCCAGCGCCACAGCCTCGAGCGTACCGGAGATTCGGCGGTTGCTTAACGTCGCACCGGCGATGGCGATCGATTGCACCAGAGGTACGCTGTTTGAAACCAGAGTTCCCATGGCCCGCGCAAAGCGCGCGGTTTCTGCCTTCCTTAACGCGTCGCCGAGTAACGGGATCTTCAGCCGGAGAGAGTCCCACCACAATCGTCCCGCTGACGTGCGCACATAGGCATACATGAGGATCGCAAGTGTCACCACCGCCGAGAGACCGATCCAGCCATACGACTGAAGCAACTTACTGCCTTCGAGCAACATCTTCGTCGGCAGCGGCATTTCGATTCGCGACTGCTCGAATACGGCCGCGAATCGCGGGACCACGAAATTCATGAGGATCAGAATCGATCCCGTGCCCACCAACATGAGCAGGCTCGGATAGGCCATCGACGACAGAATGTAGCTGCGCAGATCGTCGCGCGTGCGCTCGAATTCAGCCAGACGCTCGAATACTGCGGCCAGCGATCCGCTGGCTTCGCCGGCGCGCGTCATATTAATGTAGAGATCCGAGAAATATTCCGGATGCGTGGCCAGGCTGTCGGCCAGCGACCGCCCGCCTTTCAACACGCGCAAGATATCCTGAATCAGCAGCCGAAACCCGGAGCGTTCGGTGAGCTCGCTGGTGATCGAGAGCGCCCGATCGAGCGGAACACCCGCATTCAAGAGCGTGGAGAGCTCCTGCGTGAAGAACAGAACATCGCGGCGTTTAGCGCCGGAGAAGCCGGGCAGTTTCACCTCGAATGACTTCTTCGGCTCGGTACCGACGAAGACCGGAGTGAGTCCCTGACGACGCAGTTCCTGGGCCACCCAGCGTTCGGTCTCGGCATGAATGGTGCCGGTGCGAAGTTGCCCATCGGAGGCCACCGCTTTGAAGAAGAAGTTATTCATTCGCCGCCGCGCTTCTGCTAAAACTCTTGCGTGACACGCATCACCTCATCCGCGGTCGTCACACCGTTCGCCACCTTCAGCCAGCCATCCTCACGCAGGTTGCGCATGCCGTTGCGACGAGCGGCGTTGGTAATCGCTGTCGCGTCCTCATTGTGCATGATCAGCTTGCGGATCTCGTCATTTAGCTCCATCATCTCGAAGATGCCGACGCGGCCCGTATATCCCGAACCGAAGCAGTTTTCGCAGCCCCGGCCGCGATAACATTTCACCGTCTCGCCATCGGGTGCGATGCGCGATCCATCCGCAGCCTTGCAATGCTCACAGATCACACGCACCAGTCGCTGGGCAAGCACCGCCACCAGCGACGACGTAATCAGGTAGTTCTCCACACCCATGTCGGTCAGGCGCGTGATGGCGCTCGGGGCGTCATTCGTGTGTAGCGTCGAGTAGACAAAGTGGCCCGTGAGTGATGACCGGATCGCAATGTCCGCCGTCTCGCGATCGCGGATTTCACCGACCATGATCACATCCGGATCCTGACGCACGATATGCCGAAGTCCGGAAGCAAATGTCAGCCCGATCTGCGGATTCACATGGATCTGATTGATCCCGTCCATCTGATATTCCACCGGGTCTTCGATGGTGATGATTTTCTTGTCCGCTTGATTGATCCTCTTAAGAGCGGAATACAACGTGGTCGACTTGCCGCTGCCGGTCGGTCCGGTGACTAGAAAGATGCCGTGCGGCAACGCAGTGTAATGCTCCATGCGGCTGAGCATGTGCTGGTCGAAACCCAGCCGCCCGAGATCGTAGAAATCGCCCGCCGACCGGTCCAGCAATCGCATCACGACGCTCTCGCCGTACAGAGTCGGCAAGGTCGAAACACGCAGATCCACTTCGCGGCCTAGCGTCTTGATCTTGATGCGCCCGTCCTGCGGCAATCGGCGTTCGGCGATGTTGAGCTTGGCCATCAGCTTCACGCGAGAGATCATCGCAGCCTTCATCTCACGCGGCGGCGGTTCCTGGTTGTAGAGCACGCCATCCACGCGATAGCGGATGCGAAATTCTTTTTCGAAAGGCTCCAGATGAATGTCGCTGGCGCGCTTCTCAACCGCCTGGGCGATGATCGCGTTCACCAGCCGGATCACCGGGGCCTCGCTCGCCATGTCGCGCAAGTGTTCCAGGTCTTCGGCGGCATCGGCGCCATCGGCGTCTACGGCCGCCTCCGATCGAGCGGATTCCCCGTAGTACTTGTCGATGGCATCCAGGATTTCCTGCTCGGCGGCGAGCACCGTGCTCACCTTCAAGCCCGTGCAATTGCGCACCGCCGAGACGGTCTCGACATCCAAAGGATCGGCCATCGCCAGCGTTACGGTATGGTCGTCGCGGCCGACCGGAAGGCAGCGGAATTGGCGCAGGAATCGTGGAGAGAGCGCTTCGGTCTCGGTAGAAACCGCGGGCGGTCCTTCGATCGAAACCAGCGGCACGCTCAACTGGTCCGAGAGCGCTGCCAGGACATCGCGCATGGCGACGAAGCCGAGATCGACCAGCGTCTTGCCGATCTTGTCGCCGCGCTCTTTTTGCAGCTCGAGCGCGCGCGTCAGATCTTCTTCGGTGATCAGCTTGCGCTCAATGAGAATCTCGCCGAGCCGCATGACTCAGAACTCGTCGGATGCGATCATGCCCTTGTCGGCGGTTCCGGCTTTGGCCTGCAGCAGCAACTTCTTAGGTGCGTGCATCACGATCTGCGCCGGCAGGCCCTCGCGGCTTTCTCAGGTCCAATAGAAAAGCGAAACGGCGATGGCCACCTGCTGTTCCTCCGGCACCGAGTCGAGCGATGCAGCCGATTCGACCAGCATCTCGCGGATGGCGTTTCTCAGTGTGGCGATGCGCTGCAGCTTTTTCTCATGAGTGCGCGCGATTTCATCTGGCTTGACGGCAGGATGGAAAGGCGTGATTCCGGCCGCGGGTGCGAGATTCACTTCGCTCATGAACACCGCGCCGTATCCATTGATGTAGACGCCCTGAGTCAGACCGAGAACCTCTGACGGATCCTGCGGCCACAACTGCCGCAGCTTGCCGTCCACGCTCTTCTCCATTGCCTCTATCATGGTGCGGCTCACTTTGGGCTTGTCGGCGGATGTTGCGCTGGAAAGGCCGCACAACAACAGACTGATGATCGTTGCGGTTTTCATTGCCCTGGCCTCACATCGTTACTGGCGACGAGCCAGCGGTTCATCTGCTTTTCGTAGTATTCGGCGGCTTGCCGGACTGTGGCCAGATCGGCGTTACGCTGAGTTTCGAAGCGCTTCTCGGTTGCGTTCAGTACCTTCGCAAACTCAGCGGCCTGCATGGCTTGGGCCTCGCTCACAGATTTTGCGACGACGGCGTCGAGCCGTGCGTTCACTTCCCGCTCGATGCGCTGTTCGATCTGCGCGGTGTCAAGCGTGGGCGCCGGCAGCGGCGAACCAACCGGCCGCGCGAATGCGTGCACGAAAATCGCCAAGGCCAGCAGCGCAGCCGACGCGAGTCCCATCGCGGGACCTGAGCGCCAGATGGTCTCATACCAGCGCGGCTCAAACACTTTGTCGGATACGAAGGAAATCCGCTGCGGAACTTCCTCATCTTCGAGCGACATCAGTGCGGTCCGCGTCAGATTCAGGCGATCCAACTCCTCGCGACAGTTCTGACATGTACGCAGGTGATCCTCCAGCGAGGCCTTCTGCGGCAGCGCTATTTCGCCTAGAAAATAAGCTTTCAATTCTTCAGACGAGCAATTCATTCTGCCCCTCCCATGTTCACGGGAGCCAACGTTTGTTTCAGGAGATCGAGAGCGGTATAAAGGCGGGATTTCACCGTCGACACCGGGCACGAAAGAATCTCCGCCATCTCTTCGAACTTGAATCCTTGATAAACCTTTAGCAACACCGCCTCGCGCTGATCGTCGGACAACCGGCTGAGCGCGCTTTCGACGGCCAGGCTCAGTTCCATGGGGAACATCCGGCCGCTCGATGCCATGCCGGTTTTCGGTTCCTTAGCGAGCTCCCCTTCCGGCCGGTTCTTGCGCAGCAGCGAGTATGCTTCGTTATGCGCTATTCGGAACAGCCAACCGGGAAACTTCGCCGGGTCGTCCAGTTTTCGCAGATTCTGATAGGCCTTCAAGAACACGTCCTGACTCAAGTCGAGTGCATCCTCGCGATGCCCCACCAACCGCAGGAGGTAATTGAACACACGCTTCTCCCAACGAGACACGAGCACGTTGTAGGCATCCACGTGCCCCCGTCGCGCCTTGGCGATCAGGTCGCGGTCCTCAACCTCCCGAAATATCAAATTTCGGCTCCATCCCCACAG
>JACXTT010006655.1_pt1 | contig 16459 bp, 13 predicted proteins | sample 9270951 | NCBI WGS metagenome assembly JACXTT01 (sample SAMN15532306, study PRJNA645909) | rock metagenome | isolation source: weathered quartz diorite | place: Puerto Rico | collected 2017-06-21 | reverse complement strand
CGGTCAGCAGGCCCTGGGCGATCTTGGTGCGCACCGACAGCTGGATGCGGGTCTCCGATGTGGTGTAGGGCTGGAACGGCGCGGTGTGGCCCGCCGTGGGCGAACTGGGTGCGGTGTTGACGCTGTCCGAACCAATCACCGACAGGCTGATGGGCCGGTAGCCGCGCAAGCCGAAGGTGCCGCAGTCGCTGGCCGGCTCCAGTTCCCAGAAGCGCGACAGGGGCGAGGTGTGCGGGTTCTTGCAACTGGTCTGCACCTCGGCACTGGTGTCAGTTTTGGCCTCGGTTGGGGATTCATTCTGGGCCAAGGCCTCCGTGGATAGTGCGCATGCAGCTATTAAAAAAGTAGCAATTCGCAGATGCATCGTGTCTGTCCTAGCGTGCCTGGGCAGCGGCCGCGGCGCTGGCCTGGGCCTTGAGGGCGAATTCGGCGCGCAGGGCCTTGAGCTTTTCGCGCGGGTCTTCTTTCACGGTGTTCTGGTCCAGCGCCATCTCGGCGATAAAGCGGCTGGGCTGAGCGGCGACCATCTCGCGCCCCTTTTTGCGCCGGCGTGTCCAGCTCACGGCCAGGCTGCGCTGGGCGCGGGTGATGCCCACGTACATCAGGCGCCGCTCTTCTTGCAGGCGCGTGGCCATGTCTTCGTTGGCGGCTTCGTCGGCCTTGGTTGATCCGCCCAGCGAATCGGCGCCGTCGCCCAGCTTGAACGGCAGCATGCCCTCGGTCACGCCCACCAGCATCACATGCGGCCACTCCAGGCCCTTGGAGGCGTGCAGGGTGGACAGTGTCACCACGTTCTGGTCTTTCTCGCGCTCGCTGATGGTGGAGAGCAGGGCGATGGTTTGGGATACCTCCAGCAGGCTTTTCACCTCACGTTCGGTCACACCGGCCACATCCTCGATCTGGCCGCCGCAGCGTGCCGCCATCCAGTCGCAAAACTCCAGCACATTGGTCCACTTGGCGGCGGCAACCTTCTCGCTCTCCTCGCCGTCGTAGAGGTGCTTTTCGTAGCCAATTTCCTTCAGCCAGTCGGCCAAAAAGGCCTGGGCCGCCTCGGCACCCTCAGTATGGCGGGCGCGGAATTCCAGGTCATTCACATAGCGGCCGAACTCGTGCAGGCTGCCCACCGCCTTGGCGCTGATCACGCTGCCCAGCGAGGACGAAAACAGCGCCTCGAACAGGCTCAGCTTGTACTGGCTGGCAAACACGCCCAGGCTGCCCAGCGTGGTGTGGCCGATGCCGCGTTTGGGCGTGGTCACGGCGCGCAGAAAGGCCGGGTCGTCATCGTTGTTGGCCCACAGGCGAAACCAGGCGCACAGGTCGCGGATCTCGGCGCGGTCAAAAAAACTCTGCCCGCCCGACACCTTGTACGGAATGTTCGCCTTGCGCAGCGCCTTCTCGAACGGCTTGGCCTGGTGGTTGGCGCGGTACAGCACGGCAAAGTCGCGGAACTCCTTGTACTGCGCGCCCTCCTGCGCCAGCGTCCCTTCGGCGCGCAGGCTCTGGATGCGGGCCACGGCGCGCTCGGCCTCGTGTTCTTCGTTGTCGGCATCGACCACGCGCACCGGCTCGCCCTCGCCCAGTTCACTGAACAGGGTCTTGGGAAACAGCTTGGGGTTGGGCCCGATCACGTTGTTGGCCGCGCGCAGGATGGCGCTGGTGGATCGGTAGTTCTGCTCCAGCTTGATGACTTTGAGCTGCGGGAAGTCGACTGGCAATTTTTTGAGGTTGTCCAGCGTCGCGCCGCGCCAGCCATAGATGGACTGGTCATCGTCGCCCACGGCGGTGAAGCGGCCCGCCTCACCGACCAGCAGCTTGAGCATCTCGTACTGCGTGGCATTGGTGTCCTGGTATTCGTCCACCAGCACATGGCCCATCTGCGTCTGCCATTTGGCGCGCACCTCGGGGTGGTCGCGCAAGAGCTTGAGCGGCAGGCTGATCAGGTCGTCAAAGTCCACGCTCTGGTAGGCGATCAGGCGCTCCTCGTAGCGCCGCATCACAGTGGCGATGATGCGTTCGTTGTCGTCCGCCGCCTGGGCCAGCGCCTGCTGGGCGTTCAGGCCTGCGCTTTTCCAGGCGCTGATAGTCCACTGCCAGGAGCGGGCCGTGGCCGCATCCACCGTGCCGCCCGCGTCCTTGAGGATGCTGGTCACGTCGTCGGTGTCCAGGATGCTGAACTGCGCCTTGAGCCCCAGCACCGCGCCGTCCTGGCGCAGCATGCGCACGCCCAGGGCGTGGAAGGTACACACCAGCACATCCTTGGCCGCCTTGCCGATCAGGCCCTTGGCACGCTCGCGCATTTCGGCCGCGGCCTTGTTGGTGAAGGTGATGGCGCAGATGCGCTTGGCTTCCACGCCGGACTGCATTAGCCGGGCGATCTTGTGGGTGATAACGCGCGTCTTGCCCGAGCCGGCACCGGCCAGCACCAGGCAGGGGCCATGCAGGTAGTTAACGGCTTCTTGCTGGGCGAGGTTCAGACCGGAGGGGGGCGGGGCAGACATGCTGGGAAAGCGGGAGGACGGAAAGACGGCGAACGGGTGGACAGGCGATGGGGTGAGGGGAACGGCGGCGGGGCAGGGCCCCCGGGCGCTCCATCTTAACGGCTGTCACCCGGCCGTCAGGCGCGGGCGCCAAATGCCCCGACAATGGGCCGGTGCTGCAAATCCTGACCGTCACCTTTCCCTTTTTTGCCCTGGTGCTGTGCGGCTATGTGGCGGCCCGCAAGGGCTGGCTGCCGCTGGCCGCTATTCCGGGGCTGAACGGCTTTGTGCTGTTTTTTGCACTGCCGTGCTTGCTGTACCGCTTCGGCGCCTCCACCCCCATCGCCCAGCTGCTGGACCCCAGCGTGGTGCTGACCTACCTGCTGTGCGCCCTGGTCATGGTGGCGTTTTGCGTGGCGGTTACCCTGCACGGCCGCATCGGCTGGAACGACGCCGCCTTGGGCGCCCTGGTGGCGGCTTTCCCCAACACCGGCTTCATGGGCGTGCCCCTGCTGGTGGCGCTCTTGGGCGCGCAGGCGGCCGGCCCGGCCATCGTGACCATCCTGGTGGACATGGTGGTCACCTCGTCGCTGTGCATTGCGCTGTCGCGCCTGGGCGAGCATTCGGGCGCCTCGGTGGCGCTGGCCACCAAAAACGCGCTCAAGGGCGTGGCCACCAACCCCATGCCCTGGTCCATCCTGCTGGGGGCGCTGGTGTCGGCGCTAAAGATTGAATTTCCCCAGCCGGTGGTCGCCACGGTGGGCATGCTGGCGGACGCGGCCTCGCCGGTGGCGCTGTTCACCATTGGCGCGGTGCTGGCCCGCTCGCACATCCTGGCGCAGGAGGACAAGTCGCACGAAGTGCACTGGCTGGAATACGTGCCGGTGGCCGCCATGAAGCTGTTCCTGCACCCGCTGCTGGTGGCGCTGGTAGGTGCCGGCGCCATCCGCCTGGGCGTGCCGCTGGATAAATTTGCCCTGACCGTGCTGGTGCTGCTGGCGGCCCTGCCCAGCGCCAGCAACGTGTCGCTGTTGGCCGAGCGCTTTGGCGCCGACAACGGGCGCATCGCCCGCATCATCCTGGTCTCCACCGCTGCGGCCTTCTTCACCTTTTCGGGTGCGGTGGCGCTGATGACGGGCAAGTAATTGCTATTGAATTGGTAGCTGCTTGTGCAGGTATGGCGGGAGCTGCATGCCATTTTCATGCCCCATCGCCCCGATAGTCCCTGCATTCCTGGTGGCATCCCTGGGCTGGGCACAATAGGCCCATGCAATTCGTATCGACCGTTTTCTCCGCCCTCGTCCGCACCGCCTTCAAGCTGTTGCTGTTGGCCGCTGCGCTGGTGTTCATCCTGAGCCTGCTGTGCGTGGCCCTGGTGAGCGTAGTCGTGGTCTTGCTCAAGGCCCTGATCACCGGCCGCAAGCCCGCTTTGGTGACCACCTTCACGCGCTTTCGGCAGGCGTCCCAACAGTTTCGCAGCGGCGAATGGTCGGCCCGTGTGGGTGCGGGGTTTGGCCGGCCGGCGGCCGGTGATGTGATGGATGTGCAGGCCCATGAGGTGCGCAACGATCCGGGGCTGCCCTATGGCTCTTCACAAGACAAGCCTTGAAGTTTTGATGCAAGGTGAGGTAGGTGCGTGCTATTGAATTTGTAGCTGCTTGCGCACGTTTTGCTTGGGCTGGAGGCTAATTTGAATTGGTAATTGCCGGTTTTAGCCTGATTTTAGGGACGGATTGGGAGGAGTCGTAGAACTCTGCTTCAGACTGATAGCGGCCTTCTACTCGTCGCTTGAGCTGCGCCAGTTAATTCCGCCTGCAGCCTCCTCTTCGCGACGAGCAGAATTTCGCACCGAAGCTTCCTGCCAATTCTTGTCACCGAGCTTGTGCAGGCGGATGAATTTCGCTGCGCTATCAGGGTGCCAGTGTTGAAACCGAGGGTAGAAAGGCTGTGGCTTCGGACTCAAGATAGGTGCGACGCAAATGCTGTTCAGGGTATACATAAAAAATACCGCGTTCTTTGACTGCCACATATTGAGTACCGACTTCTGCAAAATACGCTCATCACCAATTGGCACCGCGAAGAAAACCAACTGCAACGTAGGGCATGGTCTCCCCGTCAGAATAGCTTCACGCAGTGCGTATGCACGCTTTCGCTCATTGCATTCTGCTAAGTAGCACCCGAGGGCCTTGGCCCAATACAAATGCATCTCCAACATTACTGATCGCCAACGTGAGTTGCTGAATAGCTTCGGCAAATAGGCTAACCCACCATCGACCTTGCGCATAGCTACAGACTGGATACGTTCATTGAACTCGTCCCATGCTCTATCCGCTGGCTGCGTGCGCGCGTTGTTACACGACTGACAAAGCGATGGCCGGTACTTCACCTTCGTAGAGTTAGGGCCCTGAATCTTGATCGGCGCTTGATTTGCTGGCGTCATTGCAAAGCCGCCGTTTCCCCAGTTGAACCGAAGATCGCTTGCCTTCACAAAGTGTTCAGCACTATCGGCAACTTCGCCGCAAATCCAGCAGCGACCTTCGCAAAGCCAAGGGTTAACTTCAAACTGGTCTACGGACACTATTCGCTCCGATCAATGTCATCTTTTTTATTGGGAATTACTTGCGTCAAAATCAAGGTCCGCTTCCGCCGCAATTCTGTCGGTCACTCCAGAGCTTGCCTATCCCCTGAACGGGTGATTTTGAGAGCCGAAGGCCAAGGATTCCACTGCAACTCCAGCAGCCCTGCCCACGCCGGTGGCGTGACATCTCTTTGCGCCCAAGGCCCTCGACAAGCGCAGGGCGAACGGAGGGGCGTATCAGGGCGAATGGATTAGCTATCAAAACAATAGCTGTTCACGCACATCCCATAAGCGCTACAGCCTTAAAGCACGCTCAAAACTTACTTGCGCGCCAGATACACCCCGAAGACGGTCAGACCCATGCCCAGCAGCGCCGTGCCAGTAAAAGTTTCGCCAAACAGGGCCCAGGCAAACACCGCAGTGCAGGGGGGCACCAGGTAGAACAGGCTAGCGGTGTTGACGGCGTTGCTGTGGCGGATCAGCCAGTTGAGCAGGCTCACGGCGCCCAGCGACAGCACCAGCACCAGCCAGCCCAGCGCAAACACGAACTCGCCGGTCCAGTCGACATGAAAACTCTCCGTACCCCAGGCCACCAGTCCGGTGAGCACGGCGGTGGGCACAAACTGCGCCACGGCGCCGGTGCGCCAGTCGAATTGAGGGCAAAAGCGCTTCTGGTACAGCGTGCCCGCGGTGATGGCCAGCAGGGCCACCACGGCGGGCAGCAGCGCCGCCAGGCCAAAGCCGGCGCCCATCTTGTTCATCACCACCAGGCCCACGCCCAGCAGGCCCAGCAGCAGGCCCAGCCATTGGCGGCGCAGCACGGTTTCACCGAGCAGGTAGCCGGCACCCACCGCGGTCAGCAATGGCTGCACGCCCACAACCAGGCTGGTCACGCCGGCCGGCAGGCCGTGCGCGATGGCGATGAACACGCCGCCCAGGTACACGCCGTGCAGCAGTAGGCCGGCCGTGCCGATGTGCAGCCACTCCAGGCCCGTGGTGGGCCACGGTGCGCGCGAGGCCAGCGCAATCACGGCCATGCAGGCGATGACCAGCAGGTAGCGGATCAGCAGGAAGGTCAGCGGCTCGGTGTGCGGCAGCCCCAGCCGCGCGCCGATGAAACCGGTGGACCACAGCAGGACAAAGAACAGCGCAAACGCGCGGGGGGAGCGAAGGGGCATGGTCGGTGGGCTCGGTTATTTTTGGGGGAGAGGGGCGTCAAATGGCCAAAGGGTCCACATCCATGGCCCAGCGGATCAGGCCCTTGCATTCGGGCAGGCTGCGGGTGGCGTGCAGCACGCTTTGCCAGGCGGTCAGGAACTGTTGCAGCGCGGCGCGCGAGGGGCTTTCCACCAGCATCTGCGCGCGCTCCACATTGGCCACGCGCTGGATGCTCATGGGCACGGCGGGGTACAGCGTGATCTGTTCCAGCACCGCGCCCCAGCCGTCCCACTGCGCCATCTCGGTCTGCGCGCAGACGCGGGCCGCATTCAAAAACGCCTGGGCCGCCTCCTGCGTGCGCGCATCGGCGCGCACCAGGGCCTGGGCGCAGAACGGTGGCATGCCGGCCTGTGTGCGCTCTTCGAGTTGCTGCTTGGCAAAGGCCGGGTAGTCGTAGGTCTTGAGCGCGGCGTACAGCGGGTGCGCGGGCTGGAAGGTCTGCACCCAGACCTCGCTGTGCGCGCCCAGTGCGGCGTCGCGGCCCGAGCGGCCGGCGGCCTGCATCAGCAGTGCAAACAGGCGCTCTGGCGCACGGAAGTCGCTGCTGAACAGTGCGCCGTCGGGGTTGACCGCCGCCACCAGCGTGATGCGGCGAAAGTCGTGGCCCTTGGCGATCATTTGCGTGCCGACCAGCACGTCCACATCGCCGGCGTGCACGGCGGCCAGTTGTTCTTCCAGCGCGCCCTTGAGGCGCGTGGTGTCGGCGTCGATGCGGGCAATGCGCAGCGGTGCACCTTGAGGAAACTCATCACTGATGGAGTTGGGTCGGCGCACATCGGCCAGCAGTTCGGCCAGGTGTTCCTCCAACTGTTCGGTGCCGCGGCCGATGGGCGCGATGTCGGGGTTGCCGCAGTCGGGGCAGGCGCGCGGCACGCGTTCGGTGAAGCCACAGTGGTGGCAGCGCAGCGTGCGGTCGATCTTGTGGAACACGCGGAAGGCGCTGCAGTGCGGGCAGGCGCTTTTCCAGCCGCAGTCACCGCAGTGCAGCACCGGGGCGTAGCCGCGCCGGTTCAGAAACACCAGGCACTGCTCGCCGCGCGCCACGCGTTCGCGGATCGCGTCCAGCAGCGGCAGCGAGAACACCGCGCGCCGGGGCTGGTGGTTCATGTCCACGCGCCGCACGAGAGGGAGGCCACCTGCGGTGCCGGGCAGCTGGCCGGTCTGGCCGATGCGGCTGGGCATGTGCAGGCGCACATAGCGCCCGCCTTCTGCGGCCGGGCGGCTGTGGTGCCAGCTTTCCAGCGAGGGCGTGGCCGAGCCCAAGATGACCTTGGCGCCTTCCAGCCGGCCGCGGTAGACGGCCAGGTCGCGCGCCGAATAGCGCGCGCCTTCGCTGCTTTTGTAGCTGGGGTCGTGTTCTTCGTCGACGACGATGAGCTTGAGCCTGGGCAGCGAGGCAAACACCGCCATGCGCGTGCCCAGCACAATGCGCGCCGTGCCGCTGTGTGCGGCCAGCCAGGCCTTGAGGCGCTGCGGGTTGGTCATGCCGCTGTGCATGGAGACCACGGCCTGCGCACCATACAGCGGCGCAAAGCGTTCCATGAAGCGCGCCTCCAGTTGCGGCGTGAGGTTGATCTCGGGCACCATGACCAGCGCCTGCGCGTCGGGGTCTTGCGCCAGCAGGGTTTGCACGCAGTGCAGGTAGACCTCGGTCTTGCCGCTGCCAGTGGCGCCATAGAGCAGGAAGGGGCCGCTCTGTGCCTCGATCTGCGCCACGGCGGCGGCCTGTTCCGGCGTCAGTGCGGGGATGGGTGCGGCGGTGGCGTCTGGCGCCGTGTCGGCCTTGGGGCGCTTGAGGCGGCGCGCCATTTGCTGCGGCGTCAGTTCGCGCAACTGGGGTGGCAGGGCGGCCAGCGCCACCTCGCCGACCGAGCGCTGGTAGTAGCCGGCGGCAAAGCCCAGCAATTGCTGCCACGCAGCATTCAGCGGGACGATGCCCTCCAGCACGCCGGCCACGGCCCGGACCTTGGCCGGGTCAAATTCACCCGTGGCCTCGGCCGCGTTGCCGTCCCACACCACGCCCAGGGTTTCGCGCGTGCCCAGCGGCACCCGCACCAAGGTGCCGGCCGGTAGTGGTTGCGCACTTTGGTAGGTCAGCACCGGCCCCAGCGCAGCGTGCGCGGGGGTCTGGACCAGAACATTGAGCCAGTGGGTCATGCGCCGATGTCGGGTTTTCCCGGAGAGGGGTTTTGCTGAATGCGCACTTGGGGTAATTTATTGATGTGAACTTGCGAAATCAGCTTTAAGTGCTTGATTCCAAAGAACTTTACACAACATTCAAAGAAACTGTGGATAACTTTGTTGATATATTGCCCTGAGCCTTGCCAAAGCCTTAGAAATCAAGGCTTTCGCTGGAATGCCCAGAAAAAAAGCAAAGTTCAAAATCCTTATAAATCAAGCACTTACAAGCGCTATGGCTTTTGTAGCGCGTATCCCCCATTTGGGGGAGGCATGCTGCTCCGCACCACCAATTTTGTGCATAAGTAACAACCGATGGGCGGATAGCGCTGTCCAACTGTGCTAGGGCTTGCGAGGGCTTTTAGGCCCGCAAGGCCCTGGAATGGCGGTGCACGGCTTCCACCAAGGCCGCCACATGCTCGGGCGGCGTGTACTGGCTGATGCCGTGGCCGAGGTTGAAGATGTGTGTGGGGCCGGTGCCCGCACCTTGGTGGGGCGTGCCAAAGCTATCCAGCACCTTGGCCACTTCGGCCTGGATCGCGGCCGGCGGGGCAAACAGCACATTCGGGTCGATATTGCCTTGCAGCGCCTTGCCGGGGCCGTTGGCAGACCCGCCGACCAGTGCGCGGGCCTGGCCCAGGTTCACCGTCCAGTCCAGGCCCAGCACGTCGCAGTCCAACGCCGCCATTTCCGACAGCCACAGGCCGCCGCCCTTGGTAAACACAATGCGCGGAATGGTCTCGCCATTCGGGCCGGTGCGCTTCAGCTGCGCCAGTACGCGTGCCGTGTAGGCCATGCTGAAGGTCTGGAACGCGCCGTCGGCCAGCACGCCGCCCCAGCTGTCAAAAATCATCACGGCCTGGGCGCCGGCGGCTATCTGGGCGTTCAGGTAGGCGGCCACCGAGTCGGCGTTGATGGCCAGCATCCGGTGCATCAGGTCCGGGCGGCTGTACAGCATGCTCTTGACCAGGCGGTAGTCGTCACTGCCAGCGCCTTCGACCATGTAGCAGGCCAGCGTCCAGGGGCTGCCCGAGAAGCCGATCAGCGGCACGCGGCCCTTGCCGTCCTGCACCAGCGCCTTGCGGATGCTGGAGACGGCGTCAAACACATAGCGCAGCTTGTCCATGTCCGGCACGGCCAGTTGGGCCACCGCCGTTTCGTCGCGCACGGGGCTGGCAAAGCGCGGGCCTTCGCCCTGGGCGAACGACAGGCCCAGGCCCATGGCGTCGGGGATGGTCAGGATGTCGCTGAACAGGATGGCCGCGTCCAGCGGGTAGCGGTCCAGCGGCTGCAGCGTGACTTCGGTGGCGTAGTCGGTGTTGGTGGCCAGGCCCATGAAGCTGCCGGCCTTGGCGCGCGTGGCCACGTATTCGGGCAGGTAGCGCCCGGCCTGGCGCATCAGCCACACGGGGGTGTGGTCGGTGGCCTGGCGCAGGCAGGCACGCAAAAACGTGGCGTTGTGCAGGCCGGAAAAGGTGGATTCGGAGGGAGCGGCCGCAAGGGCGGCGGATTGCGTTGCGTTCATCCCCCGATTGTCGCAGCTTGATACAAAGTGAATAGTCGCCCTGTCAGGGGGCTATGGTAGGCTGGACACCATGTTGTTCAAGGCTTGGCCCAATGCGCGAAAAGCGCGTCCGGTCGACACCGGTGCGCTGGTGGTCGCGACCGGGCATCGACGTTTCCTGCGATCCGCAGTCCAGACCCCCGCGCGCCTGAATCTGGCGGGGCATATCCGCGAAGTGCGTCTGCTCGACATCTCCTTGCAGGGCGCGCTGGTGGAGGCCCCGGCGGGCATGCTGGGGGCCGTCGGCACGCGTGGGCGCTTGCGCCTGGCGCTGTTGCCCACGGCCATCATCGCCATGGACGTGGTCGTGGCGCGCACCCAGGGGCATAGCCTGGGTCTGCGCTGCGTGCACATCGACATCGACAGCATCACCCACCTGCGCCAACTGGTCGAACGCAATTGCGACGATCCGCTGTTGCTGGGCCGGGATCTGGCGCGGCTGATCGGCCACGCCTGATTCCTAGGCTGTCACGGTGCGGCGGTGGTCCACCATCAGGCAGCGGTTTTCCACCACCAGCAGGCCGGCGGCACGCGCTTGGGCCGTCGCGGCGTCGTGGGCAATGCCCAGTTGCAGCCAGATTGCCTGCGCACCGATGGTGATGGCGTCGTCCACCACGGGTGGCACATCGGCGCTGTTGCGAAACACGTTGACTAGCTCGATGCGGTGTTCGCGTGCCGCCTCGGCCAGTGTGGGATAGGCTTTTTCGCCGAGGATTTCCGCCGCGTTGGGGTTGATGGGCACGATGCGCCAGCCGTGTGCCTGCATGTACTGGCTGACGCGGAAACTGTCGCGGTGGGCTTTGGGCGACAGACCCACCACGGCCACGGTGCGGTAGTTGCCAAGAATGTGCGCTACGGCCTGCTGTTCCGTCATAGGGTGGACAGCGCGCTGCGCAATTCCTGCACGCTCAGTATCTCGGACAGCACCACAGGCGCGCGGCCGTTCTGGTACAGCACGTAAACCGGCACGCCGCTGCGGCCCAGTGCCGTCAGGGCTTCGGTGATGGCCGGGTCGCGCCGCGTCCAGTCGGCGCGCAGCAGCGTCACCTGGTGCGTGGCAAAGTCGGCCAGCACATCGGCATGGCCCAGCGTGGTGGCCTTGTTGACCTGGCAGGTGATGCACCAGGCGGCAGTGAAATCCACAAACACCGGTTTGCCGGTGGCCAGTTCGGCCTGCACGCGCCCGGGCGCCCAAGCCTGCCAGGGGTTGCCCGCCTCGCTGCCAGCCGTAACCGGGCCAGGGGCTTCCATTTTGAAGATATTTGGGCCTGTAGCCAGCACCAGTAGCGCGCATGCAGCTATTGAAATGATAGTGAATACGGTGCGGCTGCGACCCGACAGACCGAGCGCCCAGACCAGCATGGCCAGTGCCAGCAGCAGCGCCAGCAGGCTGGCCGTGCCGTTGATGCCGCTCAGGTGGCCCAGCACCCACAGCAGCCAGACCACGGTGGCGGCCATGGGGAAGGCCATGAAGTGGCGCAGGTGTTCCATCCAGGCGCCGGGGCGCGGCATCCAGCGGCCCAGGGCCGGCAGCCAGCTTGCCGCCAGGTAGGGCGCCGCCAGGCCCAGGCCCAGCGCTGCAAAAATGCCCAGCGCCTGCGTGGCGGGCAGGGTGATGGCATAGCCCAGCGAGGCACCCATGAAGGGTGCGGTGCAGGGCGAGGCAATCGCCACCGCCAGCACGCCCGACAAAAACGCGTCGCCCAGCGGATGGCGCAGCTGCAGGCTGGCCAGGCCGGAGGGCAACAGGTGACCGACCTCCAGCCAGCCGGCCAGGTTCATCGCCAACAGCGTGAACAGCAGCGCCAGCGTGGCAATCACGGCGGGCGACTGCAGCTGGAAGCCCCAGCCCAGTTGCTCGCCGCCGGCGCGCAGGCCCAGCATCAGCGCCCCCAGCGCCATGAAGGACAGCACCACCCCGGCGGTATAGGCCAGGCCCTGGCCCCGGCGTGAAGCCTGTGCGCCCGGGGTGGCAAAACCCAGTACCTTGATGGCCAGCACCGGAAACACGCAGGGCATGAGGTTCAGGATCAGCCCGCCCAAGAGCGCGGCGGCCAGGCTCCAGAGCCAGCCGCCCTGCGGTGCGGTGGCGGGGCCTTGCAGGGCGCGGTTGCTGTCCAGTGCTACCTGCAGCGCCGGGGAGACCGTGGCGCGCGCGGCCAGCGCGGGCCAGGTGCCGGCGACGTCCGCCTGCACCTGCAGGCTTTGCGCGCCCAGTGCCAGCACCACCGGCAGGGTGGTGGGGCTGCTGCTGCGCTGGCCGGAGAGCGGCAGGCGTGCTGTCCACACGCCGTCTTGCCAGCCCTGGGTGCCGGCCTGGGCGGCGGCGCCCGTGCGTACCGCGTCGGTGGCAGCGGGCAGGGCCGCGGTTTCCAGCACCTCGGGGGATTCGGCGTAGGCGTTCAGCGCCTGGCCCTGCCAAGCGGCGGGCAGGCCGGCCACGCGCAGCGTCAGCGCCTGGCCGTCGACCTGTGCGCGTGCGCTGCCACGGTGGGGCTGGGGGGCGGAGCCTTGGGCGGCGGCAAAGTCGGCCTGGTGCAGGGCGGTGGAACCCTGCAGCGGCAGGCGCAGCACAAAGTTGCCTTCTTGCGGAATGCACTCCTGGCGGCACACCAGCCAGGTGGCGGCGAGCCGGATGTCCAGTTCCCGGGCCAGTGCCGACGGGTGGAAGGCGGGGGTGATGGTCAGCGGCACGGGCAGCAGCACCGTGCCCTCGTAGCCCAGGTTGGCCAGGTTGCCGATGGCGATGCGCCGGGGCGTGGGCCAGGCGATGTCGCCGGCCTGCACGCCTTCGGGCAGAGTCCACTGCAATTGGGTGGGCAGGCCGGAGTCGCCGGGGTTCTTCCAGTAGGTGTGCCAGTGTGGCTGGTGTGCCAGCTGCAGGCCCACCCACACGGTTTTGCCGGGGGCTACTCCGTCGGGCGCCTGGGCCACCAGCTCGGCGCGCACCTGCTCGGTCTGCACCACGGCGCCGCCAGTGCCCGCCTTTTGGGCATCAAAAAGGCCGGTAGCCAAGGCGGGTATTGCGCAAGTAGCTATTAAAAAGAGAGCGACTCGGCGGCTCGTCGGATGCCGCAGCAGGGAAACAAAAGTCTGGGTCATGGCAGGGTGGGAGCGGGGCGGGGGGCCAAAGTTCCGAAAGAGGCTGGCAGACAGGCTAGCCGGGGCGGCCTGATTCAGGCACCATTGTCCGATCTTTCCTCTCTCTTCACTCCGGGAGCGCCGTATGCCGTTCTTGAAAACCCTGCGGACCCTCACCATGGCGCTGGCCGCCCTGCCATTTGCGGCGCAGGCCGGCGATGCCGGCACGCTGTACACGCAGCTCAGCACCAATGGCGTCGGCATCGGTTATGCGAAATCGGTCAGCGAGGACTGGGCGCTGCGCGGGCAGTACAACTTCTACAGGCGTACCTATTCCGACTCGATCGGTGACTTTGGCGCCAATGCCACTTTGGATGTGGTCCTAGACATGAGCTCGCTGCAGTTGCTGGGCGACTGGTATCCCGGTTCCAGCGGCTTGCGCCTGACGGGCGGGCTGGTGCTCAACAACAACCGGATCACTGCGGTGGGCGTGGGCACGGTAAACGGCAAGGTGGGCGCCACGGTCAATGGCGAAATCAAGATGAGCGACAGCGTTGCGCCCTACCTGGGGATTGGCTATGCCAGCAAACCCCAGACCGCCAAAGGGTGGGGCCTCAATTTCGACCTGGGCGTGATGTTCCAGAGTCCCAAATCCAGCCTGTCGGCAACCGGGCCCGGTGTGACCCAGGCCGACGTGGACGCGCAAAACGCCAAGGTGCAGGTCGAAGCCGACAAGCTCAAGACCATGCCGGTGATTGGCATCGGCCTGAGCTATTCCTTTTAGAACTTGTAGCCCACGCCCAGCGAGAACACGTTGGAGGTGCCCTTGAGGGTGGCCGTGCCGGCGGAGTTGGTCACGTCGTCGTACTTGTTCCAATCGTAGCCCAGTTGCAGGTAGATGTTTTTGTCCACCAGGGTGCGCACCCCCAGGCCGTATCCCAGGCCGGTCAGGGTCTTGGAGTCTTCCACACCCGTGGCCTGCGTGGTGGCCACGCCGGTGGCGCTGAGCGCTGAGACCTTGCCGTACAGCAGGGTGGTGTCGGTCAGCGCATAGCTAGGGGTGAGGTCAAACGAGCTGCGGTTCTTGGTAGTGAAGTCCACCCCCAAGGTGGCATTGGAGCCGGCGTTGAGCGTGCCAAAGCTGGCCGTGGCGCCCAGGCCCAGGGCGAACTGGTTGCCCAGGGGCAGGGTGTACATGAGTTGCAGGCCAGTCCCGGTGCTGTTGCTGCTGTCGGACAGGGACAGCGCCTCGGTGGTGGAGCGCGTCATTTCCGCGTTCAGGCCGATGCTGAAGCCCTCAAACGCCTTGAGTTGCGCAAAGGCGCCGGTGGTGGCCAGCGCCAGACTGGCGGCGAGCAGGACTTTTTTTCTCATACGGCACTCCTTGGCAGCGGGCAAACCGAACGCAAACCGAGAAACCAGTATAGGCATTTGCCAGTGGTTCGCCTAGCCGCCAAGCACTGGATCAACCGGGGGTTTACGGTAAAACTTTGTATCTCAACCGCGCGGTGCAAACACCGCCGGCAGCTTTTTGGGCGCCCGAATGCGCAGCTGCTTGTGGATGCTTTCGCGGCCGAACACCACTTCTATATCGGCCACTGCCACGCCAAACAAAGGGGCCAGAAAGCGCACCATGTGGTCGGTGGCGCGGCCATCTTTGGGGGCGGCCGTGACGCTGACCTTGAGCTGGGTGCCCTTGGGCTTGCCGATGGCGTCCTTGCTGGCAGCGGGCTTGCCCAGGATGTTGACGACCAGCACCTCGCCCTCCCAGGCAAAAAAGGAGTCGCCGGTGGCGTTGCGGGGCGGTGCTGCAGACATGCTGCGGATAATAGGGCCATGCCACCCCGCATCGTCCTGTCCACGCTCAACGCCAAGTACCTCCACGCGTCGCTGGGCCTGCGCTACCTGCAGGCGAACATGGCGCGCCATGGCGGCGAAGACCTGCATGCCTGCACGGTGCTGCAGGAGTTCACCATCCAGCGGCCCGCGCAGCAGGTGGTGGACGCGCTGCTGGCCACCTTGGGCCCGACCGATGGTGCACCGGTGCAGATCGTGGGCCTGGGCGTGTACATCTGGAACGTGCAGCAGACCACCGAGGTCGTGCGCCTGCTCAAAAGCCAGCGCCCCAGCGTGAAGGTGGTGCTGGGTGGGCCCGAGGTCAGCCACGAGCTGGAAGGCCAGGCCATCGTGGCGCTGGCCGACCACGTGATCACCGGCTGGGGTGACGTGAGCTTTCCCGCGCTGTGCCGTGCGCTGGTGCATGGGCCGCGTCCGCTCATGAAAGTCATGGCCGGCGTGCAGCCGCCGCTGGACGAGATCGCCCTGCCCTACCACCTGTACAGCGATGCCGACCTGGCGCACCGGGTGCTGTATGTCGAGGCCTCGCGTGGCTGTCCGTTCAAGTGCGCGTTCTGTCTCAGTGCGCTGGACAAGACGGCCTGGGCGTTCGAGCTGGATGCCTTTCTGGGCGCACTGGACACGCTGTACCAACGGGGCGCGCGCACCTTCAAATTTGTTGACCGCACCTTCAACCTCAAGATCGACGCCTCGGCGCGCATCCTGCAGTTCTTTCTGGACCGGCTGGCCGCAGCGCCCGCCGAGCCGCTGTTCCTGCACTTCGAGGTGGTGCCCGACCATTTGCCAGAACGGCTGCGCGAACTGATTGCCCGGTTCCCCGCCGGTGTGCTGCAGTTCGAGATCGGCATCCAGAGCTTCAACCCGGACGTGCAGCAGGCCATCGCGCGGCGCCAGGACAACGCCAAGACCGAAACCCATCTGCACTGGTTGCGCCAGCACAGCCACGCGCACCTGCACACCGACCTGATCTTCGGCCTGCCCGGGGAGGACTGGCACAGCTTCGCCCAGGGTTTTGACCGCCTGCACGCCCTGGGACCGCATGAAATCCAGCTCGGCATCCTCAAGCGCCTGCGCGGTACGCCGCTGGCCCAGCAAAGCCTGCCGGGTACGGCGGCCGCGCACGGCATGGTGTATGCCGCCCAGCCGCCCTACACCGTGTGTGAGACCGACGCGGTGACGGCCGACGAACTGCAGTCCTTCACGCGGCTGGCGCGCTACTGGGATTTGGTGGCCAACTCGGGACGCTTTGCGCGCACGCTGGCGCTGCTGCTGCAGGGGCCCTCGGCGTTTGCGGCCTTTGCACAGTGGTCGCAGTGGCTGTGGGCGCGCACGGGCCAGACGCAAGGGCTGACGCCCGAACAACTGGTGGACCATTTGTTCGACTACCTGACCGACGTGCGGCGGTTGTCGCCCGAAGCGGCGCGCAGCGCCTTGCTGGCGGACTATGTGGGCAGCGGTGCACGCGCCCAGCCGCGCGCGCTGCAGGGCCGCTTGCCGCGCATGGCC
>JACXTT010006654.1_pt1 | contig 16459 bp, 24 predicted proteins | sample 9270951 | NCBI WGS metagenome assembly JACXTT01 (sample SAMN15532306, study PRJNA645909) | rock metagenome | isolation source: weathered quartz diorite | place: Puerto Rico | collected 2017-06-21 | reverse complement strand
GGGTTGGGGGGTTGGGGAAAAAGAACCGGACGGTTGGGGCTACGATTTAGGGGCGGGATTGGCCAACGGCAAGGAGGCTTCAAGCGGAATGCGAGGCCTATCAAATTTTCGCGTTCTCGCTAGTGGAAGTACTGGTTGGGTTCTTTATATCGAAGCGCGCCCATGCACAGGACGACGATGACTCGTGAATCGAGGACCGGGGGTGTACAAGGTACAGTCCGGTTAAGTCTTAGACTCGATTCCAGCGGGCATGCTGAAGAAATCAAAGTAGAAAAGGGGTTGGGATTTGGCTTGGACGAAGAAGCTCTGAAAGCAGTGTCTCAATGGCAGTTCGCACCGCCAACTCAAGAATGCCGGGACTTGCGATTTTATTTCGACGTCAACTTTTCTTTTCGATGACGTTCCACTCGGATGACCTTTGCGAGCGATACCTACATGAAACGTAACTCCGCTAAACAAAAGCTGCGCCGCTTGAACTGTGCCGGTTTTGCGCTGCAACTCCAGCCGGAAACAACCAAGACGAACCAAATGCAGAACCCCGAAATTCCAAGTCTTTATTGATTCTCTCGGTTTAGGTTGGTTCCCATCAGCCTCGATTTTGCACTATAAACCAAAAGTCCGAAATCCAGATCGCCTCCGGTGCTCTTTCACAGCGTATTGGTTTATATCGGCACGTCGTGGCTCGCACTTTCCGAAGTCGAGCGCCGGCGCTTATCGTAAATCTGCGTCGTTGTGATGTGGCGGTGGCCGAGGAGATCTTGTACCTTCAAATGTCCACCGCGTTATCGCTTCCCTGCCTCCAATAAAGTTTGCGAATTTGCATATTCTGTCGATTCGCCCAGCCAACGTCCTGGTGAAAATCTTGAACTCGCACACGACCAATCGGCGTCGCGCTGATGATAATAAACGTAAGAATTTCAGCATCCTGAGATCGTCGGCTGTGGATCCTCACGCTTCGATACCTTTATGATCGGTGTTCATCTATAAGAAAATCAGGATGCTACCGACAGAGAGATCGCAAATGTCGTAGTTATTTCCAGTTTTTATTTCGACTTGTTCTCGGCAATTTCGATCCGACTTACCCCTTCGATGCGGATGAAATCATCCGAAACCATGCTTACATCTATTGTAAATAAAAGAGTTGTGAGGAAAGAAGTGTATTTAACAGTATTGACCGTATTGCTTTGTGTATTGACCAGTGTATTGACCTGCCAGTGACCTAAGTGGGGTGCGGGGAGAGTTGGGGTGTTGTCCTTACATCTCTATACTGGGCTCATTCGCCGGAAAGCCGAGGACGGGCATTAAAGACAGGAGAAAAAGAATGGTTGCAAAAGAGGCAGCAACAAAGAAAGAAGTGAAGGAACCACGAGATCTAAGACTGCGCAAGCAACACTTCCCGGAAGCGGACAAGCTTGTTTTCGACACCAGTAAGCGAGGTTTCGTGCCACTCGCGATTATCATGAGGAAGTTACTCCGATATCTTTCTGCTCCCCAATTGCGTGTTCTCATTTACCTTCAGACGCGCTGTAGCAGGTACTTCATCTGGTATCCAACACTCGAAGAGATTGTGTATGACCTCGGGCTTGCTGGAAGGCGAAACTTGACGCCTCATCTCAAAGAACTTGAGAGGAAACAATTCATCTCGACCGCTACCGCAGGCGGCAAGAAATACTTCTTGGTACACGACCCGCGCGTCGCGATTCACAAAATGCTTTCAATAGGGGAAATCGACGAGTCCGGTCTAGCTGAAATAAACGATGTTCTGCAAGATCTCAACCAGGACGAAATCCCGTACAAACCCGGTATCACTAAAACGCATGGCGGCCCAGCCCACAAGAAATGACGAATTTAGTAGACCGAGGAACGTCACCGATGAGCGGCAACTCGTCGGTGAAATTCAAACCTCGGGGAAGGGAGGAACTGTGAAAGCTACCCACAGCCGTTTCACAATTGTGATGATGATCCAATCCAGCCAAGGATTGTGCATCTTGATCTGGATATATACCTGACGTTCCCAGCGGATGGCCGCGAACAGCGGCCTCCACTATTCTACCAAAGAAGTCTAAATGTATTATGTGCCGCACAACTCAGTCCAACAGGAGCCACTCAATGAAGCCGAGAACTACTCCAAGAACCCTATACAGCACTCCGAATCCTGAACTAGGAGTCTCCGAGTACTACTGCATTTTTGCACAAATCCTTCCATCTGCAACTGACCCGGTACGGCGTTGGGTCGTAGAGGAAACACACGGATACTGGGATGATGCAGCGAAAAAGGCAGTCAACAGCGTCCAGACATTGAGCCCGATGGACCCCGAGCACTGCGTTTCGTTGCACGAAGCCTTCACACGGATTGATGAGTAAACGTCCGTAAGAGCAGAAGACGGTTACAAATACCTTTGCGAACTCGACCCATATACCGGCAAGACCACGATGACGGAATTAGCCTAGATCGCGCCGGAAGCCCACGCGGTTGCCAGCCAGGTTTTCTTGCGCGGATGCTGCAAGCTTTCCTTTTTCGTTCGACCCATCAAGACACGCTTTAAATGCCGTTTCCTTACCATGTTTGGTGTGTGGCGCACGTTCGTTAAGTCGACCTCTTTGGATCATTCATCGGGCTCAATTCATTTGTATGAGACGACTTCGTCGCTTGACTAAAGTCCGAGCTGCGGATGCGCGTAGGCCCTTTTGTGGTCGTGTACAGCGAATGACCCGTGCGGGGTTGCAATTTCACCGGCTGCGACTCGGTCATATCGGCACGCCGTGGCTTGCACTCTCGGAGGTACTCCGTCGGCGTTTGTCGTAAATCTGCGTCGTCGTTATGTGTCGGTGGCCGAGCAAGTCTTGAACTTTCCGGATATCCACGCCGGCATCTAATAATAATGTTGCCGTCGTCGCCCGGAGCGAATGCGGCGTATAGACGCACCGCAGCGAGCACATTCGGAGGAGGCGTGAGCGCAATGCCACAAGCGGACGACACAGTTTGGAAGGACCTGATAGTGTCGCTCTTTTCGGTGAATAGCTATCCATTACAGAGGACGTGGGACATCGCTGATGAATTGAACCGGGAAGGTCTCTTTGACCCAACAAATTTAGGAAAATGGAACGTCGAGGAAATAGCAAAGCGTTTATTGCGAGCTGGGTACTCTCGTTGCCTTTTGAGGTTTTCTTACTTTGACCGTCACGAATAATGCAAGAAGTCCGATGCCCAAAAGTGCCAAACTAGCGGGCTCAGGGATCGCAGTTACGTTTACGTCCGACGCAAAAAAGACTCGTGCAGGTGCGGTGCCTAGCGGAAAAAGAACATTCGTCATCTCTGCCGCAGGGTCGTCAATGTTGGCGATTTGGGGTTGAGCTCGCTCGGGCTGCAGGTTTGAGGGAAGGTGTCGAAAGAAATCATCAAATTTTTCTGGATGATGGAGGCGCTGACGTGAAATCTTCAGTCGTTAATGGAACACTGCCATCAGATACCAGCAAGAAATCCAGCAAAGCGACCGGTCTTCCCTTTGGATCTACTGTGTGCGTTACGTCCATCACTAGGAAGTCACTGTATTTGTCTTCTGGCGACAAAGGCTCACGATACGGTATGAACTTGGCCACAAAGGCAGCGTTATCAGGAAATCTCAACCGGACAAGGTCTAACTCTATGTCCTCGGGATCTAGCTGCTCCTGACGAAAATCTAATAACTGATTTGGCGGATTCTGGAAGTCTATAATCTTCAATTCATCAGAAGTGATGGGTGTCGCTTGAGTTGGTGTGACCTCAAGCAACGTGGCGACGACACAGGCGCTGCACGTCAGAAACTGAGTCTTAGACACAACTCACCTCCTCGACAGGCAGGCAAATTGTCTACCTGCGCAGAATTGCTCGTTTCGTCTCAGATTGCGTTACATTCACAGTACTACAGCATAACTCCAACAAAACTTTCTATCGAGTTCTTCTCTACCGAGCCGCTGGATCTCTAAGTGGTTGGCAGCGGTCACTCAGTCACTACCCAAGCCAGGAAGTTCCATGTAGTTTGTCGTATTCCGAATACTGCCCCAGCGGCCGAAAAAACCGGTTTCACCTGGGCGACCGTTAGGCGTCATATCGGCACGTCATGGCTCGCGCTTTCTGATGTGCTTCGGCGGCGCTTGTCGTAAATCTGCGTTGTGGTGATGTGACGATGGCCCAAAAGATCCTGCACTTTCCGGATATCCACGCCGGCATCTAATAATAATGTTGCAGTCGTTGCCCGGAGCGAATGCGGCGTGTATATGCAGCGCACAGTAGGGGAGTGGTCGGAATCGATCTCTTCCTTTATAGAGCCGGGTAATTGTTGAAGATAACCTTCAATCAACAAATACATCGTGACCGGATTCATCGGCCGATCTGCTAATTTCTTGCTGCGGGCATTCAACCGCGGCCGGAAGAGGGGACCGCTGGTGATTCCCGTGGCCGCAATATATTCCGAGATCGCCTGCGCCGCCGCATAATGAAGCCCAATCGACCGGCGTTTGTCACCCTTTTCATGCAGGCGAATAGTAGCTTCATCGCCGTCCTGATGAAAATCGCTGACCTTTATCCTGCAGCCAGTCGAAAGTCGGATTCCCGAATACAGATACAGTTTCAAGATGGCGCGATCGCGGTATTCGAGAACGGAATCACCGGCTGGCATGCCCATGAGCTGTCGGGCGCGTGTCGCCGTAAGCGCCCGCGTCTCGTCGCGCGGGTCGGTAGACTCGCGGGCAATGAATTGTGCGTGTGCCGGATTCGGAACCGTGATCGGCAAGCGGAGTTCGGCCGCCGCCGCGCCGAGGTATTTATAAAAACTGGATAGCGATGAAATCCGGCGGTTTAGCGTTTTTGGTGCAGCATCCTTATTAATAAGGAAGTCACGGAAGGCCTGTACGTCCTTTATCGAGACGGTCAGGAGTTTCCAAGCGTCCCTCGGCCATCCCATCTGCATGAACCGTATAAACGCCACAACGTCTTCGCGGTATGCGCGTTGAGTGTGCGGACTGTTACGCCGTGTCACCCAACGCTCGAAGATTTCAGCAATCGAGACATAAAAACCTTCGACGCGCCGTTTAATGTCTGGCGTAAAACTTCCCGCCAAGATCGGCGGAAGCATGGAATCACTACTGGCTGCAGGAAGCAAATTGTCAGTGTTTGAATGCCGCAAGGAGGTGTGGATAACCTAACGTCTTTGTTTATGATAACAGATTTTATCTTGAATAGTCCAACGAGTAGATATCCCGATATCAGCGGGCCTACCGTTTCCCAGGTGGCTTACCAGAAGAAAGACTTTGCAGGAGATCACGTATTGCGTCTATCCGCCTGGTAGCGTATATGTCTCGAACGAGATTTACCGTGGCTTCTTTCTTAGGATTCGTTGGATCGGGGATGATGAGGTTGACTGCCCCCACTGTCTGACCGAGTGCCTGCGTTCTTGATTTCAGAATTACATGGTCGCGATCGCCCAGACGTACCTCATTGAGTGAGGTTTCAAATGTGTTGAAGTTACACTGGCCTTCCGGCTCAAAACGGAGTGTGCGGGTGGTCAGCTGTAAAACTGCTGGATGAATTGAGGCGCTAAGGCCGCCATGATGGTGCTGTATCGATATACGTAGTGTAGCACCCGCCGTTAGAGCCTCCTGGGCTGTTCTCTTGAAATCATCAGGCTTATCCAGTTCGAAGTTGCTGACGGCAACGTCGGCTAGTACATCCTTATCTCGCATTCCCGTTTGAAAGTACTGATTCGCCAGCTCCAATACCAATTGATACTGTCCCTTTCTAAAAGAATCATGGATCTGACGGGAAAGAGTACTAACAGCCACCTCGTCCCACGGGAGCATCAGTGTAATCGTTTTTTCCACGTCCGGTTCGATCACTACCCGGTCAGAAATGTTTTTTCGGAAAGGTGCGCTCGCGATGACGGTTCTCTCCCCAACTGGCAGCCGCATCCGGTTCACATTCACTGCTTGCACAAGAACACCGTTGATTTCTAATTTCGCGTCTGGAGGATTTGTACTTACACTCAGGAATCCAAAAGCGGATTTGAGGACAGCGTTCAACGAGGTGGAGCCGTTTGGTGGAAGCTGAATGGAAGAGGAATACGATTGAAAATCCGGCTTGCGAACCTCCAGGGCGTGGGTACCGGGATCCAGATCGGGCATGGTGAGTTGCCCATCTGATCCAGCTTGGAATCGAGTTCCGTCAAGTAAGACTTCGGCCCCGGGGATCGTCGTCAAGCGCAATATCGATCTGGGTATCAGAGTTGAAAGGGCCGCCAAAGTTTTCGGCCCGGCACCTTTCGTTCTCAGGGTTGCCACCACATCCTTAGTGAGGGGATCCGAAACACCCCGATTTTTGATGGTATCCGCGAGGTCTCCATCTAATAACAAAGGACTGTGTATCAGCTTTTCGATGTCCGTCAGTTTTAACGGCGGATTTGCGGCGGGTCTGCTGGACTTCGGCGCCTGACCCAAGCCCGGCAAGTTGATCATCACGACGACCACAATAGCAACAACGGATAACCTAATAATCGTTTTCATTGACTCTCCAGGAGCAATCAACGTTCACTTCTGATCATTTTCCTCCGAGTATTTTCACTAGCTCTTCGACCTGTGTCCGCAACGTCTGTGCCTCGGAGTGCTGCGGATCGAGAGCAAGCGCCCTATTCAATGCATTAAGGGCGGCTTCATAATTTTTTGCAGCAATGAACTGCCGCGCTTGAGCGACCTGTCGAGATGTTTCCGCGCGATTTGCGTCCGCTTGCCGAATAGCCTCATCAGTTAGCTGTAGAAATGCAGTTTGTCTGTAAGCCGGAGGATGCAATTCAACGGTTTGCTGGAAATCCTTTCGGTCTTTCATCCGAACAATAATTCGATAAGCCTTTGGAAGAACTTCGCGTTTGAAAAACACACCATCTTTATCCGTCATACCTACTTTGACCTCATCGAGAAACACTTCCGCGCCTGACGCGCGAGGCTCAGTTGAGATCGTTACAGCCACTGGAATCGGCGTCATTTCGGCGTCGAGAATTCCTTTAGAAAACCAGCCAATTTCTACATCCTTCGCGAGTGGAGCGTAATCGGGACCCTTATATAAGGTGACGTGGCGAATTCCAGTTGGAAGGTGCTGCAGAGTGACACCATTCGGTAGCGTCGTAGCCTGGCTTACACCACCATCCAGGAGAACGGTTGCGCCCACGACATTAGATTGAATAACCAACGTATGTCCTTGCGATTGGAACCAAGAAAAAATACCCAACAAGAGCAACGCACCAGTGATACACGCCATAATCTTGAGCGAAACTCCTGATGTGCCCTTATGCCCCGTTAACTTGATTACCTGCGGAAAGAGTTCCTCATCTCGGAGTGGTGTGGTTGGCTGGTCATTCATAGGTTCACCGTGGGTGACGAGTCAGCAGAAGATGACGGTTCAGAACATTCACTGCACGAACAGCGGTTGATAAATCCGCTGCAACGTTTTCGATAACGCTTCGCTTAAATGAAACGCGAATTTTTTTGTCGCCCTCAGTTTGGACGGAGATCATAATTCGTTTTGATAAGGCGTAAGCAAAGTACAGAACGGAACCCAGGACAGCTGAAACGAAGAGAACTGGCCAAATGCTGTTGTATGCAGCTAGCCGGCCGTAATCGGCACCAGCCGACCGCTCGATTGCGCCGATAAAGTAAACAAAACCAAATCCGTACACGGCAAAGGATAAAGCGAGGAGCAAAATCGAACGGAAATATGAACAATCGGAACTGGAGACGTTGAACATCGGTGCGTACTGCGCGCGAAAGCCAAAAAGACTAGTGCCTTCCTTGAAAACATCCGAACTTGTGACCGTAAAAGAAGTTTCAGCCGTTAAGCCAACAGCTGAAAGAAGCCAAAACATCACTCCCGATTGTCGACCCTTGATCACGATGAGAGGATCGCCGTTTTCAGTGACTTCGAATTTTTGAAGGACGAGGAGAGGCCCCGCTCCCCGGAATTGCCATCTCTCGATCACAGCTAGAACGGCGATCACAGCCAACGCTAAAATTATCGGTAGCGACAGCAAAGCGCTAATCGTTGTCATCACCTTTGAATGAAGGGAGTGTCCCACGCGTCAGCAGGTTGTTCGAGCAAAACCGAACGACCAAGAACATTGCGATTGCTCCGATTGCGAGAAACGCTTTTGTAAATGAAAAACTATCGATTTCGGGTAAAAGCTACATACCTACATCCTGTATTCTCAGAAAGCTTTTGAAGGCCCCGCTTGTTTAGGGTTCAACGCGTTCGGATTTTAGAAATTGTTTGGCAATTGGTCAACAAAATCGAGCAGGAGAAAAATGGGGGGGACGAAGGAGGCAATAACTAATGGCACACCGCCGACAAGATCTCCATTATCCGGCAACTCAGCACGGACGTAATTCAAGCATCGGGTCACGCGGGTACCTCTGAGTAGTATTGGTTCCTCCGGACAAGCTGCCACTGTTGATCTGAACAAATTCTGGCCGTTCTAGAAGCAATGGAATTCAGGTAAGCTTCAAACATAAAACCCAGCGTATCCGCTGGGTTTTAAAACGTGGGCCTCTCTCCCTACTCCTCCGAAAGAGCTTTACGATAAAGTCGCCAATGAGAAGGTGCTGGTTTTGGCGACGAAATTCCGGTAGGATTTTGAGGCGTGGTAGCGCAAACAATCATCGCGCGTATCCCAGATGGTTAGGACGATAACCATTCGGCCGCCTTCTTCCAGTAGTAAACCGGTTGTGGCTATGCCGGGCTCTTTGAAGATTTCCGGTTCAATCTCATTCTTGTAAATTGCCCGAAATTCCTCGAGGTGCTGTTCATCGGGGCTTCTCCGATCAGCATTCGGCAATACACGCTAGTACTCCGACGGCAACAGCATCGTGGTGCTCGATCTGTCCGCTTCCGTGATCAACCAGATCTTGGTCCCGTCGCGCAGTCGATAAACGGAGAGAAGCCGAAATCCGTTTGTGACCGAAAAGTCGTTTTCCTTCTTGTCATCGTCGCAGACATCTCCCCAATCCCCTGTCGAATGCCGGGCGAGAAATGTTTCGACTCTGTCGCCGGAGTCTTCCAACGCCTGCAATGCGCCTGGGGTGGCGAAGAGCCGGCCGAGCGGGAACAAGAATGTTTCCATTTCCATTTAGACCTCCATTCCAAGTTTCGCCGCGTAGAACTTGAATAACTCTTTCGCGTTCTGCTCGTTACTTACGGTGATGACCATGCTGATGGCGGCTACTGTCTCTGTAGTTCCTTCGGCATCATCGCGAGTCAATGAGAGTTCAATGTGCAATCTGTGTTCGGCCATGGCTTTTGCTAATTTGAAAGGAAGGCGCCGAGTTTGGCGGTGGCTTTGAATTGCGGAATCGGATCGAGCTCTTTGAACGCCGAGGTGAAAGCGTTCGAAAGTGACCACATCGTCCGCGGTGAAAATTCTTCGTATCGGGGGTTGAAATACAGATCGTGGATCGTCCGCGCCAGATGTCGCGGGACGTCCAGTTGTCCTTCGATAAACGCCCGATAAATAGTCAGCTTGACCAAATCATCGGTGATTTGCGAGGATCGCCACTCCTCTACTTGCCTTTGCATCGGCTCGAAGTTTCTCTGCATCCGTTCGACGCCAATGGCGATCGCATCGATCAGCGAGAAATGTTTGGAATGTTTGGCCAGAACCGGCGTGAAATCGCCCTGAAAGGCCATGTTGTCGCAACAGAACACGCGATAACCGACGGTCAAGGCGAGCCGCATGCTCTTATCGTTGGAATTCCGCAATGCGAGCGAGAACCGTACTCCGGCGAATCCGGCTTCAAGATCCAAAACTCCGAAGCACTTCATGCCGTCTGGCGTGGCCGCATATTCGTCACGCACAACAGCTATGTGTCTAAAGCCGAGAGTTTCGATAAGTGCGCCCACCACTTCGTGGTGCGGGATAGGTTTGAAGGTTCCCGTGGATTCCGGAACCGGAAGGTTGCGTAAGTCGTCGCGGGAAATTTTTGTCGCTCCACAATGAGCGACGAGGGTGCCTTGCATATTTCAGCTCCTTTGCCAGAGCGAAGAGGCCAAGATCCATGGCCAGGTCGCCGATTGTCGGATTCATAATTGGCTCAATAAAAAGGGAGGGCTGCAGCCACGGCCCCTTTGCCCACGAAGCACCAGGCCCACTGGCCATGCCTCAAGACAATTCGCGGCTGTCCGCTGAATGCGGAGCCCTCCCTATCTTGTTAAGTTGCTGTTTGAAATCAGGACGATGTGTTCATCGCCCACGTCGAGGCGATCGTCGATCCCGCCTCCGCGTGGAAGATCAATCGAGTCGGCTATCGGTGAAAGAAACTGGCTGCAAAAAGTGAAATGGGACGCTATCCCCTACTGGCCGCATCCTAGCGCCCCGACAGATTCCGTCAAGTGGACAACCGCAATACGCTAGACTACTTTTCGCTAACTGCGGAAAATTTGTAAAACGCTACGGCGTTTCGAGGAGCTATCTTGCTTACGGATGACATTCATGGAGGACAATGATCCTCGGGCACTCGGCCGGATATGCCTTGTACCTCCATATAATCGACCGCGATCGCGCTTTGCGGGATGCAATATTTGCATGCGTGATCAAGCACTTTCAGCGGAGAGAAATCGTGTTTTGGGGTGAAACCCCCGCGCATTGTTTTGTAGTATCCTGTTCCTGCCCAGCCCACTTTCCCGATAGGTTCGTCATGCAAGACGTTTTGATTGCCAGTGATCGAACGCTTGTTGAAGCGTGCGCGAGAAAATCTCGTCCTGTGAAGCCTGTAATAAAGGCGCCGATATTCAATTTGGGATGATTTTGAATTTCGTGCCGATTTCTCCCGAAAAGAGATTTTCTTTTTACGAGGCAGAGCCCGGACGCTGCCCTAGCTGCGGCAGCGATTTGTGGGAGAACACGCTGGGCAGCTTTTTCTAGCGAGGCACACCCATTATGAGAATGGTTGAGCGAGACGATGCTTTCCTGATACTCCGACGATTATGTGAGGAAGAAAGCCGTGTCCTCTGCAAAGGCAGGTGCTGGGGCTGGGAGTTTTTTCTGTTCGGCAGCATCATTGAAGTAACAGAAGAGAAAGTTGTTTTTCGGTGCTCCGACACAAAGTCAGTGCTCGCTTTGAGGCTGAACATGGAAAACACATTTTTCTTTTACGGCGAGCCGCGCGAAGCTCCGGGGGAGATTATTGAAGGTGTACCGGAAGAAGACATGATGCGAGCAATGGTCGGCATTGGGCTGCCGCTGCGGATCATTCCAAACACTGAAAATCAATACAATGAACGAAATCTACCCGACAGAGAGAAAATCTTGTTCATTGAATTACCGCCAGAGAACTGATCAATCAATGCCATCGCTGCCGGCGTTCTTTGCGGTGCGATTCATCGCCGTACATCTTCCAATAATTTGAATTGCATAGCCTACCACTGTTCCTGCGCCTAACCCAAGGAGAGCAGGTTGTACGGCTGATCCCGGAGAAAAGGGAGTCAATCAGTCAAGGTCAATGGCCTGAAACACGGCTTCTTGGCTCCGCATTTCCTTCCCCAGCAAGCATTAATCATCAAAATTTATAAAAGGCGACAAACTGCCGAGGATCTTTTGGCAGAAGGGAAAAGTAAATTTGTCTACGTGAGGTTAAAATAGGAAGGTGTCACAGCCTTCCGGATCTTTACCGGAAGTATGGATTTTTCTCAGAACCAAATGTAAAGCAAATTTCTTCGTGGAGACGAGTTCTGATGTTTTTGCGTCTCGCACAATCACGGCTACTGAGACACCCGGTTAAGAACCCATTTAACGACCTTGGAGTTTACGAGTTTCACACCGCCTCCGCCGGCAGCAGACCCAATGCTCCAATCCCGAAGCCAGATGAGAGGGTCAGTTGTTCCTTTAAAGAATCGAATTGTCGTGAGACAAATTGCGATGAGTAGGGAGCCGAGAATCGCGCTGATTATTAGTCGAACAAGTAGGGAATTGAATCCGTCGAGATTTGTTTGAAGCCAAGACCAAATTTTCGGCATAAGAAGATACTCCCCCGACGTCTCCGGCGAACGTCCGGAAGATATCCGCTTAAGCCACCTCGGCTAAAGCTTCGTTTACCTTCGCCAGCACTACTCGTGCCCATACCTCGGGAGGCCGGATTGTCATCCCGCAGGTCAATTCGCGACTTCTGGTTATATTCCTGTCGTCGCGAATTCCGATGACCCAAATGTCATCGTCAATCTACGTATTACTTCTTATTAGAGCCCGACAGTAGCCGTATATATGGCAAGTCGCCGGACTAGTGGCGAAAATGCCACCTCTTTCATTATCTGCTGGCCGATTTTTGAAATCAATAACCCCCTGCACCACAAAATGGGACCACTTATGACCTATATTCATGATTGGAACCAGACTACATTCCTTCAGGGACTGGTTGGGTCCGCCATCCCGCTGTTTGCCGGTCTGTAAGTTATTGAAAACATAGAAAACGTCATCCGGTTTGGCAGTACGTCTGACATCGCGTAAATTGAATGCATTGAGGCATTTGTGTCGAGAATTCCAAACATATCCTTTGATAATGGTCGTGATGTATTGCATGACGATGTCAGTCGATAAGTAAAACAGGATTGGTCGTGTTGAAGCTTGCCAGGACAGGCACAGCAGTGCCGCAGCCGGCGTGTTATGTCAATCATGGTTGGCTGCGGACGGTAGATTTAAGGGCGGGCGAGGTTAAAGCCCGGATGACCACGGATTCAAGCAGTGGATTTGACGCCGGAGCATTCAAGGATTCAAGGCACAGAAACACGAATCCTATTTGCATGATGCGGCCGGGCGTCAGAATGGTTCGATCTGGGTGGTGAACTGCGATGCGGCTGGCGCCATGGGGGCGCGAGAAGGCAGCCCGAACACTCGACTTGGAAGCGACTACGCTTTCGCGACTGTCGCGTGTTTGCCGATTCTGTCCGGTGTGGGCGCAGGCTTTGAGCTGTACAGAAACGTGAGGATGTCGGTCGTGACGTGGCTGGATTAGTAACGGAAAGTCGCTAGCGTTTACCTATCGGGTGCATCCTGATGTGGACGTAATAGACAAACCTGAACCATACGTTGTTTTCGCATTTGCTGTTTTTTGCTTACGGCCCATACATGGAAGCAAAGGCAACACTGGCAGGATCGACCAGCTACGCTCGCGAAACGAGCCAGGAACATGGGCACAAACGTACAGTCAGCTCCCGCTATGTAGACTGATTCGAGCATTAACTTTTCCTATGACTTGAACTTTTTCTCTTTGCAACCATTTCCTTCTTCCATTCCGGAATGCGCTTCAGCAAATCCAGCATGACTCCTTGTGTCGAGGGATCAGCGGTGGTGATCAACGCAACGAGCTCTTCGGATGGCTCGGAGCTTCCCGTCGGCATCATCAATTCGTATGGTTTGACGCGCAGAGCTGTCGCGATTTTTTCAAGGTTATTGACGCTGACGTTTTGTTCGCCGCGTTCGAGGCCGCCTAGATATTTCGGATGAAGATCAGATTTTTCGGCTAATGCCTCCAAAGTGGATCCGCGTTGTTTTCGCAGCCGTCGGATATTACTGCCCACGAGTTTAAGAAGTTCAGCCAAAGGTCCTCGCGGCAGTAACTTATATGTTGCCCGGCCGCGGCGGAAACCTTGTATACACTTATTTATGATTGAAATGGTAATGTATACGAAGTAATATCATTCTCGCCCCGTTTACCCACATAACCGGAACCGTAGCACGAATATCTCTCGCCGGTTCCATCCGAGGACAATATGAAAACGCTTTGGATCACAGCGATCTTGCTGATGGGGCTTCTTGCGCCAGTACTGGCGCAGGACATCCCTTCGTTTCCACCATTAAAAAACCATCCGCAAACAAATAACACCGTTGGTGCCGAGACGCCGGATATGCGGATTCCCGATGCGGCCGCCGCTGCGGCTGGCCGCTTCGAAAACAATGCCAGTGTCGAGCGGGCCAAGGCGGATGCTGTTGCGGCCGACGTAGACAGGCAGGCAGCCTGCACACCTGTCCCAAGTACACGGTGTATGGCTGCCACGAGCCAGCTTAAACACCGGCAAGCGAATTTGTTTTTGTCTGAAGAACAAGCCGCGACAGCCGAAGCCGACTATTGGGCGGCGCAGAATCACGCGCTTAAACAAAAAATGGATGCGAAGCCCGATTTTGGCGCAATGACACAAGCGCTTGATGATCTGGTGCAGACGTGCGGTAACGATGCTGATTGTCAAAAACTGCGGACACGTTTGTACCAAACACTGCCGTCTCACGTTGCCGATTGGGAACCGATACTGGCGTTGGCTCGTGAAGCTCAGAGTATGTTTGTGGCTCGTGAACGGCATTTCCGCAATGTAGCGAATGTCCAGCATGCCCAACGTGTTCTCGCCCTTCGAGAACAAGCCGAGTATGAGTATCTCGCCGGAGTTCAAGAGATCCTGGCGAAGATTCAATCGATCACTACAGAAGGCGATCCCCTGCCAAAGGGAACAGTCCTGTACCCGCAGCTCGTGAGGTGAGGTATGACACTGACAATCCTTACATTGATATTAATATCGTCCCCTACACCGGACTGCCATGCGTCGCCAGAGCTGGTGCGTCTCGCCGAAGCCGAAGCCCAGGCCCACGACCTTAACCCCGATATTGTCAAGGCGGTGATTCGGGTTGAAAGCAATTGGAACCCTGCTGCCAAAAGCAATAAAGGTGCGGTCGGGTTGATGCAATTAATGCCGGCCACCTTGGCGAGGGAATTCAGCGCGAGTGTCCAAGAAGGATTCGACAGTGAAAACAACATCCACTTTGGCGTCAGCTATCTTGAAAAATTGAACCGTCGATTCGGGCCGGACACGCGGCGCGTGCTGGCTGCCTATTTTTCCGGGCGACCAAACTTCGACCGGCCCGATGTCATGGATTACATCCGGAGGATCCACCATGAATACACCCGTCAGATTTGTCGTTGATCTCAACGTCACGCTCGAAGAATTGACGGCGATTCTTGAGGCGGTGCACCATCCACTAAGCCGAGAGCCGATACCGATCGGGCCACTGTTTGTGGAGTGGCAATGTCCGGCACCGAACCCAAGAAAGATGGCGAAACGGTTGCTGGGTGTAGCGCTGACCGTATTGTGTTTTATCGGCTGGCTCTCTCTAAAACCCCACCCGAAACCGGCGGACACGAGCAATAAGAGTGTCGAACTCATAGCGCCGATGGTGCCGGTCAATGTCGTCGGCGTTGTCAGTGATCCTCAAGCGAGTTCTGAAGGTACACCTCCAACTCCAAATACATTGTCGGCCAAGCCGCAGCCGGAATCGAAGTCATCAATAGAAAACCGCCCCTTCCCCACTCCGCCTGCGGCATCACAGACCTTGCCCGAGAAGGATCCCGTCGAAATTGCTACACCGGTAACAGATTCCGCCACGAAGCCCCTTTCCGCGATACCGGGTTCATTATCAAAAGCGATTCCGGAATCGGTAACTCCGGTAGCCGTCCCTGTTCCGAATCATCCCCTACTCCCGTCACCGTTGCTTGTGACGCCTGAAATTCCGGCGCCACCTCCGCCACCGGTTTCCTCGTTTGTTGGACACGAAAAAGAATTTGAAAAGGTCTATCTCAATCACTCCGCTGAATTCGATCGGTTGAAACCGAGTCTCACGATTGCAATTGATGAAGAAGGATGGTTGGCGGCGGCAGCGCAGGAAGGTCTCCGCCTTGCAGCAAGTCCGTCTTTGTTCGCTTGTCCTTCGGGAATGGTCTTAGCGTTCGATGTTAGTCGCTCCGATAAGGGAGAACTTGTCCATTGCGAAGAATATTCGGCAAACGTGATTACACAACATCCAATAAATCTTGGTGAACTTTGGAATGCCGTTGTAGGTCAGGCTCAAATTCGACTTGGAAACCAGCAACTTCAGTGGTGGGTCCTCTATCGGCCAAGCATATGGAATGCGGTGCGTGGAGTAATTTGGGACCACCTTGGCACCACGCTGAAACCGAACGATGCGGTCACCATTTTTTACCTGCGTGCTGAAGATGGCCGCATTGACGTATTGGTGCGCCGAGAAGATGAGGACCACTTAGAAGAATAAAAAGGAGAAATAAAACAACACTGCAATGACGCGTTTCATTCAGCCGTCCAAACCGGAGCCGCGGAATTAGGCGCGGCTCCGGCCTTCGCCCTTCTCCCCTATTCAGGTCAGGGCAAACATCATCATCGTATGCACGCTGTCGATCACTGCCCGAGATCTTATTCGCACATTCGGCGGATCGCGCCGGAAACGAAGGGAACGGCGCGCCTCTATACGGTTGCGGAACTAGCAGCAGCCGTTGACATCGGCGGGATGAGATAATGGGGTTGGCCAGAATCCAAATCCTCAGCCCGCCAAAAGGTTTAGTCTAAAAAACCCCCCACGTCTGAAAGACACGCCAAAAGAAAGTAACACCATTC
>JACXTT010006653.1_pt1 | contig 16460 bp, 14 predicted proteins | sample 9270951 | NCBI WGS metagenome assembly JACXTT01 (sample SAMN15532306, study PRJNA645909) | rock metagenome | isolation source: weathered quartz diorite | place: Puerto Rico | collected 2017-06-21 | reverse complement strand
GGGGGGCGCATATACGTCCGTGGCGCTCGCACCCGGTCGTCCCGCGAATTTGCCCCGCCGGAGCGAACACCCGGGCGGTGCCCCGCTACGCGCCCGCCAGGCGGCCCGTCAGCTTCCGGGCCGTCAACCGCAGGATGCCCCGGCTCTACCGTCTCGAACGGCCCGTCGTGGCGGCGATCCCCGGCCATGCGCTGGCCGGCGGGTTGATGATCGCCGTCGCCTGCGACGTGCGCCTCGCCGCGGCGGGCGAGTGGAAGCTCGGCCTCACGGAGGTCGACGCCGGCATCCCGTTTCCCGCGGGCCCGCTCTGCGTGCTCCGCGCGGAGCTCGGCCCCGCGAGCGCGCGGCGGCTCGCGCTCACGGGCGAGGTCGCGGCGCCCGGCGCTCCGTCGCTCGCGGAGGTGATCGATCGCGTCGTGCCCGCCGAGCGGTTGCTCGAGGAAGCCATCGCCGAAGCCGTCCGTCTCGCGGCGAAGCCCGGCTACGCCGCCGTCAAACGCCAGCTCCGCGCGGAGACCGTCGCGCGTCTCGAGGCGATCGTCGCAAACGACGACGAACCGCTGCTCGCCCGCTGGATCTGAGGCGCGTCGAACGACGCTTCGCCCGCGACCGCACGGACGGCTATACTCCGGAGCATCGATGCTCGAAGGAGGCCTTTCATGCTGAAGATCACCGGCGGCGTCCTCCTGTTGGTCGGCGCCGCGATGGGAGTCGCTCTGGTCGCCGCGCCGTTCGGAGCTCTCGGCGCGGCCGCGTCGTCGATCGCTCCGTGGTTGCTCTTTCCCGGAGCTTTCGTGGCGGGCGCTCTGCTGATCGCGCTCGACGATGCGCGGAGCTTCGCCGGGGTCGCTCGACTGTCGGCCGTGGTCCTGCTCGCACTCGCCGTCAGCTCGCTACTCGGGATCGCGCTGCCGGTGCTCGGTCTCACCGTGCGCGAGGGATCGGCGGTGCCGCTCTGGTACGTGCTCGTGCTGTCCGGGGCGGCCGGAACGGCGTGTGCCCTGACTCCGTCCGTCGGCGCTGCCGGCGCGCTCCGTGCCTGACGTCCCGGCCGAGCGCACGATCGTCACGGCGCGCCTCCGGCTTCGCCCTCCGTGCCGCGCCGACGCGGAGGCGATCTTCGAAGAGTACGCCTCGGATGCCGAGATCACGCGTTACTTGCCGTGGGGTCCGCACACGCATCTCGACGGCGTACGAGCGTTCCTCACGACGCTCGAGAAGGACGACGCGGCGAGCGACCTCTTCTGGGCCATCACGCTCGCCGGCACCGACCGCACCGTCGGAGCGATCGACGCCCGTCTCGCCGGCCATCGCGTGGAGCTCGGCTGGGTGCTCGCGCGACGGCTGTGGGGACGCGGGCTCATGACCGAGGCGGTGCGCGGCCTCGGCGATTGGCTGTTCGCGCGTGCTGGCGTCGAACGCGTGTGGGCCGTTTGTGACGTGGACAACCTCGCGTCGCGAAGGGTCATGGAGAAGGCCGGCCTCGAGATCGAAGGCGTGCTCCGCCGCTGGAGCGTCCATCCCGCGGCCGGGCCAGGCGCACGCGATTGCTACGTCGGCGCGAGGGTTCGCGATGCATCCGCGCGCGGCTGAGCTCGTCCGCGCGCTCGGCCTCGCGCCGCACCCGGAGGGAGGCTTCTTCCGCGAAGTGTTCCGTTCCACGTCTTCCGTCACGCCGGCGACCGCCGCGGACACGCGCGATGCACTCACGACGATCTACTTCCTGCTCGCCGAGGGGCAGTTCAGCCGCTGGCATGGCCTCGCGTCCGACGAGATCTGGCACCACTACGAGGGCGACGCCGTCGAGCTCGTCGTCGCGACGCCGGCAATGGACCGCATCGAGCGGTCGACGCTCGGTGCGCTCGCCGCGGGGGCCGAGCCACTGCGAGTGGTCCCGGCCCTCCACTGGCAAACCGCACGAGCGCTCGGGTCGTACGCGCTCTGCGGCTGCACCGTCGGCCCCGGATTCGAGTTCCGCGACTTCCGGTTCCTGTTCGACGATGCGCCGGCGACCGCCGCCTTGGCGTCGCGGGCGCCCGATCTGCTGCGCTATCGCTAACCGCAGCGTGCCTCCCGGCCAAAGCGGATCGCAGGGACCGCGCCGGCAGGGGGCACCGTTGCTTGCACGCCCGAAGCGGGTCCGTGTAGGGGGCGTCATGACGAACGATTTCACCTGGCGTCGCAGAGCGCTGGGCTTCGTGGTGGTATCGCTGCTGCTGCTCCTGCCGGCCGAGTCGTGGGCCCTCATCGTGGGAACCCAGAGCGTATCGGGCTCGTTCGTAGTCGGCGGCACCGCGACCTACACGGTCGTGCTCTCGAACACCGGTCAGCTCGCTCAGCCGGACAATCTGGGTCCCGAGTTCTTCGAAACGCTGCCTGCTGGGCTCGCGCTGGTGACCGCGACTGCGTCATCCGGTAGCGCCGTCGCGACCGTGGCGACGAACTTAGTCAGCTGGGATGGAACGATACCGGGAGCGGGGTCGGTCACGATCACGATCACGGCGACGATCAACGTCGGCCAGGCAGGGCAGACGATCTCCGCACAGGGAGCGATCCTTTACGACGCGGATCTCAACGGGACGAACGAGAGCACAGCCTTCACCGACGATCCCGTAACGGTAGCCCAGGACGACCCGACTTCGTTCAACGTCGCTCCGGGCGCGAACGTGCACGGCACGCAGACGGTAGCGGGTAACTTCGTCGAGGGAGGCACGATCACCTACACGGTCACGCTTCCGAACACGGGCGGACCGCAGGCGGACAATCCCGGCAACGAGTTCTTCGAGCAACTTCCGGCCAGCATCACGCTGGTAAGCGCAGTCGCGACCTCCGGCACTGCCGTCGCGACCGTCGCCACGAACACCGTCACCTGGAACGGCTCCATCCCCGGAGGTGGATCGGTCACGATCACGATCACCGCGACCATCAACGCGAACACGGGCGGCACGACGATCTCCGCGCAGGGCGAGACCGGATACGACACCGACGGCAACGGCACGAACGACACGATCCTCGCAACCGACGATCCGTCGCTCCCTGGAGCGACCGACGCCACGGTGTTCCAGGTCGCGCCGAACCTCGTGCGCGGGATCTGCACGATCCAGGATGCTCCCGCTTCGACGCTGCTCATCCCCTACTTCGAGGTCGGCGGCTCGGACGGCAACAGTCCGAACACCATCATCTCGATCGGCAACTCCACGGCTACCGCCGTGCTCGCGCACGTCACGCTGTGGAGCGATCTGTCCGTGCACGTGCTCGACTTCAACGTCTACCTCACGGGCTACGACGTACAGAACATCAATCTGGGAGGTCTCGTCTTCGCCGGCGCGTCGCCGCGTACGGCGAGTCTTGGACAAGATCCCGGGGATGCGATCAGCCCGAAGGGCACGCTCTCGCAGGACATCAACTTCGCGAGCTGCAGCACCTTCCTGCCGCTGCCCGCGCTGCCCGCGAACTACAAATCGCACGTCATCGCGGCACTGACGGGCCAGCCCGATCCCTTCCTGGGCGGACAATGCGTCGCCCAGAATTTCGGCGACGGCATCCTGCGCGGCTACGTCACCATCGACACGGTGAACGCCTGCACCAATTCGAGCCCGGGTGACGCCGGCTACTTCACGTCCGGCAACGTAACGGGCGTCGTGACGGATCAAAACGTGCTGTTCGGCAACGTGACGTACGTGAACCGCGTGGAGGGCAAGGCGCATTCGGAGCCCGCGGTGCACGTCGAAGCCAATTCCAGCGACACGCGGCTCACGACGCCGGGGAACTACACGTTCTACGGCCGCTACGTGAACTGGACGGCGGCGGATCACCGCGAGCCGCTGGCCACGAAGTTCGCGGCGCGCTACGCGCAAAACACCGCCGGAGCCGTGTTCGCACCGCAGTACTTCACGCAAGGCTCCTCCCTGTTGGTGTGGCGCGACTCGAAAGTGGCAACGAGCCAGAACGGCCCGACGGGAGCCTTCGCGTGTCCGGCGCAACTCGGATCGCGGCCGTCCTGGTATCCGCTCGGCCAGGAGCAGATCATCATCTTCGACGACCAGGAGCACCCGGTCGTGCCGACGGTGGTACCGTTTTCGCCGCAACCGCCGCAGGCGACGCTCATACCGTTCCCGGCCGAGACGCAGAGGGTGAAGGTCGGCGGAGCGAAGCTGCCGGTGCCGTGGGGGCAGGGCTGGCTGTATCTCGATCTGAACACGTTCGTCGCGGCGGCGGGCAACAATCCGCCGGCGGATCCGCTCACCGCGCAGGCGTGGGTGAGCACGCTGATGGAGAACGCGAGCCCGTCGTGGCGCGTCGGCGTCCGCGCCACGCAGCTCGATTCCGCCTGCGACGCGAATCACATCCTCATCCCCTGAACCCGCACGAGGGGGGCCGCGCGACCGGCCCCCCTCGCCTGCCCGGTCGAGCCTCCGGCTTGATTGGCCGGTGCGAGCGTGAAACGCTCGAATCGTCCGAGCACGCGACGATGTCCGACCGGAACACCCTCCGCAGACCCGCCGATGGCAACGACGAGCGCGGCGCTCGCCGGTCGAACCTCTCGATCGAAGCACTCGAAACACCGAGCGAGACCGACCTCGAGTCGATCGTCCGCCTCTACCGGGGAGAATGGTGGAGCCGAGGCCGCACGATCCGCGAGGCGCGCGATGCACTCGGTGCGAAGGGTCTCCTGTTCGTCGCCCGAGACGGCGACGCGATCGTCGCGTTCGCCCGCGTGCTGTCGGACTTCGTCTGGAAGGCGCTCGTGTTCGACGTGATCGTCGCTCCCGCGCAGCGCGGCGAAGGGCTCGGGCGGCGGCTGATCGAGGCGATCGCCGCGCACCCACGCCTTCGTGGCGTCGAGCACCTCGAGCTCTACTGCCTTCCCGATTTGGAGCCGTTCTATCGCTCGTTCGGCTTCTCCGCCGACGTGGGTGGCGTGCGCTTGATGCGGCGCGAAGCGAGGGCGAACGCATGAGCAGCCAGACCTGGAGTCCCGAGCGCTACGAGAAGAACGCGCGCTTCGTCTCCGATCTCGGGGGACCGGTGGTCGAGCTGCTCGCACCGAAGGCCGGCGAGCGGATCCTCGACCTCGGCTGCGGCGACGGCGTGCTCACCAAGAAGCTCGCCGACATGGGCTGCGCGATGATCGGGGTCGACGGCAGCGCGGCACAAGTCGAAGGCGCGCGGAAGCTCGGCCTCGACGCGCGCGTGATGGACGGCGAGCACCTCGCGTTCGGTCCCGAGTTCGACGCCGTGTTCAGCAACGCCGCGCTCCACTGGATGCGACGCGCCGATCTGGTGATCGACGGCGTGTGGCAGGCGCTCCGCCCCGGCGGCCGCTTCGTCGCGGAGTGCGGCGGCCGCGGCTGCGTCGCGACGATCGTACGCGCGCTCGACACCGCGCTCTCGCGCCGCGGCATCGACGCGCGGACCGTGAACCCGTGGTACTTCCCGACGACCGAGGACTACGGCGCGCGCCTCCGCAAGCGTGGCTTCGCGATCCGCTCGATCGCGTTGATCCCACGGCCTACGCCGCTGCCGGGCGACGTGATCGGCTGGCTCGAGACGTTCGCGGAGAGCTTCACGACCGCGCTCGACCGCGCCGAGATACCGACCTTCCTGGCCGAGGTGAAAGAGCTGCTCGCTCCGGATCTCTGCGACGCGGAAGGCCGGTGGACGGCGGATTACGTGCGCCTGCGCTTCGCGGCCGACAAGCCGGCGAGCTGAAACCCGCTCAGCCGCCGAAGCGGACACGCACGATCCGCCGCTTCCCGACCTCGATCAGCACGCTGCCGGTGCACGCGACCTCGAGCTGAGGATCCGCCACCGCGCCGCCGTCGAGCCGGACGCCGCCCTGCGTGATCAGCCGGCGCGCCTCGCTGTTCGACTTCGCGAGACCGGCATCCGCCATCAGCCGGCAGATCCACACGCGATCGCCCTCGCCGCTCCAGGCGATCTCGGGCACCTCGGTCGGCAGCTGGCGCCGCTGGAAGCGCTGCGCGAACTCCTCCGCGGCGGCGCGTCCCGCGTCGTCGCCGTGGAAGCGCGCGACGATCTCTTCGGCGAGCGCCTTCTTCGCGGCCATCGGCTCGGCCCTTGGGTCGGGGCGCGAGGAGCGGCGTGACAGAATGTCGATGTAGCGGAGCATCAGCTCGTCGCTGATCGCCATCACCTTGCCGAACATCTCGGCCGGCGGCTCGTGGATGCCGATCGCGTTGCCGAGCGACTTCGACATCTTCTGGCCGACCACCTTGCTGTCGACGAAGCGCGCGTCGGTGCCTTCGAGCAGCGGCGTGGTGATGACTGCCTGCGGCTCTTGGCCCTGCCACTTCTGGAGCTCACGCCCGACCAGCAGGTTGAACTTCTGATCCGTGCCGCCGAGCTCGACGTCGGCGCGGAGCGCCACCGAGTCGTAGCCCTGCACGAGCGGATAGAGGAACTCGTGGACGTGGATCGGCCGCTGCTCGCCGAAGCGCTTCGCGAAGTCGTCGCGCTCGAGGAGCCGCGCCACGGTGTATTGCGCGGCGAGCTTCACGAGATCGGCCGAGCGCATCGCGTCCATCCACTCCGAGTTGAAGCGGATCTCGGTGCGCTCGGGATCGAGGATCTTGAAGACCTGCTTCTTGTAGGTGTCGGCATTGGACGCCACCTGCTCGCGGTCGAGCGCCTTGCGCGTCTCGGAGCGGCCGGTCGGGTCGCCGATCATCCCGGTGAAGTCGCCGATCAGGAAGATCGCGGTGTGGCCGCACTCCTGGAAATCGCGGAGCTTCTGCAGCACCACGGTGTGGCCGAGGTGAAGATCGGGCGCGGACGGATCGGCACCGAGCTTCACGCGCAGCGGCTTCCCGGTCTGCTGCGCGCGTTCGAGCTTCTTCACGAGATCGTCTTCGGGGATGATCTCGACGGTGCCGCGCCGGAGGATCTCGAGCTGCTCGGCGACCGACTTCACGTGCTCACCTCGAGGATCTCGCGGAAGCGGCGGATCGAGCGCGCCTTGCCGGTCGTCTCGTCGACGTCGATCGAAACCGCCTGCAAAAGCGGAGGCCCACCGCCGACCTCGAAACGCGCGGGCATCTGATCGACGAAGCGTTTCAGCACGGTGTCGGTGCGCATGCCGATGATCGAGTCGAGCGGGCCGCACATGCCCGTGTCGGTGAGGTAGGCGGTGCCGTTCGGCAGCACCATCTCGTCGGAGGTCTGCACGTGCGTGTGGCTGCCGACGACCGCCGAGACGCGGCCGTCGAGGTAGCGGCCCATGCCCATCTTCTCCGAGGTCGCTTCGGCGTGCATGTCGACCAGGATCACCTTCGCGCGCTCACGAATCCGCGCGAGGATCTCGTCGGCCGCGCGGAACGGGCAATCCGCCGGCCCCATGAACACGCGGCCGATCAGGTTCACGACGGCGACCGGACCTTTCGGCGTGTCGTAGACCGACCAGCCGCGCCCGGGCACGCCGGGCGCGAAGTTCGCGGGGCGGAGCAGGCGATCCGAGCCCTCGAGGAACTCGTAGATCTCACGCTTCTGCCAGATGTGGTTCCCCGACGTGAGCACGTGGATGCCCGCGCCGAAGAGTTCGCGAGCGGTGCCGGGATCGACGCCGATGCCGCCGCTCGAGTTCTCGCAGTTCGCGACCAGGAAGTCCGTGCCCTCGCTCTGCGCGAGCGACAGCGCACGACGCTTGATCGCCTCGCGACCGGGCTTGCCGACCACGTCGCCGAAATAGAGCAGCTTCACCGCGCGGTCTCGGAGGCGCGCATCTCGCGGATCACGGTCACCTTGATTTGGCCGGGGTACGTCATCTCGTGCTCGATCTTCCGCGCCACGTCGCGCGCGAGCAAGACCGCGGCGTCGTCGTCGACGGCGGCCGGCTCGACGATGATCCGCACCTCGCGTCCGGCCTGGACCGCGAACGCCTTCTCGACGCCCTTGAACGAGGTCGAGATGCGCTCGAGGTCTTCGAGGCGCTTCACGTAGCTCTCGAGCACTTCGCGGCGGGCTCCGGGGCGCGCACCCGACAGCGCGTCGGCCGCGTCGACGAGGGGGGCGAGAATGGTCTCGGCACGGACCTCCTCGTGGTGCGCGGCGATCGCTTTCACGATCTTCGCGGACTCGCCGTACTTGCGGGCGATCTCGGCGCCGATGATCGCGTGCGAGCCCTCGACCTCGTGCGTCAGCGCCTTGCCGATGTCGTGGAGCAGTGCGGCGCGGCGAGCCTGTTTCTCGTTCAGTCCGAGCTCGGCCGCCATCGCACCGCAGATGAACGCCGCCTCGAGCGAGTGCTGCAGCACGTTCTGGGCGTAGCTGTAGCGGTACTTCAGCATGCCGATCAGCTTGACGATCTCCGGATGCACCCCGTGGATGCCGACCTCGAAGATCGCCTTCTGCCCGGCCTCGCGGATGTTGTTGTCGAGCTCCTGCTCCGCCTTGCGGACGACTTCCTCGATGCGGCCGGGGTGGATGCGCCCGTCGGAGATCAGCCGCTGCAGTGCCAGCCGGGCGATCTCGCGGCGGATCGGGTTGTGGCACGACACCACCACGGACTCCGGGGTATCGTCGACGATGAGATCGACGCCCGTCGCCGCCTCGATCGCTCGTATGTTCCGGCCCTCGCGGCCGATGATCCGGCCCTTCATGTCGTCGGAGGGGATCGGCACGACCGTGACCGTACGCTCGGTGACGAAGTCGCCGGCGAAGCGCTCGATCGCGATCGAGATGATCTTCTTCGCCTTGCGGTCCGCTTCCTGCTTCGCCTCGTCCTCGATCTGGCGGATCTTCTTCGCCGCCTCGTGACGGGTCTCGGCGAGCATGGCGTCGAGCAACTGCTGGCGGGCCTCCTCGCGGGTGAGCTCCGCCACCTGTTCGAGCCGCTGCTGGGTCTGACGGACGAGATCCTCCTGCTCCTTCTCGCGCGCCGCGAAACGATTCTCGCGGTCGCGCTGGGCGCCTTCCCGTCGAGCCGACTCGCTCTCGCGCTGCTCCAACGAGGACAGGCGTTTCTCGATCACCTCTTCCTTGCCGAGCACCCGGCGCTCGATCTGCTGGATTTCGGCCCGCCGTTCGCGGGTCTCCCTCTCGACCTGTTGCTGGGCGCTCAGCAGCGCGTCCTTGGCGTGGACCTCGGCTTCCTTGCGAACGACCTCGGCTTCCTTGCGGGCGTCCTCGACGATGCGCGTGGCGCTGGCGGCCGCCTGCTCGGATTCGGACGAGCGAGTCTTCTGGCGGAACCGGTCGAGGCCGAAGCCGAGAAGGCCGGCACCGACCAGCGACGCGATGATGACGACGACGATGTCCAACTCTCCTCCCTTCCGGGAAAGTCACGGGCGGTCGTGCCGCAGGCACGACCTCGGGGAAGAGGCGATGGGGAACGCGGACTTAGCTGCGAAGCGCCTCGACGGTCCGTGTCGGTCGGAAGAGAGATCCGGATGAGCCGGGCGGGCGCGTCGCGCACGCTCGGGAGTTGCCTGGAATCACCGAAGACAACGTCGCTCCCTCTCCTCTATTCCTTCTGCCGTCCAGGAAGATCTCGCTGGAAAAATCGAGAACCGAAAATGCGCTCTGCTTCTTTTGCAGCCGATTCGGAGATTTCGTTCGCCCTGCCGCTCGCGCGGCTCGCCACTTTCCCTGAAGATTTTTAGTTTGATGGATTCGTATTCTGCCCCAAATTGCATCACGACCCGCCGGGATCTTCCCCAGGATCGCGGCGAATCGAACAGCGTATGCGAAATACCCTAACGGCGGTTTTCGCGGGCTGTCAAGAGACCGTGCGTCGGCGGGGTCACTGGCGACTGCTGACCGAACCGACGTACCACTTCCCGTCCTCGCGGATCGCCTCGGCCGTTCCAGTGATCTTCGTGCCGCCTTCGTCCTTGCCCTCGAAGTCGATCTGCGCGGAGTCTCCGTCGATCGTTCCGCCGACGATCTTGACCTCGGCGGGCGTGGACAGCTTCATGAAATCGAGCGCCATCTTCCGATCTTCGGCCGGAGTGGCGTCCATTTCCTTCCGCTTGCTCGGCGGGGTGACGGCCTTGATCTTCTCGAAGTCGCCGGAGCGGTTGGCCGCGAAGCGCTCGATCAGAGCCTTGCCCGGCTCTCCGCCGCCCGCTGGCAACGGAGTACCCGCTCGCTTCACCTCCCGAGTCACCGGAACGTCGAAGCGCACGTCCACCTTGTCGTCGCCGTCCTGGTAGGCCAGCTTTCCGGCGACCGAGCTGGCGGACCGCTTGCCTGCCTTCCACCCTTCGGAAGGCGCGGTCCCGCAGCTGCTGCCTCCTCCCGTTGGCAGGGAGTAGTCGACGCAGTTCACGGTTCCGTCCTTGCCGATCTTGATCGTCAGCGTGCTCGCGTGGGCGTTCATCTGCAGGTCGATCGCATCGGAGTCGTCGACCTTGCCGTCCTTGGCGATCTCCTTGCGATCGAAGCGTGCGCTGCTCACGACCACGTGGGTATCGTCCCCATCCGGGAACGCGATCGCGTCGACGACTTTCCAAGACGATCCGCGCATCTTGACCGTACCGCTCGCCGCGCCGGCTGCAGCCGCGGCCTCGGCCGGAGCCTTCTTCGATGCCGGGGCCTCCGCGATCGGCGTTGCCGCCGGCGCTTCGTCGTCTCCGGATGGCGCCTCGCCGACCGGCTTCGCCGACGGCGCCGCGTCTTCGCCGCTCGGAGCGGCGCCGGCCTTCGGCGCTTTCGCGGATCGCGCGGGCGGCTTCGTCGGCTCGGGGAGAGGATCCTCGCGGACCACGAGATGGCGCGGGATCTTCACCTCGCGGCCCGCCTTCAACGGCGTGCAGCACTTCTCGAGGTCGGGATTCACCGGCTTGGTGAGGATCAGCCAGTTGCCGTACTTGCCCGTGTACCACTTCGCGATCTCGCCGAGCGTCTCGCCGTCGCGCGTGACGGTGTGGACGAAGAACGGATCCGGCGCGGCTTCGGGCTCGGGCGGAGGAGGTGCCGGCTTCGGCGGGCTCTTGGCACAACCGATGGCGAGCGCGAGCACGCCGAGCGCGATCATCCTTCGCATGAGACCTCCTCCGGGCGCCGACGCGCGCGCCCGCGCGGACGGATACATCTCGAGGGGCGGGAGCGCAAATGCGACCGCCCGCTCGGGATCAGCCGCCGACGTCGAGAACGCGCAGGATCTTCCAGCTCGCACCGGACGCAGCGACGATCGCCACGAGCTCGCCGGACGGACCGATGATCTTCGCGACTTCGTCGCTGCCGCGCGGAGCCGGCAGCTTGGCCAGCGCGTATTGCTGTCCGAGGCGAATGCGCCGGACGAGGTCGGCATCGGACTCGATCTCGCGGAGATCCACGAGCGCGGCGCGCGGAGAGATCGGTACCGGCCGCTCGACGAGATCCTCCAGAGGCGTCGCCGCGGAGAGATCGAACGTTCCGAACCGCGTTCGCCGGAGCGCGCTCAAATGGCCGACGGTGCCGAGCGCTGCCGCGAGATCGCGCGCCAGAGAGCGCACGTAGGTTCCCTTCGAGCAATGCACGTCGAGGGCGATCTCGGCCGGCCCGATCGCACGCAGATCGAGGGTATCGATCCGCACGCGGCGTGGTTCGAGCTCGAGCGCGACGCCCTTCCGCGCGAGCTCGTACATCCGGGTGCCGTCCCGCTTGATCGCCGAGTACATCGGCGGGACCTGCTCGATGTCGCCGCGAAAACGCGCCGCGACGGCCTCGAGCCTCGCGGCCACGTCGTCCGGAACGGCGGCCGTTTCGGTCACTCGGCCCGTCGAGTCGAGCGTGTCGGTCGCCGCGCCGAGGGTGACCGTGCCCGCGTACGCCTTGCTCTCCTGGTTCAAGAACTGGACGACCTTCAGGCCCTCGCCGATCGCGAGCGGCAAGAGACCGGTCGCGAAGGGATCGAGCGTCCCGAGATGGCCGACGCGCGGACCGCCGAGGCGACGCTTCACTCTGCGGACGACGTCGGCGGAGGTGAGCCCTGCCGGCTTGTCGATCAACAGGATGCCGCCCGGGGCGGCGCTATTCGGGCTCGGGTTCGGGCTCATCCGCGGGACGGATCGTGCGGAGCAAACGATCGAGCTCGTCCGCCTTCTCGAAGCCGTCGTCGTACTCGAAGCGCAGCTCCGGGGCGCTCCGCATGCGGAGCAGGCGCGCGACCTTTCCGGACAAGAATCGCGCCGCGCTGGCGAGACCCTTCTCGGCGTTGGCGCGCGCCGAGAGATCGCCGAGCGTGCAGAAGCCAATGCGCGCCTGGCGGAGGTCGGGTGACATGCTCACGCTGGTCAGCGTGACGCTGCCGATGCGCGGATCCTTCACCTCCCGCAGCAGCAGCTCCGAGAGCGTCTCGCGGAGGAGATCGGAGATTCGTTCGGTACGGCGCGACATGGTCAGGCGTCCGGGTAATGCAGCATCTCGATCGTCTGCTCCCCGAGCTCGACGATGCCCATGCGATCGACGAGCTCGATCACCTTTCGCAGGGCGCCGTCGACCTGCGGCTCGTCGGTCCCGATGTACGCGAATCCGAGCAGCGCGCGTTGCCACAGATCCTGGTCGCCGACCTCTGCGACCGAGACGTTGAACTCGTTCGCCACGTGGGCCTTCAGCTTCCGGAGCACCGCCCGCTTGCCTTTCAGCGAGTGATTCTCGGGTACGAACACGACGAGTCGAAGCACGCCGACGACCACGACGACCCTCTGCTTCGCGGCCGGCTGCGAAGCCGGAGCCCCGGCTTACGCCGAGCGCTCGGCCTGCGCGCCCTGGCGCTGCGTCGGCTGCGGCAGCCGACGCGCGATCTCCTCGATCTCGAAGGCCTCGACGACGTCGCCCGGCTTCACGTCGTTGAAGTTCTCGAGCCCGATGCCGCACTCGAGCCCGTTCGTGACCTCGCGCACGTCGTCCTTGAAACGGCGGAGGCTCGCGATCTTGCCTTCCCAGACCTGCTTGCTGTCGCGGACCAGGCGCACCTTCGAGGCGCGCGTGATCTTACCCTCGGTGACCATCGAGCCCGCGATCGTGCCGATGCCGGGGATCGGGAACGGCTGGCGCACCTCGGCACGGCCGAGGACCTTCTCGCGGAGCGTGGGAGCGAGCATGCCCTCGAGCGCCGAGCGCATGTCGTTCTGCGCCTCGTAGATGATGTTGTAGAGGCGGATGTCGACGCCCTCGCGCTCGGCGAGGTCGGCGGCCTTGGCCTCGGGACGGATGCCGAAGCCGATGATGATCGCCTTCGACGCCGAGGCGAGCAGCACGTCGCTCTCGGAGACGCCGCCGACCGAGGCGTGCAGCACGTTGAGCTTGACCTCGTCGGTCGAAAGCCGCGTGAGCGAGTTCTGCAGCGCCTCGACGGAGCCCTGCACGTCGGCCTTGAGGATGACCCGCAGCTCCTTCGCCTCGCCGGCTTTGATCTTGTCGTAGAGCTCTTCCAGCGAGACCTTGCTGGTCGTCGAGAGCTGCGCCTGGCGCTTCTTGTCGAGGCGAGCGCTCGCGACCTGCTTCGCGGTCGCCTCGTCGCCGACGGCACTGAAGACGTCGCCGGCCTCCGGAACGCCGCCGAGGCCGAGGATCTCGACCGGGGTCGACGGGGTGGCATCTTCGATCTTTCGGCCCGACTCGTCGACCATCGCGCGCACGCGGCCGTACTGCGTGCCGCACACGAACGGGTCGCCGGCGTGGAGCGTGCCCTCTTGCACCAGCACGGTCGCGACCGGACCGCGGCCGCGCTCGAGCTTCGCTTCGATGATCACGCCGCGCGCGAGCTTGTTCGGGTTGGCGCGGAGCTCGAGTACGTCGGCCTGCAGCAGGATCATCTCGAGCAGCGACGGAATGCCTTCCTGCGTCTTCGCGGACACCGGGACCACTGCGGTATCACCGCCCCAGTCTTCCGAGGCAAGGCCGTGATCGGCGAGCTCGCGCTTCACGCGCTCGAGGTTCGCGTCCGGTTTGTCGATCTTGTTGACGGCCACGATGATCGGCACGGTCGCCGCGCGGGCGTGGGAGATGGCCTCGACCGTTTGCGGCATGACGCCGTCGTCGGCCGCCACGACCAGCACGACGATGTCGGTCACCTTCGCGCCGCGTGCGCGCATCGCGGTGAACGCCTCGTGGCCCGGCGTATCGACGAACGTGATCGTGCGATCCGCCGCGCGGACGCTGTAGGCGCCGATGTGCTGCGTGATGCCACCGGCCTCGCCGTCGGTCACGTTGGTCTTGCGGATCGAATCCAGCAGCGAGGTCTTGCCGTGGTCGACGTGGCCCATGATCGTGACCACGGGCGGACGCGGCTCCTTGATCTCGTCGGTGCCGTCTTCCGGACCGTGCTCCATCTCGATCGCCGACTCGGCGTCGAACGCCACGTTCTCGACCGCGTATTCGAAGTCCTGTGCCACCAGCGTCGCGGTGTCGAAGTCAAGCTGCTGGTTGATGGTCGCCATGATGCCGAGGTCCATCAGCTTCTTCAGGATCTCGCCCGATTTGACGCCCATCTGCTTCGCGAGCTCGCCGACCGGCACCATGTTGGTGATGCGGATGACGCGCTTGCTCGCCTTCGGAACCGTGATCTCGGTCTTCCTCTGCTCCTTGCCCGGCAGCGCACGCTTCTTCTTGGGCATGCGGCCGCCGCGGTAGTCGCGTTCGGCCTCGAGCGGATCCTTCTTGATGACCTTGAGCTTCTTCCGCTTGCCCTTGGCCTCTTCCTCGGTCGTGGTCGCGGGCTTCGCGGGCGCGACACCGCCATCCGGACGCGGTCGCCGGTCGTCGGCGGCACCGGCAGCACCCGCGGGACGTGGCGTCGAACGCGGCGGGGGCTCGACCTTCTTGAGATCGATGCGGCCGAGGACGCGCGGCGAGCGCGTCGGCCCGTCCGTCAGCGAAGGCGTCGCCGGAGCGGCCGGAGCTGCGGGCCGCACGATACCGGTGGTCGGCTGCATGACGGGCGGTGGAGGAGGCGTCGCGCGAACCGGAGGCGCCGGCGGAGGCGGAGGAGAGGGCGCGACGCGCACCTCTTCCCGCTGCGGCTCGACCGCCTTCGCGACCGGCTCGGCCGGAGGCGGAGCAGGCGGCGGGGGTGGCGGCATTTCGATCGGCAGCTCGGGCGGGAGCGGAGGAAGATCCTCGCTCATGTCGAAGAACATCTCGGCCGGCGGAGGCGGAAGACCTTCCTCGGGAGGCAGGTCCTGCAGCGGCTCCGAGGATGCTTCCGGACGGCTCGTCTTGCGCCGCCGGATGACGTTCGTCGTCGCGCGGAGCTCGGTCACGGTCTCGCGCGTCGACCCGCCCGTGCTGCCGCTCACCAAGTTGTCCGCGATCACGCGCTCCTCGCCGATCCGCAGCTGCGGCTTCGGCGCGAGCCCTTGGTTCTCCTTGAACTGCTCGACTTCTTCGTCGGCGAACATCGTCTTCGCGGTGATCTTGCCCTTGCCCTGCTTCTCGAAGAAGCCGAGCACGACCTTGCGATCTACGTTCAGCTCTCGGGCAATCTCGGACGCGGTCTTCTTCGCCATGATTCGGTTCACCCTACACCAAAGGAATCTGATCGACGAGCCGCCGACGCTCGGGCGCCGGCAACGACGCGCGGAGCGAGCGGATGAACGGCTTGCGCGACGCGAAAGCCTCGAAGCAGGCCTTCGCGCGATGCACCCAAGCACCGCGGCCCGGCAGCCGACGCGCCTCGTCCCACACGGGCCGGCCGTCGACGAGCGCGACCCGCACGAGCCGGCTCTGCGCGTCGCGCGAGTTGCATCCGACGCAAGAGCGCATCGGTACGTGACGAGTGGCTTCGCTCAAGCCTGCCCTCCGGGCTCGCCCTCGCCGGCCGCGGCCGCCGCGGCCGAAGCACGTGCGGCCTCGACGATCGCGCTGGCCGCCGTCACGATCTTCGCCGCCGAGTCGGCGTCGGCGCCGACGACCGCGGCGATCTTGTCGGCACTCGCCATGCTCACCGACTCGATCGTCGTGTAGCCCGCTTCGACGAGCCGTTCCGCAGCCTCGTCGTCGACGTTCTCGAGTGCCTTCAGCACCGACTTCACGCGATCGAGCTCGGCCGCCGCGGCCGCCGCGGCGGCTTCGGCCTCGGCTTGGCGCAGAGCTTCGACGTGCTCCTTCGCGGCCTGCAGCACGGTCTCCGCGCGCTCTGGACCGATGCCGTCGATGTCGGCGAGACGTTCCATCTCGGTGTCGGCCACTTCCTCGGCCGACTTGAATCCGTCTTGCAGGAGATACTCCGCGGTCACGTCGCTGATGCCCGGAATCGCGATCAGCGAGGCGCGGGAGCGGCGCTGCTCGTCCTCGGCCTCGGCCTCGCTCCGCACGTCGAGCTTCCAGCCCGTGAGCCGCGATGCGAGGCGCCCGTTCTGACCCTTCTTGCCGATCGCGAGCAAAAGCTGGCTGTCGGGGACGATGACCTCCATATTCTGCATGTCCTCGTCCATGATGATCTTCGCGACCTTCCCGGAGCCGGGCGCCCAACGTACAAACACGGCGGGATCCGGCATTACACGCTCGATTGGCAT
>JACXTT010006652.1_pt1 | contig 16460 bp, 17 predicted proteins | sample 9270951 | NCBI WGS metagenome assembly JACXTT01 (sample SAMN15532306, study PRJNA645909) | rock metagenome | isolation source: weathered quartz diorite | place: Puerto Rico | collected 2017-06-21 | reverse complement strand
ATCGGGTTACCCACCGCGTCGCGCGCCCGCGTGCGTGAAGAGCGCCGCACGCGCGCCGCCGTGGATAACCCTCAATCCGCGGAGATTGCTTAAAAAACCCTCCGGACTGTCTTAACGAGCGGGGCCACTTCTAACTTCCCTTTAGTTGTGATCTGCGTTCGGGTTTTTCGTGCGCTTCTCGATGAAGGCGTCAACATCGGCGCGCCGGTAACGCACCAGTCGCCCAGTTTTGACGTAGGGAAGATCGTAGCGGCCCGTACAGCGCCACACTGCTAGGGTATGCGGGTCAACGCCGAGAATGTCGGCTACATCATCTGTCGTTAATAGCTTTGTATCCATCTTGGTTAACCTCTTTGAATGTTGAATACGCGCACACGCACGCGCAACCAAGATGAGTGAATTGAGTAGGCTAAAAAATTGGGGAAGACCGTTCGGAAGATGGGTAAATACGTTTGATTTGACCGGGCTTAGCTCTTGCTGAAAAGCCCCCTCAACACATTGTCTTTATTCCGCCTAACGCCCTTTCTGAACTTGACTCCGACCTCGCTAAAATCGTTGTCGCAGGAAGCTCGGCTAAACCCGTAGTACTTGGGGTATTGCTTCCAAAACTCCGCGAGGAAATCGGCCTTGGTAACAGGAATGCATGTGCGGTCCCATAGTAACTTCTCGGCTCGCGCGCGCTGCTCAACCTCTTCCACAAAGCGCTTTAGATCGCTGATCCTCTGCGCTTTGCGGCGCTCCCTTGATTCGGTCGCGCGCGCTGTTTGCGCTTCGGCCTTGATCTGCGGCAGCTTCGGTTGTGTGATCGCCTCAAGCTCCGCGTTCACCGGACGGCCTTTTTCCTTCAGCCAGCGCACCCATTCGGCAGGCTTGACCTTCCATTTGCTGCGCTCTTTGTTCAGATTCTCGACACTCAACGAGTACCCGGCGCAGCTTGTCGCGAGACTGAGCAAGACCTCCGCGCCGTCGATCATAGTTAACAGCGAAGTCGGCTCCTCCTCCAGGGCAAGCGGAATGGCTTCGGATTCGAGCAGCCACGTATCGCGCAAACACCATTTCCCGTAAAGCTTGCGCCATTTTGCCTCTTGCTTTTCTCTCTTTTCTTCCGCGCGCCGCTCCGCGTCCGCCTCCTGCTGGCGCGCCTCTTCCGCGCGCTGCTCAGGCGTCTTAGCCGCCTCACGTTCAGCATGGCGTCGCGCCCACGGTGTTAGGGCAGCAGCCACGACACCCAAGGTCTTTTCTAGCACCGGGGCGTCCGAGTTGAGGAGTTCCTTAACCCGTGCCTCTTCCTCTGCCGTCAGAGTGGGCTTGTCTGGCAGCGTCGGCGGTTTGCTCATGCGCTACCTCCGCGCGCGGCCTGCCTTGTGCTCGCGTCTTCCAATTTAACGACCTTAGCCGAAGGAATCAGGTTTCCCGCGCTTCGGAACATCGAAGCGTTTGCCTTTTTCACCGCCGTGCGCACTGGATCAAGATCAAGCCGGGCGTAGATTGCGGTTGTTGACTCGTTCTTATGTCCAAGCGCTTTACCGATCATCAGTAGGCTCGCCCCGCTTGCTGCCATCCAACTGCCGTGCGTGCGCCTCAGATCGTGCAGGCGTAGCTCTTTGATGCCTGCGCGTTCGAGCACGCCCACCCATGCGCGCTTGGGTTCCTCAAGGTGTTTGCTCTTTCCTGGGCCGGGGAACACGTAGTCCCCTTTCGCACTTTCCTTGCGCTTGCTCAAGACCGCGATGGCTTCGGGACTCAAGGCAACCGTGTGCGGCTCACCAATCTTGGTATCGGGAATGCGCCATAGCGCGCTTTCGAGGTTCACATCCTCCCATCGCATCGACTGTACGTTGCCGCGCCGCGCCCCTGTCATAAGCAACAGTAGGATAAAGTCGCGTGTGGTTTCGTCCTTCACTTCGCGAAGCGCCTGCAAAAAGCGCGGCATCTCGTCGGGCAACAGGAAACGCTCGCGCGCGACTTCGCGGAATTTCTTGATGCCAAAGGTCGGATTGCCCCCGTTCCACAATTCCCACACTATCGCCTTGTTGTAGAGAGCGCGTAACAGCGTCACCGCGATGTTAGCGGTCGCGTGCCCGATCTCGGTTCCGAGCTTGGCGTGCAGCATCGCCACATCGCCGCGCGAGATGCCGGAGAGCTTGCGTCGGCCCCACTGCGACAGATAGCGCCGATAGTTGTTTTGCGCGTTCGCGGGCTTGCGGTTGTGGGCGCGCGCGTGCCGCTCCATGTAAAGGTCGAATAACCGGGCAAGCGTGAGCTCGGCCCGGTGTTCGCGCTTCAATTCGTTCGGATTCACGCCCGCATCAATCTGACTGTTGATGCGCCCGGCGCGCTTCCTTGCCTCCTCAATAGTCGTATCGGGATAACGCCCGACATACACGCGCTCGGTCTTGCCGCGTACCTTGCGCAGCACGAAAAACGTCTTGGTGGTCACTGCAACCAGCACGCACAGCCCGCGCGCCTTGTCGTCGTAGTAACAGGCGCGCTTGCCGTCCGGCTGCGGCGCGAGCGCGTTTAGCGTCGCTTTGCTGAATCGAAGCTCATTCATTGTTCCGCCCCTCATCGAGGTGCACGCTGCGCGGCTCCACCGCCGCACACTGTTTACAACGCGCTGGGAATCGGCCGGGACTACGCAGCCGCTGTGCAACCATAGTGCAACCTCTCGCATGAAATTTGCGGCATCGGAACGCAATGCCACAAACGCGAGATTAGTCCTAAGGTGTTGTTTTGCCAATGCCTAATCAATGACAGGCATCTAGGCGCATGCCGGTGAAACGCCCTGAATTTTTTCTCCTAAGGGGCAGGTCGGACGTTCGATTCGTCTCTGGGGCGCCACGAACCCCAGCCGCGTTACGCAGCGTCGGGCTGTTTCGAAGGCTGTGCCTGAACGAACGCGTCGAGCTCCATGCACGCCTCGTGTATCCGCATCACGGTCGGATAGGGTTTCGGGTCGCACTTGTAGAGTATCGCGTTGAACACCTGCGGCACGAGGCAGCAATCGGCCATGGTGACCTGGTCGCGGTAGCAGTATTTCCCGCGCTTGCGCTCCTTCGCTAGAAACGCTTCCAACATCTGGAAACCCTCGGCGATCCAATGCCGGTACCACGCGTTCACGCCCTCCTCGTCGAGCTTGTAAGTCTTGGCGATGTATTTCCGCGTGCGCAGATTGTTGAGCGGATGGATCTCGCAGGCGATGATCTGCGACAAGGCGCGCACGTACGCCCGGTCGAGGGGAGCTACCGGCAACAACTTCGGCCCGGGGTAAACCTCATCGAGGTATTCGATGATCGCGAGCGACTGGGTCAGAAGGCGACCGCCGTCCTCGAGCGCGGGAACCAACCCTTGGGCGTTGACGGCCTTGTAGTCTGCTTCGAGGTGCTCGCCCTTGGGCAGGCTCACGCCCGCTTGCTCGTACTTCAGACCCTTGTGGTTGAGCGCGATCCGCACGCGAAACGAGGCGGAAGAACGGAAGAAGGTGTAGAGCTTCATTTTGCCCGCATCGCGGAGAGGGTTTATAGATCGAGCATAAGGAATGGCGTGCAACGGGTCAACGCCGCTCCTTCTTCCGTTCTTCCTCGCGCAAGCGCAGCACCCGCCGTTGCACCTTCCCGGTGGTGGTCATCGGCAGGCTGTCCGTGAACTCGATTTCCTTGGGATATTCGTAGGGCGCGAGCTTGCCGCGCACGTGCTGCTGCAGCTCCGCCTCCAGCGCAGGGGAAGCCTGGTAGCCGGGCGTGAGCACGATGAAGGCCTTCACGATGTGGGTGCGCTCGGGATCGGGGCTGCCCACGACGGCACAGTTCGCGACTGCCGGATGCTTCACCAGGCAGTTCTCGATCTCAGAGGGACCGATGCGGTAGCCCGCGCTCTTGAACATGTCGTCGGTGCGGCCCTGGTACCAGAAGTCGCCGTCCTCATCGCGCTTCGCGAGATCCCCGGTGCGGCACCATTTGCCGGTGTATTTCCTTTTGGTCGCCTCGGGATTCTTCCAGTATTCGAGAAAGAACACCGGGTCGTCTTCGTCCCAGGCCGCCACTTCGCCGACTTGACCGACGGGAACTTCGTCGCCCGCCTCGTCGATGCAGGCCACGCGGTGTCCGGGATAAGGCCGACCGATCGACCCGGGCTTGGCTGGCCACAGGGTATGCGAATTTCCGACGATGTAGTTGACTTCGGTCTGGCCGAACATCTCGTTGACGGTGACCCCGAGCGCCTCGCGGCTCCATTCGAATACCGCCTCGCCCACCGATTCGCCGGCGCTCATGATCGAGCGCAGCGAAAGCTCGTAACGCTTCTTCGGCTGCGGCACCGTCTTCATCATCATCTTGAGCGCGGTCGGAAAGAGGAAGCTGTTGCGCACGCGGTACTTTTGCATCAGCCAGAAAGACTTTTCGGGATCAAAGCGACCGCGGTAGCCGAGCAGCGTCGTGCCGTGGTACAGCGAAGGTAGCAGCGCGTCCATCAGGCCGCCGGTCCAGGCCCAGTCTGCGGGGGACCAGAAGAGGTCGCCCGCCTGCGGAAACAGATCGTGCGAATGCTCGAAGCCGGGAAGATTCCCCAGGAGAACGCGCTGCGGCATAAGCGCCCCCTTGGGCGGACCTGTCGTGCCGCTGGTGTAGACTAGCAGGGCCGGATCGCCCGCCGCCGTATCGACCGGCGCAAAATGCGGCGAAGCCTTGTCGAGGAGCTCCTCCCACGGCTGCACCCAGGATTCCCGCGCTCCGGCGACGCCGATTACGTGCTGGAGGAGCGGCAGCTTGTCGTGAATCGGGGCGAGACCGGGCAGCGATGCGGGATCGACGAGCGCGGCGACGGTTTCACTGTTCTGCAGGCGGTACTCGAGCGCATCCGGACCGAACAGCACCGAGAGCGGCATCGCCACGACGCCCATCTGGTAACACGCGATGTGCGCGATCGCCGTTTCCGGGCGCTGCGGCAGAACGATCCCGACTCGATCGCCGCGCTTTACCCCCAGGCCGGCGAGCGCATTCGAGAGGCGGTTCGCGTGCTGCTGCAGATCCCAGAAGGTGTACGCCTCGCTGGACCCGGCCTCATCCTCCCAATACAGGGCGAAGCGCATGCGGTCAGCCGAATGCCGGCCGCAGCAGGCAGCGCCGATGTTGAATCGAGCAGGCACCTCCCATTTGAAACTATCGTAGACCTCGCGATAGCGGTCCTGCATTCCGTACGCAACTACTGGAGTTGCCTCAGCCGCTGCTCGACGAAGGCGAGAAGATCGGGAGCAAGGTTCCCGGCCGATTTGGCGCGCGTGAAGGCCTCCAGGGCATCCTTGGGGCGCCCGAGGGCCTGGAACGAGATCCCCAGACCCAGCCACCAGACGCCCGCCGACGGCGCCAAACCCAACGCCGTCTGATACTTCTCGATCGCCTCCTGGTGACGATCGAGCCGCTGGTAGAGCGCCGCCGCAAACGCGTGATAGTCCGGGTTGCGGTCCGGCGGTGCGGGGTGCCTTTGCAGCACGATGAGCGCCGCGGGAATATCGTTGCTCTCGACCATGATGCGCGCGAGCAGCATGGCGAAACCGGTGTTCCCGGCGTCGAGCGCGAGGCCCTCCTGGAGGGAAACGGCGGCCTCGTCCACGCGTTTGGTCTCGAGCAGGAGCGCCACCAGCGTCTGGCGCGACGCTTCGTGTCCCGCGTCGATTTCCAGAGCGCGGCGAAAACCGTCCATCCCTTCGGCGACTCGGCCCTGGTTCACGAGGTTGACCGCGCGGCGGAATTCGCTTTCCGCCCGATTGCGCGACGAAGTATTCGAGCGTCGGTCGATGTTGCCCGGTGGGGCGGCCGCTTCCCCGGCAAGTGCCGGTTGCGCCGCGACGGCCTTCGCGGCGCCAGCGGGAGCTCTAGAGCCGGATCGGGAAGACGAAGTCCTCGAGCTTCGCTGCGGAACGGGGGTCGTCAACTCGGTCGCCAGCCGCAGCATGTCCACGTTCACTCTGTCCGGGCGTTGCGGCGGAGTCGCCTGCGCGGATGCCGGACCGGGTGCGGAAATCGAAGCGGCAGGCGGCGTCGGCTCGGACTGAAGTGCGGGCGTCTGAGGCGCGGGAGCGGGATCGGAATGCGACGGCGCGACATCGGCGGGCGCAGGGATCCTCCCCCGCGCGGACTGGTAGGCGAGTTCGGTGACTATCGGGTGCGGCGGCGTCAACTGCCACACGAGCCACGCGACCCAGCCCACGGCAAAGAGCATCGTCATGGCCATGGTTCGCCAGAAGAAATCCGAAGCGAGCGTGCGCTCGGACACCGGGCGCATGTGCCGCGACAGGCCCCCCGCAGGCGCCGCCGTCCCTCCCTGAGGCGCATGGCGCTTGTCGAGATCCCGCAGCATCTTGTTGATGAGGCTCATCGCAGGATCATCCAGCCGATGCTCGAGAACGCTACGCAGGCGAGCGCAAGCCAGAGCCAGGCGCGCGACAGCGCGAATGAAGCGGGCGTGTCGACGGCCGCCGCGCGTGCGTGCCGCCCGGTCACCCTGCGCACCCCCTCGCCGTAGGCAAGCATCATCGCCTTGTTGGCGAGGATGTTGACGAGCCGGGGAACACCGCGGCTCGCGCGGAAAATCGCCTGGACCGCCGCGGGCGCAAACACCGCGTCGCTCGAATATCCGGCGATCGCGAGCCGGTGGGCGAGATAGTACTCAGTCTCCTCGCGCGTCAGGGTCCCGATATGGTGCTGAAAAGTGATTCGCTGGCGCAACTGCCGGACCGACCCATGGGCAAGCTTCTCATCGAGCTCGGGCTGGCCGAACAGGATCACCTGGACGAGCTTGCGCTTCTCGGTTTCGAGGTTGGTCAGCAGCCGCAGCGTCTCGAGCGATTCCAGCGGCATCGCCTGGGTCTCGTCGAGGCACACCACGACGCGCCTTTTCTGGCGGGCGAAGTCCAGCAGCGCGAGGTTGAGCGCTTTGAGCAGGTGATGCTGGTCGAGCCCGCCGTCGAGCTTCAGCTTCATTTCCTCGGCGAGCGCGAGCAGCAGCGTCTTGGGCTCGAGGTTCGGGTTGGGGATATACGCGCTCACCCAGGTCTCGTCGAGCGTAGCGAGGAACTTGCGGCACAACAGCGTCTTTCCCGTGCCCACCTCGCCGGTGATCTTGATGAAGCCCTCGCCGTTCGCGACGGCGACGAGCAGGGTGTTCAGCGCTTCCTGGCTGCTCGCGCAAGCGTAGAAGAAGCTCGTGTCGGGAGTGATCCCGAACGGGGGTTCGCGCAGACCGAAATGGGAGAGATAGATCACTACGGTCTCTCGAACGGGGAGAGCCGCCCTTCGCTCCCGAGGTTCTGAATCCGGTCGCGCGTCTGCTGGATGCCCTCCTCCCAGTCCCTTTCGCCCTTGATGATGGTCGGCTTCAGCAGGATGACCAGCTCTCTTTTGGTCCTGGTCCGGGTGGTGTTCCCGAACAGCCCACCCACGCCCGGGATATCCTGGAGCAGGGGAATGCCGGAACGGTCGTTCGCGACATCGACCTTCATCAATCCGCCCAAGGCGACAATGTTTCCGTCCTGGACGCGAACGATGGTGTCGGTTTCGTTGATGGAGCTCCTCGCGAGGGGAAGCGTCGTGTCAGCGGCGTTGACGACGCCTCCGAAATTGAACGTGAGGTCTTGCTGAACGACGTTGCTGACCAGCGGATGGATATGGAGGAGGATATTCCCGTCCTCGTCTATTTGAGGCGTGATGTCGAGGGACACCCCTGAGAAGAACGAGTTGAGAGTGGGAGTCAACTGGATGGCGATGATTTGACCCGTGTTGCCCGTCACGGGAGTTCCAGTGACGTTGGTCACGAAGAATTGGTCGGTTCCCACCTTCAGGACGGCTTTCTGGTTGTTGAGTGCCGCAACCCGAGGACTCGACAAGACCTGGACGTTTCCCTGCGAATCCAGAAACTGGAGCAAAGCAGCGAAATCCTTGGTCTGAACAGCGAGCCCAAACACCCCTGCGCCCACCGCGCCTGCCGCCGATATGGCAGTGCCCGCCAGGCCGGTTCCCAAAACGCCCGTGGTCAAGGTGCGCCCGGTGGGATCGACGGTGATGGCCTGGTTTCCCGTGGACAGGTTGCCCGTCGTTCCGAGCTGCGTGTTCGAGCCGAACACGCCGGCGGTGATGCGATGGCTGTTCGGAAACGCCGCCCAATTGATTCCGGCCTGATAGGCATTGTTCAGCGTCACATCGACGACCTTGGCCTCGATCATCACCTGGCGCTCAACCGATAGGCGCATCGCCCTCAGGTACTTTTCGACATTTCGCAGCTCATCGGGCATTGCACGAACGACGATCACGCCCGACTGGGGGCTGACCACGACATTTCTGCCGGTTCCTGCTCCGACCAAAGAGCGAAGTGCGATCGTGACCTCGTTCCAGAAGTCGTTCTGCGAAACCATCGATACGCGGCTCGCGTCCAGGGCAGCGGTCGCTATGGTGCTGAGGCCGAACGCGCCCAACGCCGGTGTAGTCTGCCCTGGCGTTCCAGGTGCCGCCGCAACGGCGGGCGTGACCGCGCCCCCGCCCCCCTGTGGTGTGCCCGAGATCGCGCCTGAGCTCACCCGCACGTCACTGCGGCCCGAACGCAGGCCGATCAGGTAATTCACTTGGAATACGCGGGTCTGCAGTCCGGCTGATTCGACGTAGATGCGTGTGCCGTCAATCCGGAACTCGTAGCCGTAGACCTCCCGGATCGCTTCCAACGCCTCCCTTACCGTGACGTCCTTGAGGTTGAGCGAGAGGGTCCCGCCCACCGCGGGATTCACGATCATGCTGTAGCGTGTCCCGGAAACGATCGACATGAACACCTGCCGCGCGGGCGCGGTGTTGACGACGAGATCGAAGCGCGGCTCCACGGGTCCCCCGGGCGCCTTGGGCATTTCCGCGCGAAGCGGCGGGAGCAGCGCCTCGCGCACGGCGCTCGGCTGGCTTCCCTTCTGCGCAGCGGCGCTTTCGATCTCGGAAATGACACCCTGATTCACGTGGAATGGCGAGCAGGAAGCCAGCAGGGCAGCCGCTATCGCGGCGAGACTAGTTCGCTTCACGGTTTTCCTCCTCCTGCCTGCCGGCAGCATCGGCGCGCGCGGCACGCCAGTGTTTTTTGCGTTGGACCGAAGAATAAAGCTTGACGGTTTCAGTCGCCTCGGGTCTCTGAAGGACGATCTCCTCGTCGCTGATCCCCACCACAGTCGCGTTCCCGTAGCGCTCGCCGAGGTTGACCGTCCGGCCATTGATGGTCGCCTGGCGGCGGTCCTTCGAGATGATCACGACCTGCACGGGCGACCAGTCGCCTGCGGGCTCGTGGGCATCGGCGGATCCGCCGATGATTTCCCGGGGCGGGCGCGTGGGATCGTTCAGGCCCTGCGCAAGGCTGCGCGCCGCGCCGAGCGAGACGACGAGCGCGAGACTCAGGGTCAGATAAGGAGCCATGTTTTTTCCGGACTCAGCGTATAGAGCGTGATCTTCAGCGTGACCACGGGGTAAGCACTGGCCTGGAGCTCCATGTTGCCCCACATGATCTTTGCGGGAAGGCGCTCGAGCTGGCCGATATAGGTGAGCATTTTCAGATAGCTTGCCGACACCGTGATCTCGATTCCGTGCCGATACAACGCGACGCCGCCCGAGCTCAATATCGCGGTGAGCGACTGGGTCAACCCGGTCGCAGGCAGCGAGCGCAGACTGACCAGCTCGATGTCGGGATTGCGCTTCACGATTTCATGGAGCATTTTCGCCATGCGTTCGGGCGGAACCAGCTCGCTCCGTCTTGCGGCGAGCTCCCGGTCGAGCGCGGCAAGCTCGAGCTTGCGCTTTTCAAGCCGCTGCCGCTTCGCGCCCGCGCTGTCACCCGTTCGCGCCTGGGCATACGCCTGCACCTGCCCTTGCATGGTGCGAATTTCGTCCTCCTGCTGGTGAATTGTCTGCGAGTTGACCTTCTGTCTCCGCGCAATGGGCTCGAAGAGCGCGCTGTCGGCGATCGCGACGACCACGACTGCGACCGCGAGAAATATGAGCACGCGCTCGCGCAGGCTCATCGCGTCGAGGCGATCGGCGTAGCGCTGCAACGGCACGGGGAAGCGCATGGCTAGGGCTTTGCCTTCTCCGCGAGGGGCTTTCCAGGCTCGGGAAATCCCTGGGAGGTCACGGTGAACTCCACGATCGCGCGACCTGGGGCCTTTCCCGCGGTGCTACGGGTAATGGCCAGGCCCTCGAGCGGGCGCCCCCGAAGCACGGATTCCTGCCTGAGTCGCCCGATAAGCACGGGGACGAGATCCGCCTGCAGCGCGCGGCCGCTCATGGTCAGCTGTCCTCCCCCCTCTGCAATCTGTATGCTCGTGAGCCAGAGGCCCTGCACGGTCTGCCGCGCAAAGGCGCGGAGGTATTCCGAATATCCGGCGGGTCCGGCCAGACCGCCCGTTCCGAGCTCGCCCATGAGCGACCGTCGCAGGGCGATTGCGGCTTCGATGCTCTTCAGGTCCTGATCGAGCTGCGCTTCGCGTTTTTCCGGACTGAGCTCGGCAGTGATTTTCGCGAACTGCTGCTTCTGCTGTTCGTAGGCGCGCCCCGATTCTCTGATCTGGCGCGCGAGGTTCCTGTCCTGCCAGAAGGCGTAGGCATAGAAGGCCGCCATACCCAGCACGATCAGTCCGATCGCCTGGGTCATGGTCACCGCGGAAAAATACTTCTTCTTCTCGAGGAACAGCGGATTGTAAAGATTGATCTGCTGGCTCACAGCGCCTTCTCCTCGACCCGCAACGCCGCTCCGAACAGGTAGAAATACTCCCACTGCTCCTCGGGGGTCGGATCGCCGCCGTCGGCAAAATCCATGACTTGCGGCAATGCCGCGGGCACGACCGGCACGTAAAGCCTGCTGCGCAGAAACTGCTCGAGCTCGGGGTCCTGCGGCAGCGGCGCGAGCAGCAACTCTCCCACCCCGACGCTCAGGCGCTGGCGGTCAAAGATGTCGAGCGAACGCGTGATCTCGGTAGCAACCCGCTCGCGATAGTGGTCTCCGTGCTCTCTTTGTCCCAGCTGCACGGACGTGACTTCGAGGCGCCGCGCGAGAAGCAGCTCGCCGCGAAACGAGATCGTCAACATTCCCCCCCAAGGGGAAAACGCGAGCATCGCGGTCGCCTTGTCCGGAGACTCGAACAGGGCCGCGACATTCCGCTGCGCCATTTCGGGGATGTCGATGACTTTGAGGGGAACGCGGGCTTCCTGGAACAGGGCGATGCGTTTTTGCACGACTTCGTTGGGAGTGGCGATGGCGTACATGGCCCGCGCCGATCCCTTGGGGTCTTCCTCGGCGCGCACTTCGAATACGTCGACCGTTGCGTCGTCGATGTGATATTCGAGCAGGTCCTTGATGCGCCAGCGAATCGCTGCCTTGAGCTCGTCTGCCGGGACCTTCGGCGGCTCCACCAACAGTATCTGGTAGTCCGCGGGCTCGAGGAGCGTAGTACACATGAAACGGGCGAGTCCGTGCTCCTTCGTCTCCCTCTGCAGCGAATCCGCCTGCTCGGACGGCGGACATGGAACACTCCACCAGCGCGTCGCAACGGGCCGTTCGCGGTTCGCGGCGCGCACATGCGCGAATTTGATCACTTCCGGCTCGATTGCGACGGCCAGAAGCCCTAAACCCTGCGTCGATTTGTTGAACCAACCCAGCAATACCCTCTCCCTGAATCAAGCTTAACTTCAAGTTATATGAATAAAGCATTGTTGTCAATGACATTTCCGTACTCGCTGTCCGAGTCGGCCTCCGGACAGCGAGACGGCTTCAAAGTGGATGTAGTCTTCGACCGAGCCTCGCTAAGAGCGAGGCGAAACGGAAATTCGGTCCTTCCCGACGTGAACCCCGCTCGCGGCGTAGGGTGAATACCTTTCCAAGGTGTTGATCCGGGCGCGCCCCACCGCTCGGAGTGATTCGGCGAGAAAGGCTATTGAAATACCTCGCGCCAGGTCGCGGGGCTCGAGAGGTTGAGCGTGCCGCTGCCGAAGGCCGCCACGGGCACGTCGACGGTGACGGTTTTCGACACGGCGTTCTGATCGGTCACGTTCAGGCTGAAGGTGTAGGTCCCGGTGGCGCTGGGTGTGAATGCGAAAACCAGAGAGAAGTCTCCGCTGGCTCCGGTCGGCAGTACGGTGCCAGCGGCAAACGTGGTCCCAGTCTGGGTCCAGTCTTCGGCGGTGCTGTTGATGAGCGAATAGCCGTCGCCGCTGAATGAAAATGCGCCGGGGGCCGTGATCGCAACCTGGTTCACGTTGGCGCATCCGCTGTTGAGCAGACTGAACGTGAACTCCTGGTTGGCGCTGTCCGTATTCGTAGTGGTCGGCGCCACGGTGACGACGAAACCTTCGACGTCCTGGGTATTCGACTGAACGGTCGGCGAGGTGATCGCGCCGGGGTTGGTGGCGCTCGCAGATCCGGTCACGAAGAAGGTCGGCTTGGGTCCGGAGGAGGGATAGCTGCCGACGATCGTCACGGGCGCGGTCCAGGTGTACGTGCACGATCCTCCGTTAGGCACAGGTAAGGTGCACGCAGCTGTCGGCCCGGTAAACGCGCCGATCGTCGTGCTCGCGCCTCCTCGGGTGAGCGCCGAAGGGGTGACACTCGTCAAAGGCGCGCCGGTGTTGTTGGTCACCGTCATGACGAACTTGGCGGTATCGCCGGAGAAATGGCAGGTCGCGTCGGCGGGGTACGGCCCGGTGACCGCAATGCTGACGCTCAAGGGGCTGATGCTCAGCACGTTCGACGTCCCGCTGCGGGAGGTCACCGAAGCCCCGGTGCGCACGTCCGTGACGCTGTAGGTGACCGTGCCGGAGTCGGAGGACAAGGTGGTGCAGGTGTAGGTCATCGTGCCCGACGCGCTCGTGGCGAGGTTGAACGGGCTGGGGCTGGTGCTCAGGAGCGAGCAGCTGGGCGACGAGCCGCCGAAGCTTCCCGTCTTGGTCGCTGTCGGCGGACTGGGATTGGCGACGATGCCGTTCTGCGTGGCGATCGAGATGTTCTTTACCGTGATCACGATGCGGAAGCTCACCCCTGCCGCGATTGCGGAAGTCGGCGTGCCCGAGGTGTCGGTGGTCTGGAAGCCGGTGATCTGCAAGGACTGCAGGATCCACGAAGTCCCGGCCGGGGCGCTGATGGTGCTGCTGCCCGCATTGCTGATGCCGTTGCTGAAATCAGTGTCCGTGGTGAAGCTCGCGCGCGCATCGCGCAGGGTTTCGGTGCGATCCTGCGAGCTCTTTCCCGCCGTCACGACCACGCTGAAACTGAGGGAGGATCCGCTGGGTATGGCATCCGCCCAGGTGGCGGCCGTGTAGGTCACCGAAGTCGTGCTGAAGCTCGTGCGCGTCCAGTTCGCCGGCGCGGCGGAGGCGGTCGAGAACAGCGTCGCCGTGCAGCCCCCTCCGGTGCAGGTGTTTGTCAGCCGGAAACGCATGCGATAGATGCGCTCGCCGGCATTGCCACCGGACGCGGTGTTGGTGATGGTGTACGTCAGCGTCTGGGTCGTGCCCATGTCGACTTCGCCCGCGGGGGCCGGCGCCGTCTGCGCGATGGTGAACGTCCTCGCCGCGTGCGCAGGAATGCTCACGGCGGCCAAGGCGACAAGCAGAGCGAGAAAACCCCAGCGTTTCATGCTGCCCTCCCGATACCTGGTGGGAGCAATTTTCACGCCTGGATCGCTTTCACCGGAGGAACTTTCCCGCATTCTCAGCGCCGCAGCACCCGGTTCATCGTGCGCTGCGTGCTTCCGACATTCCCAACCGACGACGCCAGCGCTTCGTAATTGTTCCCGCTGCCGCCGGTGCCGTTGGCCAGCTGCGGCCTCACGGGCGCCCCGGCGGGCCAGGCGGGGCAGCCCGCCCCGAGCAGGCGCGTCAATCCTTTCAGCGTCATGACCCCCCCGGCACGGCTGGAAGCGGTGTAGGAAATGTCCTCTGAATTCGCGGCGCCGTCATCCAGGCTGATCGTTCCGTTGTTGAGAAGCTTCGAATGGTCGGTGATGCGCAGCTGCGCCGGCGCAACGCAGGTCGCTGCGAGAGGGTCGATAAGCGTCGTGACCGGATAGACGATGTCGTCGCGCTCGTGATTCCCGGTCGGCGGAGTGATGCCCCCGACCGTGGCGCCGCGCCCGATGCCGGTAAACGCGGGCAGATTGTTGCAAGAGGCGGAGCTCGCCGTTGTCCCGGTGTACGACACGAATTCGGCTGCGGCACCGATATCGTCGTCGATTTGAATGTAATTGGTGCCCGTATTCGGAAAGCGATCGACCGTATAAACGCAGATCGCCGTGGATGCCGCCACCACTTGCCGGCGCAGCTTCGTCGCCGGCAGATTTGAAGACGTGGTGAACGTTCCCGCTCCGAGCGCCTGCGCGCCCGAGGTCGTGGTCGGGTCCGTGCTGCTGCGATACCAGTCGACATTCTGCGCCATGCGCCGCGCCTCGAATTCGACGCCGCTGTCGGCGAGGAAGATCGCCTGGCCGGACTGCAGGTTGTCGCTGGCCGAGCCTCCCGAGGTCGCCGCCATCCACGTTATGGTCACGGCCAGCATCGACGCGACCACGACCAGGACGATCGCCGCGATCAGCAGGAATCCGCGCTGGCGCCCGTGGAGATCCATCAGAAGTTCCTCGGATGTATCGTCGCCCGCAAGGTGTCGGTCACGTCGTTGTCCTGCACGTTCACGCGAACGGTGACGTAGTACACCGAAGCGGGTGCGGCCGTCGTGGTGCTGCCGTCATTCGCGTAGTAGAAGAAATTCAGCCCCGTGACGAAGTCGGCCAGCGGCTGCGGGCTGGTCGCGCCGCAGGCGGTTGCGGGACCATCGGCACTGCGCATCAGTCGGTTGGTCGCGGCGTCGCGGTAGAAGCACACGCCGTTGCCATCCGAGTCGGTGAAACGGACTTGCGCAGCCGAAGCTACGTCGAGGTCGGTCGCGGTTGCCGACCGGATCTGGCGCAGCTCCCGCGTCATGCGCTCGAACGCCACGCGCGCCTGCGCGTCGGAATTCGTGATGTCGCGGGCGGTAAAGTACGACCGGAACATGCCGGACATCAACCTCGCCCCGACGGCCGTGACTACCGCGAGGATGATCAGGACAGTCAGCATTTCGATGAGGGTCCAGCCGTTCTGCCGCCGGGGCCGGGCAGCCACCGGACTCGAGCGCGCGCGACGGGGGGCCGGGCGTATTCGGGCGGAATGCCGCTTCATCAGTAATTCGCCACCATGGCGTCGAGCTCCGCAAGCGTGGTTCCCCCGGGCCCCGTCGCGCGCACGCGCACGCACTTGTAGTTGGCGTCCCCCGCTCTGCAGGTATTCGCGGCGCCGAACCCGCATGTCCCCGCGCCCGTGTAGAAACACGGCGCGACAACCGCGTACGTCGTCGGAGTGAGGCAGGCCTCCTGCGCCCCGGCGGGAGCCGCGCAGGGATCGAACGTCGCGCCGGTAAACCCCGCAAAACCGAGACGGCTTCTCTGCGCGAGGATGAGTTCCATCCGCCCTTGAGCGAGCTGCAGGCCCTGATGCATCTCCCTCGGCACGGGAGCGGTGCGGACCGCGCCGGACATGCCGGCCACGAGCCCGACCACCACCACCGCCGTGATCACGATGAAGACGATCACCTCGATCAGGCTGACACCGGCACAGCCTCGCGGGAGGACGACGCGGACCTGCCGGGCGCGGCGCGCGACGGTGCTCACTGGACGGTCGTCATTCCGGTCACGGGACTGACGACTACCGTGCGCGGCCCGCCGGTCGCGCTCAGGGTGATGGTGGCGTTGCTCGCGGGGGCCGCTAGGCTCGCGGGTTGCCCCTTGGTGTCGAATTCAAGATAGCTGCCGGTCAGGTTCGCGGTCGACACGGCGGTGCCGCTCAGGACGATTGCGGCTGACGAGCCGGTTGCAGGGTGGCTGACCGCGACCGTGCACGGCGTCGCGTAGCTGTTGCCGTTGTTCCGATATTGGTATCCCGTGGCCGTGAAGAAAACGCAATAGCGCCCCTGGCTGCCGAGCGCCGCACCGCGCGTCATGGAGAGCGTCTGTGCGTAGCGGATATCGGTGGCGACTTGTTCCGCCTGGCCGGACAGTTCGAGGGTGTTTTGCGACGAGCGGGGCAACGCAACAAACGCGAGGATGGCGATCAGCAGCAGCACCACGACAAGCTCGACCAGCGTAAACCCGCGGTTCACAGACTTAGCTTGCGCCACCTGAATCAGCTCCAAGTACGAAAATCAAGCAATCCGGCTGTTTCGGCAGACTAGACCGGTGCGCCACCGATACAAAGTACGTGAAAACAAAAAGGCGGGCGCCTCGCGGCTGCCCGCCTCTGCTGCATCTCAGGGTTCTGTCAGCTCGCCGCGGCGATCAGCAACCCGTCACCGTCGAGGCGGAGATCACCGGCGGGTTGGGCGACACCGCGGCGGTGTAGGTGAACTGGCAGCCCGCCAGCGTGGAC